>SXGR01216129.1_pt1 | contig 14639 bp, 13 predicted proteins | sample 3174711 | NCBI WGS metagenome assembly SXGR01 (sample SAMN11356860, study PRJNA531348) | freshwater metagenome | isolation source: freshwater sample F1-60 | place: China: Fuxian Lake, Yuxi | collected 2017-12-25
CGCGGGTTCGAGTCCCGTTTCCCGCTCTTCGAAGTTCAGACGTTACCGGATTGTGAGGCAGAAGGCCGGTCTGCGCGGCACACGCGGTCCGCGCCGCAGGCTTTTCTGCCTTTGTCGCGTCCGCCTCGCGCGGAACTGCCGCGATCCGTCGGTGAAGTTGGCTTGTCGTTACGCCATCCGTCGCCGGGGTGGCGAAACTGGTTAGACGCGAGGGACTTAAAATCCCTTGGCCGAAAGGCCATCTGGGTTCGACTCCCAGCCCCGGCATGCTTGTGTCCTGTTCGTGCTCCTGTTCGAGTCCGCCGTTCCTCGCACCGCTCAGCGCTCCATGACTGACGTCCTCGCACTAGCCGCCGAACTCGTCGCGATTCCCTCCGTCACGAAGGACGAGGGAAAGATCGTGGAGTTCGTCGCGCGCTGGCTTGTGGAGCGCGGCTGGAACGTCACGGTACAGGAAGTCACGCCGGGCCGCGGCAATGTCTGGGCGTCGCGCAAAGGCGGGGGCGTCACGCTCAGTACACATCTCGACACCGTGCCGCCCTTTGTGCCGCCGCGTGTCGATGACGGTCGTCTCTACGGACGCGGATCGTGCGACGCCAAGGGCATCGCCGCCGCTATGATGGCGGCGGCCGAGCAGCTCGTCGCTGAGGGTGAGGAACGCGTGGACCTCCTGTTCGTCGTCGGCGAAGAGCGCGGCTCAGACGGGGCACGGCTCGCCAACCAACTCCCTGCCACGAGTCGGTTTCTGATTAACGGTGAACCCACCGAAAGCACGCTCGCCTCCGGCAGTAAGGGCGCGTTGCGGATCACGCTTCGTACGCATGGTCGCGAAGCACACTCGGCTTATGCCGAACTTGGAGAGAGTGCGATCCTCCCGATGGCCCGACTGCTCTTGGACCTCGGCGCGCTCGTGCTGCCGACCGACCCCGTGCTTGGTCTCTCCACGGTGAACGTGGGGACGATTCGCGGTGGCAGCGAAGCGAACATCGTGCCAGGCGTCTGCGAGGCTGAACTGATGGTCCGCATCGTGGGCGATCCGGCGCCGGTCAAGGCGGTATTTGAGCATTGGGCCGCCGGCCGCTGCGAGCTGTCGTACCCGACCTATACGCCCGCGCAGCGATTTTCTGAGGTCAAGGGCTTTGCGACGAAGGCGTTCGCGTACACCACGGACGCGCCGCTGCTCGGCCACTGGGGCACGCCGATGCTCTTCGGGCCGGGCTCCATCACGGTTGCCCACACACCCGATGAGTTCATCGACACGGCCGAGCTTCGCGCGGCCGTGGACCACTATATGCGCCTCGTGCGCACGTTGCTCGCCACCTGACGCACCACACCATGACCGACACACGCACCCCCGTCGCGATCCTTGGCGCCACCGGCGCCGTCGGGCAGACCTTTATCAGGCTCCTCGATGGACACCCATGGTTCCGTGTCGCGGAAGTGGCCGCGTCGGAACGATCGGTCGGCAAGTTATACAGCGAGGCGGCCACGAGCTGGCTCGAAGGCGTGATGCCTGCCGACGTCGCTCGGCTCGCGGTCTTGCCGTGCGATCCCGCGGTGGTGAAGTCGCCGATCGTGTTCTGTGCGCTCGACAGCGCCGCCGCACAGGAACTCGAGCCGGCCTTTGCGACGGCCGGCAGGTTCGTGCTCAGTAACGCGAAAAATTTCCGGATGGACCCGGACATTCCGCTCGTGATCCCTGAGGTCAACGCGTCACACCTCGATCTGATCACCCATCAGCGAACGGTTAGGGGCTGGTCGGGGGCGATCGTGACTAATGCCAACTGTGCGGCAACGGCCGCTGCCATCGCGCTTGCTCCGCTGCATGAGGTGTTCGGCGTCCGGACAGTCTTCGCCGCCACGATGCAGGCGATCTCCGGCGCCGGATATCCCGGTGTGCCGTCACTCGACATTCTCGGTAACGTGATTCCGTTCATCAACGACGAAGAGCCGAAGCTCGAGCAGGAGATGCAGAAGATGCTCGGACGCCTCATCGGTACCGCGATCGAACCAGCGCCCTTCGTGGTGAGCGCACACGCGAATCGCGTGCCAGTCGAAAATGGCCACACGATCGTGATGTCTATTGGCTTCGATCGCAGGCCCACGGCGGCCGAAGCGATCGCCGTGATCCGCGGCTGGCGCGGCGCCAGCGAGGTGCGTGGATTGCCGTCCGCGCCGGATCTCCCGCTCCGCTATGCCGACGAGCCGAACCGGCCGCAACCGCGGCGTGACACGCTGCTCGGCCGAGGGATGACGGTCTCGGTCGGTCGCATCCGCGAGGACTCAATCCTCCATCTCAAGATGGTCGCTATGGGGCACAACACGATTCGCGGCGCCGCCGGCGGATCGGTGCTCAATGCCGAAGTGCTTGTTGCCCGTGGCTTCCTGCCGAGTGCTGGTGGTTCAGGCGCATGATCGTCATGAAGTTCGGTGGTACGTCCGTTGGCGATGCGACGGCAATACGGCGGACGGCAGAGACCGTCCGCGGACGGTTGTCGCGCGGTCCGGTTGTCGTGGTCTCTGCGCTCAGCGGCACCACGAATGCACTGCTCACTGCGGCCGAACAGGCCGCTGCCGGCAACCTGGTGGCGGCCATCTCCACCGTGCAGCAGCTTCGTGAACGCCACCTGACAGCCGTCGCGGAGCTCGTGGGCACAGGACTGGACGCACACGACCTAGCAGCAACCGAGTCGGTACACCTGGACGAGTTGGCGCAGCTGGTCGAAGCACTCTCCGTGCTTGGCCACGTGACGCCCCGGTCGATCGACGCGATGGCGTCGATTGGCGAGCAACTGTCTGCTCCGATGGTGACAGCGGCGTTGCAGCGCGCCGGTATCGACGCGGTGTTCGTGGATGCGCGCAAAGTGCTGATCACGGATGCGCAGTTCGGACGCGCTGAGCCGCAGCCGGAACGCATCGCCGCCGCTGCGCGCGAACACATTCTTCCGCTCGTGCTCGCCGGGAAGGTCCCAGTACTCGGTGGCTACATCGGGGGCACGAACGAGGGCGTGACGACCACACTGGGCCGAGGTGGCTCGGATTACAGTGCGTCGTTGTTCGGTGCCGCGCTCGACGCCGAGGCGATCGAGATCTGGACCGATGTGGACGGAATGCTCACGGCCGACCCGCGTGTGGTGCAGGGCGCACGTCTCATCGAACACATCCGATTCGACGAAGCGGCCGAACTCTCCAGTTTCGGCGCCAAGGTGCTGCACCCGAACACGATTACCCCCGCCGTCAGTCGCGGTATTCCCGTCTTCATCTTTAACTCGATGCGGCCAAATGGTACGGGGACGCGCATCACGGCCGATGCGCCGCGCCATGCGGTGCGGGCGATCGCCGGAAAGGGCAATACGGTCATCGTGAAGGTCCGTTCTGCGCGGATGCTCGGCACGCCGGGCGCGCTGAAGCAGATCTTCGAAGTGTTCGCCCGCCACCGGACATCGGTCGACGTCGTCACGACGTCGGAAGTGTCGGTGTCGCTCACGGTGGATGACGACCAGTATCTGGACTCCGTCGTCACGGACCTCCGAGCATTCGGCGATGTGAGCGTCGATCGCGGACGCGGCATCATCGCGGTGGTCGGCGCCGCACTCGGTGAGCACACCGACGCGATGGCCAAGGCCGTTGGCGCGATCGGCAGTGTGCGGTTGCACATGCTGTCATTGGACTCCACCGGTATCAACCTGACCATGGTACTGGACGCCGATGCGGTGCAGCCAGTAATGCAGCGGTTGCACGATGCATTTTTCGGCGCGGCCGCGTGACGCAGGCCAAGCTCGCCATTATCGGCGATGGCAAGATGGGGCTGGCGGTGCGCGGCCTCGCCGTGGCTGCGGGGTTCGACGTGGTGGCATTTCTCGGAGAGGCCGACGTGTCCTCCATCGGGCCGACACCGACGCAACTCGCTGGTGCTGATGTGGCTATCGAGTTCACGATGCCGACTGCTGCGCCGGCAAACATCGTGGCCTGCGCGAGGGCGGGCGTACCGGTGGTGTGTGGCACGACAGGCTGGGCCGATCAGCGCTCGCGCGTCGAGGACGCCGTGCGTGAGGCGGGCGGCGCGTTATTCGCATCGCCCAATTTTTCCGTGGGCGTGCATCTGTACTCGCGAATCGTCGCGTTCGCCGCCGCCGAACTCGCCGCGATTGCCGAACGGTTTGACGTGCACATGGTCGAGACCCACCACGTCGCCAAGAAAGACGCGCCATCGGGCACGGCACGGCTGCTGGCTGACCGGCTGCAGCAGGTGCTCGGCCGCGAGGTGCCCATCACGAGCATTCGCACCGCCGATGTCCCCGGCACGCACGAGCTGGTCCTGCATGGACCGTTCGAACAGATCCGGCTCACTCATGAAGCGCGCGATCGGCAGCTGTTTGCCGCGGGCGCGTTGACCGCCGCTCGATGGGTTGTCGGTAAAAAGGGGATTTTCACGATGGACGACCTGCTGGAGACTCGCTGATGGCCAAGGCCGCACTGCTCGCCGGATGCTGGACTGCGCTCGTGACACCTCTCACCGCAGACGGCGCGATCGACGAGGCGGGGTATCGCTCGCTTGTGGACTGGCAGATCGCTGAAGGGATCCACGGGCTTGTGCCCTGCGGTTCGACTGGGGAAGCGGCCACGATGTCGCTCGCGGAGCGCGTGCGCGTGGCCACGATCTGCGCGGAGCAGGCGGCCGGCCGCGTACCGGTAATGGTTGGGGCCGGCGGCAACGACACGGCCGTGGCGATTGCCACGTCGCACGCCATGGCCGCGACGGGCGCGACGCATCTCCTGCACGTCTCGCCGGCATACAGCAAGCCGCCGCAACGCGGAATCCTCGCGCACTTCCGCGCGATAGCCGATGCGTCGCCGCTGCCGGTGATCGTCTACAACGTTCCGGGGCGTACGGCCAGCAACATCGAAGCGGAGACGATGCTCGCGCTCGCCGAACACCCAAACATTGTCGCGGTGAAGGAAGCATCGGGCAACTTGGCCCAGATGTCGGAGATCATTCGCCATCGTCCGGCGCACTTCTCGGTCATCTGTGGAGACGATCCGCTGACGATCGGGCTTGTGGCCGCCGGAGGGCAGGGCATTATCTCGGTTGTCTCGAATGCGGCGCCCAAGCCGACGGCCGAGCTGACCCGGCACGCGCTCGCCGGTGACCACGAGAAGGCGCGGGCGCTGCACCTCGCGCTCACGCCGTTGTTTGCCGCAGCGTTCGTCGAATCAAACCCGATTCCGATCAAGGCATCGCTCGCGATGATGGGGCGTATTCAGAACGTTCTGCGCCTGCCGCTCGTGCCGATGGATCCGAAACACGAACCGGTGTTGCGGGCGGCGCTTGTCGCCGCGGGAGCGCTGCCGGCATGACGCTCGCGACACGGATCGCCGCCCTCGCCGCGGTCGCCCCGGGTACGCCGGCCCCATCAGACGCCCTCACGCTCATCGATGAACTGCTGACCCATCTCGAGTCGGGGATCATTCGAGCCGCCGAGCGCGATGCAGCCGGTCGCTGGCACGCTGTCCCGTGGGTGAAGCAGGGGATCCTCCTCGCATTTCGTTTCGGCGTGATCGCCGATCTCTCGGCATCATCTGGTGCCTTTTCATTCGTCGACAAACACACCATGCCACCGCGGCGTTTTGCGCCTGAGGACGGCGTGCGCATCGTGCCGGGCGGCTCGACGGTTCGGCGGGGCGCCTACCTCGCGCGTGGCGTAGTCTGCATGCCGCCGATGTTTGTCAACGTCGGGGCCTGGATCGGTGTGGGCACCATGGTGGATTCGCATGCGCTCGTGGGATCGTGCGCTCAGGTCGGCGAGCGGGTACACCTGAGCGCCGCCGCGCAGATCGGCGGTGTGCTCGAGCCTGTCGGCGCATCGCCGGTCGTGATCGAGGACGATGTGGTGGTTGGCGGCAACTGTGGCGTGTACGAGGGCACGGTCGTTCGCGCGCGCGCCGTGCTTGGCGCGGGCGTTGTGCTCACGCGGGGCACGCCGGTGTTCGATCTCGTGAAGGAAACGGTCTACCGCGCCACGGCCGATAGGCCACTCGAGATACCGGCCGATGCCGTCGTCGTGCCCGGCGCGCGGAGCGTGCAGGGCGGATGGGGGGCGGAGCAGGGACTGTCGCTCCAAACGCCGGTGATCGTGAAGTACCGCGACGAACGGACGGACCTTGCGACGGCCCTCGAGTCCTGGCTGCGCTGACATGAAGGTCCACGGGCGCATTCGCGTACCCGGCGACAAGAGTATTTCGCACCGCGCGCTGATCTTCAGTGCCCTCGCGAACGGATCGTCACGCCTCTCCGGTCTGCTCGCATCCGCCGATGTGCAGCGCACCGCTTCGGTGCTACGCGCGCTGGGCGTGAGCATCCCAAAGGTGGGTCGCGACCCAATTGTGGTAACGGGCGACGGGCCGCTGTCGTTGCATGCGCCTGCCGGGCCGCTCGACGCGGGCAACAGCGGAACGACCACGCGGTTGATGTCCGGCGTGCTCGCCGCGCGGCCCTTTGCATCCATCATCGTTGGCGATGGAAGTCTGAGTAAGCGCCCGATGCAGCGAGTGGCTGCGCCGCTTACCGCGATGGGCGCGCGGTTCGCGTTCGCGCACGGTGATGGGCTTCCGATGACGATCCACGGTGGCGCCCTGCAGGGCCTGACCTGGCGCTGCGAGGCCGCGAGCGCACAGGTGAAGGGCGCGGTCGTGCTGGCCGGGTTCGTGGCTGGCGTTCCTGTCGAGGTGCATGAGCCGGCTCCGACGCGCGATCACACCGAACGGATGATGCGCGGCCGCGGTGTCGATATTCGTAGCGAAGGCAAAGTCGTCACGTTGAACCCCAGCGCGACGATGCACGCACTGGACGTGGATGTCCCGGGCGATCCTTCGTCGGCGGCGTTCTTTGCGGCGCTGGCGGCGCTGGCCTCCGGTGGCGAAATCGCACTGCCGGGCGTGTGTGCCAATCTGGGACGTACCGGTGCCTTTCGTGTCCTCGGCCGGATGGGCGCCCGCGTTCTTTGGCAAGACATGGTCGATGCCGGCGGCGAACCGATTGCGACTCTCGTCGCCGCGCCGCGCACGTTGTGTGGGACGACGATCGAGCCGCACGAGGTTGCGGCGCTCATCGACGAGTTGCCGGTGCTCGCCTGCGTCGCGGCGCGCGCCGCTGGTGAAACGCGCGTCACCGGCGCGGCCGAGCTGCGCGTGAAGGAGAGCGATCGGATCACGTTGGTGGTGAACAATCTGCGCGCGATCGGCGTGGACGCCGAAGAACTTCCCGACGGATTCGTCGTCCGCGGTTCCGATCGTCCGTTGAGCGGGCGCGTGCACACGGAAGGCGACCATCGGATCGCGATGGCGTTTGGGGTGCTCAGCGCCGCGACCGGCGGCGCGATCGAAGTCGACGATCCGGCGTGCGTCGACGTATCGTATCCGTCATTCTGGACCGACCTCGCGATTGCCTGTGCCTGATTTCCTCCCCGTCGTCGCCATTGATGGTCCCGCCGCCTCGGGGAAGTCGAGCACGGCGCGCATGGTCGCGATCGCGCTAGGATTTCGTCAGGCTGACTCCGGCGCGATGTATCGCGCGGTCACGGCTGCACGCATCCGGAAGGGTGGAGATCCCGCGACCTGGAACGAGGCGTCGGTCCTCGACGCGGCGTCGGGCGTCAGTGTGGTCGCGCAAGAGCGGGTCTTCGGCGTTCGGCTCGCCGGCGAAGTCATTGACGAGGAACTTCGTGGGCCCGCTGTCACGGCGAGCGTGAGTCTCATTGCGCGGATGCGCGGCGTGCGCTTGTGGGCGAACGCGCGGATGCGTGAATGCGCACTCGTCGGACCGATTGTCGTGGACGGTCGCGACATGGGCACGGTGGTGTTTCCGGATGCGGTACTCAAGGTCTGGCTCATTGCCGACACGGTGGAGCGTGCCAGACGCCGAAGCATTGAGATGCTTGGTCGGAGCCCATCCGACGAAGAGCTCGCCCGCGAGGCGACTGATCTCGAGCGACGCGACAGGGGGGACTCCGCACAGACGCAACCTGCCGCCGACGCCGTCGTAGTGGACACCACGCGACTGACCCAGGCCGAACAGGTTGCGCAGATCGTGGCGCTCGCTAAAACGCGACTGCGAGGCGAGCGGGCCGAGTAGGATTCGGCCCGCTCGCCTCGCCGAGGCTACTGCAGCACCGACTTCGTCCCGAGCGTGTACTTCGAGATCCAGTCGAACTCGCGTTTTATTTTGTCGATCTGGTGGTAGTACTCGCCGAAGCCATGTCCTTCGCGGGGATAGAACCAGAGCTCCGTCGGCGTGCCGCGGTCCTTCATCCCGCGATAGAACTCCATCGGCTGACCGATCGGCACGCGGGCGTCCTGCGCTCCGTGCAGAATCAGGGTCGGGGTTTTCACCTGGTCGATGTACGTCATGGCCGACCGTTCGCGGTACTTCGCGAGCGTTTCCTTGGACGGCGGTCCGTTAAAGAACGCGCCGATGTACCCGGGGATGTCCGTGGTCCCGTACATACTCTCGAGGTCTGAGAGGCCCGCGCCCATGCGCGCGGCCTTGAAGCGCTGCGTCTGGGAGACCACCCACGAGGTCATGTAGCCGCCGTAGCTCCAGCCGGCGACGGCGAGCTTGTCCGGATCCGCGATGCCTTTAGCGATGACCGCGTCGACGCCAATCATGATGTCACGATAGTCGCCGCCGCCCCAATCCATGATGTTGCCGCGCATAAACTTTTCGCCGTAACCGGTCGAGCCGCGGGGGTTCGGGTAAAACGTCGCCCAGCCGCGTCCGGCCCAGTACTGACCGGGCGAGCCGCTACTCGCCTTGAACCCCGCATTGTGCGCACCAGTGGGACCGCCGTGCGGCTCGACGAGCATGGGCACCTTTTGCCCGGGCTGATAGCCCACAGGCTTGAGCAAAATGCCTTCGACTTCCTGTCCGTCGTTGCTCTTCCACGTCATCACTTCGGTTTCACCGAGGGCGATCTGCTCGAGCTGCGGATTGAGGTTGGTAAGCTTCCGGTGCTCACCCGTCGCGTCGAGCCGCATAACGTAGATGTCGTTCGGTGCAGCCGCCGTCTGCTTCGTCATGGCCGCACTCAACCCATCCTTACTGTACGACAGCCCGCCGACCATTTGTCGCGAGATGGTCTTTGTGAATCGTCCCGGCGCGACGCGCACCGTCCAGACGCTTTGCCACGAACGATCCTGCGCCGTGAACCAGAGTTGATCGCCTCCGGCGGACCACCTGAGCCCGTTCGCGTCCTCGTCAAACTGCGCAGCATCGTAGAGGTCGCGTGGCTTGCCGGTCGCGACATCGTACAGGGTCAGGTGTGTCGACCGCTGCTCGCGCTCCATCATGCCGTCGGCATGCGGCATGTGGCTCTGGGCGAGCGTGGTGAAGGCGAGTGTCTTGCCGTCGGGTGACCAGACCGGCGCAGCCTGAACTGCGCCAGCGGCGGTTATTGGCGTAAGCGCGCCCGTGGCCGCGTCGACGATATACGCGCTGCGGCGTTCGTCGCGAATGAGCGAGGTTGGTCGCGTCGAGATGGCAAGCCGGGATCCGTCGGGTGACCAGTTCGCGCCTCCGTTCATCGTCCACTCGGTGGAATGCGCGAGTTCACGCGATTGCTTTGTCGCAACGTCCACGATCCAAATGTGCGAGAAGCGTTGGTCGCCCTCGAACTGCTGCGGGTCGTCGCGACGCGCGCGTTTCGCTTCCTCGTCCCGCGACAGCGAGTCGCTGCTGACGAACGCGATGGACTTGCCGTCAGGCGACCAGTTGAATGTTGACGCACCCTCCTTCACGTCGGTGATTTTCTCGGCTTCGCCGCCCGCGAGCCGAAGCAGCCAGATCTGCGGACGCGGCGCTGCGCCACCTGCGCCTACCGTGCCGCGGGCTGATACAAAGGCAATCGACTGTCCATCCGGAGAGAAGGCGGGCGCCGACTCGCCGCGCTCGCTGAACGTCAGCTGGCGGGCAGGCGATGTTCCGTCCGATGGCACAATCCAGACATGCGACCGATTCTCGTGCATGTCGCCTTTCGCGGAGTCGCTCTTCGCGTTGGGGTGTTCCCATCCCCCGACGGTAAAGACGATCTGCGTGCCGTTCGGTGAAATATTGGGCCCTCCCACGCTCTTGATGGCCATGATGTCATCGATGCCCATCGGCCGCTTGGTAGTCTGGGCATCGAGATGTGCGAAGGATGCGGCTGCCACCAGCGCCAGCAGGGCGGCGAGTGCAGGTGCTGCGGGCCGCTGCCACGGCTTCGGGCAGGCAGTGCGGGTCGATCGGATCACGGGAATGGCCTCGGTGGAGGGGACGCCAGTGCGCGAAAAAATATACGGCTCCTCCGCCCTACAGCGCACGGTGTTCCGGGTTTCAGTTGACCCGCGGGCTGGTGTCCGATAAATTGTACAGTTCCCTCAGCATTTCTGCCGAACCGTTTTACACCCAGCCTCGTCGCGACGAGCCGAACCCTTCGCGAACAACCCCAACGTGACTACTGAAACGCCCGTCGTGCCGTCAGACGAAGCCGTGCCGTCCGAAGCCGCCGCACTGACCGCCCGCGAAAAGCGCGACCTGCAAAAGGCGCAGCTTCGCCCCCTGAGCAACCGCCGCCCCGAGCTGTACGAGGAAGACGAATACTCGTCGTCCGACTACGAGGCGATGATGGATATGTACAACGGCACCTTGGCCGCGATCGAAGAAGGCGAGATCGTCAAAGCGATTGTGTTGGAGATGCGCGACAACCTCGTCGTGCTCGACATCGGGTTCAAGTCGGAAGGCTCGATCCCGATGGAAGAGTTCAAGGACATGCCCGATCTCAAGCCGGGCGACGAAGTCGAAGTTCTGCTCGAGCACCTTGAGGATCAGGAAGGCTCGGTCGTCTTGTCGAAGAAAAAGGCCGACTTCATGCGGGTGTGGGAGAAAATCCGCGTGGCCTACGAGTCCGACCAGCCGGTCGAAGGCGTGCTCGTCAAGAAGATCAAGGGCGGCGTGGTCGTCGATCTCATGGGTGTCGACGCGTTCCTCCCGGGTTCGCAGATCGCGCTCCGTCGCGTGCCGAACATCGACGACTTGCTCGGCCAGAAATACGAATTCAAAATCATCAAGCTCAACAAGCGCCGCCGCAACATCGTGGTCTCGCGCCGCGTGATCCTGGAGACCGAGCGCGCCGGAAAGCGCGAGAAGTTGATGAAGGAGCTGCAGAAGGATCAGGTGCGCAAGGGCGTCGTCAAGAACATCACGGACTTTGGTGCATTCATCGACCTCGGTGGCGTCGACGGCCTGTTGCACATCACCGACATGTCGTGGGGCCGCATCCAGCATCCGACCGAGATGGTGCAGATCGGGATGGAACTGGCGATCAAGGTGCTCGACATCGACTGGGAGCGCGAGCGCATTTCGCTCGGACTGAAGCAGCTCCACAGCTACCCGTGGAAGGACGTGGCCGCCAAGTATCCGGTGGGTACGCGCGTCTCGGGTAAGGTCGTATCGATCACGAACTACGGTGCCTTCGTCGAGCTCGAGCCAGGCCTCGAAGGTCTCGTGCACCTCAGTGATATGAGCTGGACGCGCAACGTGCGCCACCCCTCGAAGCTCGTCTCGATCGGCGAGGCCATCGAAGCGGTGGTGCTCAAGGTCGACCCGACCGAAGAAAAGATCTCGCTCGGCATGAAGCAGACCGAGCAGGATCCGTGGATGGTGCTGCCGGAGAAGTACCCGGTCGGTACGCGTCTCTCGGGGAAGGTCCGCAACCTAACCTCGTTCGGCGCCTTCGTCGAAATCGAGCCGGGCATCGACGGCCTGATCCATATCTCCGATATGAGCTGGACCAAGCGCGTGCAACACCCGTCTGACGTCGTGAAGAAGGGCGACGACGTGAACGTCGTCATCCTGAACATCGATGGTGACAACAAGCGCATCTCGCTCGGCCTCAAGCAGGCGCAGGACGATCCGTGGCTGAAGATCGGCGAGAACTACCTGGTTGGTACGGAACTGCCGGGCAAGGTCGTGCGCTTGATGGACAAGGGTGTGGTCGTGGACATCGGAAACGACATTGAAGGATTCGTGCCGCTCTCGCACCTTAGCGTCTCCGGGACGAACGTCGACAGCCCCGCTGAAGTGGCGTGGGAAGCCATGGACGTGCAGGTACGGGTGCTCGAAGTCGATCCGATCCACCGCCGCATCGTGCTGGGCGTGGTGAGCATTCCCGACGGGCAGGAGCGTCCGGCCGAGCCTTCAAAGATCCATTCGGAAGACGAAGTCGCCGCTGTGCCGCCGGTCGACATGAGCGCCGTACCCGACGACGAGAACTAGGCATTGGGTTTCCCGCATCGTGGCTTGACTGCCACGGTGCGGGAAGCCATGCTTCGCCTCCGCCTATGAACAGCCGCTACGGCTCCCATTACCGCTATTATTATGATGCCGCCGGCCGCTACACGGGCCGCTCGGCTGGAGCGTTGCGCCGCTAGCACCGATTCAGTCCTGCGAACACTTCACGGGCCCGTGGAACACTCCACGGGCCCGTTGTTATTGTCCGGTCGTCATCCGGCGTTCTTGACCCCATTCAGGCAAATCCCCAATGATTATCGTCACCCGCCCACACATCACCGACGCCGAACTCGACGCCATCCGAGAAGCCGTCGAGCGCGCCGGACTTCAGACACACCTCTCGCGCGGCGAACACCGCACGATTGTCGGGTATATCGGGGATGAGCGGATGCTGGCCGAGGTCGGCCTCGCGACCCTAGCTGGCGTCGAGAGCGTCATTCCGGTGCTCAAGCCGTATCGGCAGGTGGCCCGCGAGTTCCGGGCATACCCGACCATCGTCGTCGTAGGCGCGGGAGCATCCTGATGAACCAGCAACGCGATGCAAAGGGCGCCGCAGCGATCGAGTCGTTGCGGACCCGAATCGAAAGGACTGATGACGCGCTGCTGGCGCTGCTCCAGCGGCGGATGGCCCTCGCGCGTGGCATCGGCCGGGCGAAGCTGGTGGCCGGCCTTCCCGTGCTGGATCCCGCGCGCGAGGCGCGGGTGGTGCGCCGCGTGGCAATCCGGGCGCGTGAACTCGGTATGCCCGCTGAAGAGGTGCGTTCGCTCTTCTGGAGCGTCATCGCGCTCTGCCGAAGCGAGCAGATCCACGCGCGGATGAGTGCGGCACGGGCGGCGAAGTGAGAGTGGCGGTGATCGGACTTGGCATGATCGGCGGTTCGGTCGCGCGCGACCTCGCGGCCGCCGGTCACGCGGTCGTTGGCTTTGATCGCTCGGCAGCGGTGCTGCGCGCGGCCCGCCGGGCGGGCGTCATCGTGCCGGTGGCGGGGCGTGGGTATACGGCCCTCGCATCGTGCGACGTCTGCGTCATCGCCGTGCCGGTGTCCGCCGCGTCCCGGCTGATCGGTCGCTTGGCCGGTTCGCTGGCGAAGGTGCCGCTTGTGACGGACGTAGGAAGCACGAAGCGGTCAATCGTGCGCGCGGCCGCCGCGGCTGGACTTGGCGCGCGATTCGTCGGAGCGCACCCGCTCGCCGGCGACCATCGTGCCGGATGGCATGCGTCGCGACCGGATCGGTTGCATGGCGCCACGGTCTTTCTCACACCGACGTCATCGGTGTCGCCGGCTACGCTCAGGCGGGCGCGGCAGTTCTGGCGCGGCCTCGGTGGGCGTCCCCGCGAACTCTCCGCCGCTCAGCACGATCGCCTGTTAGCGGCGGCGAGCCACCTACCGCAGCTGGTGTCGAGCGCTCTTGGGATAACGCTCGCTAGCGCTGGTGTGGGTCGTGACGCGCTGGGACCTGGCGGGCGCGATGTGTCGCGACTCGCGGGCTCGGATCGCCGCGTCTGGTCGGCCATCGCCATCGACAACGCAGATCAGATCGTGCCCGTGCTGCGCCGCTACGCACGCACGCTGCGCCGGCTCTGTGCGGCGGTGGCGGGTGGGAGCCGGCGCGACGTCGAGCGCCGGCTTGCTCTGGCGAACCGGTGGCATCAGGCAAGCGAGTAACGGGCGACTGACGGTGATGCTGCCGTATCGCATTACCTCGCGCCACTGGACGCGCCATTTCGCGGTACGTTGATTTCGTCATATGTCCATGCGCGAAAAACTCGACCTGCTCGATCAACGCCGCCAACAGTCCGAAGAGGGCGGCGGCCCCCAACGTGTGAAAGCTCAGCACGACAAAGGGAAACTTTCCGCCCGCGAGCGCCTCGACGCCTTACTTGACGAAGGGTCGTTCGTCGAGCTCGATCGCTTCGTGACGCATCGGTCAACAGACTTCGGCCTCGAAACGCAACGTCCCTACGGTGACGGAGTGGTCACCGGCTTTGGCCGGATCAACGGTCGGCTGGTCTACGTCTTCTCCCAAGACTTCACCGTCTTTGGCGGCTCGCTCTCCGAAACGCATGCCGAGAAGATCTGCAAGGTACTGGATCTCGCGGTAAGAAACGGCGCGCCGATGATCGGGCTCAATGATTCTGGTGGTGCGCGGATCCAGGAAGGCGTGGTCTCGCTTGGTGGCTACGCGGAAATCTTTCTGCGAAACACGATGGCCTCGGGCGTGGTGCCTCAGATCTCGGCGAGTCTCGGGCCCTGCGCCGGCGGAGCGGTCTACTCGCCGGCTATTACCGACTTTGTGTTCATGGCGCGCGGGACGA
>SXGR01542129.1_pt1 | contig 14637 bp, 12 predicted proteins | sample 3174711 | NCBI WGS metagenome assembly SXGR01 (sample SAMN11356860, study PRJNA531348) | freshwater metagenome | isolation source: freshwater sample F1-60 | place: China: Fuxian Lake, Yuxi | collected 2017-12-25
GACGAACGCCCAGAGCCGCGAATCACCGGCCATGCGGCCGAGCACCACGAGATGGTCGGCTCGGTAGCGCTGCTTCGACTCGCGGCAGTCGACCATCGGGTCGTTGAACCCAACGGCGTGGCCGGAGGCGACCCACGTCTTCGGGTTCATGATGATCGTGCAGTCCACGCCGACGATGTCGACTGGCTCGCCATCGGGCCCGAGCAGTTCACGCTCGACGACGTCGCTCCACCAGGCGTTCTTCAGGTTGCGCTTGAGGGCGGTGCCCAGCGGGCCGTAATCCCAGAAACCGTTGATCCCGCCGTAGATCTCGCTCGACTGGAAGATGAAGCCGCGGCGCCGGCAGAGGGCCACGATGTCGTCCATTGTCTTGGGGCTGTCGCTCATGGAACGCGGGATGCTATCGGCACGAACCACCCGAGGCCGGGCTGGTGCTCGTGCGGCGGGTGGCGCTGTGCACCTGCCTGAGGAGCGGCCTCAGCGATCCGGTCTCGGCAACTCGATCAACTTCAGGAACTCGGCTCGCGTGGCCGAACTCTCGAGGAACTCGCCGAAGAGCTTGCTGGTGGTCGTCCATGCACTGGGCTGATGCACGCCGCGATAGCACATGCAGAAGTGACGGGCCTGCACGACGACCGCGACGCCGCGGGGCTTGAGGTGCTCCTGGAGCGCGTTCGCGATCTGTGCTGTGAGCTTCTCCTGGACCTGCAGGCGCTTGGAATAGATCTCGACGAGCTTGGCGAGCTTGGAGAGCCCGACCACCCTGCCATCGGGGATGTACGCCACGTGGGCCTTGCCGATGAATGGCACCATGTGGTGCTCGCAGTGGCTGTGCACGTCGATGTCCGAGAGCAGCACCATCTGGTCGTAGCCTTCGATCTCCGTGAAGGTCTTGGACAGCACGTCCCCGGGGCGCATGGAGTACCCCTGAAAGTGCTCGTACATGGCCTTGACCACGCGCTTGGGGGTCTCAAGCAGGCCCTCGCGCTCCGGGTCATCGCCGATGAAACCAAGGATGGCCTTCACATGGGCCATGGCATCCTTGACGCGGGGATCGTTGAGGTCCGGGTCGTTCATGGGGTGCAGATCATAGGCGGCCATCGGAGCGGTCGCGTGGTAGCGTCCCTTCATGACTGGAATCGCACGTCGGTTGGCGCGTTGGGGCATCGTGATCGTGGTGCTGCTCGTCGTGGCTGGAGTGGCCGCCGTCGCCGCGCTCGATTCGATCGTGGTCACGGCCGTCCGTGCCGTCGGACCACGACTTCTGGGCGTGGACGTCGGTCTGTCGTCGGCCTCGATCGGGATCATTCGCCCGAGCACGAGCCTCGATGGGCTGCAGGTCGGCAATCCAACGGGCTTCTCGCCCGAGCCGTGCTTGGCGCTGGACCGCTTGGATATCGAAGTCGGTGTGCTCGCGGCGCTCAGCCAGGACATCGTCATCCCCACGATGCTCATCGATGGCCTGGTGCTTCGACTGGAGAAGAAGGACGGCATCATCAATATGCAGCAGGTCGTCGACAACGCCTCGAAGGCGATGGGCGGTACTGCTGTGCCCGCGGAACCCAAGCCTGCAGCCGGGTCGGGCACCAAGGTCCTGATCCGCCAGCTCACGCTGCGCAACGTGCGGCTGATCGCGAGCGGCGACGTGGCGAAGGTGCCCACGGGGCTCGACGTCACGCTGGGCGAACTCGTGCTTCGTGACGTGAGCTCGGACAACCCGACGGGCAACCTTGGCGACCAGCTGATGACGATCATCCTTGACGACGTGGTGGCCGCGGTCCTCAAGAAGGGTGCATCGCAGTTGGCCGATGGCGCTGTGAAGGCTCTCGATGGTGCGCTGTCGGGCCTCGGCGATGGAGCCGGCATGGCGAAGGAACTGATGGGCAAGATCGGCGAGCATGGGGGCAAGGCGATCGAGGGCGTCGGCAAAGGCGTGATCGACGGAGCCGGCAAGGCGCTTGATGGGCTCTTGGGCGGCTCGAAGGAGAAGAAGTGATGCTTTGGCGCCCGGCAGCGGCTGATGCATGGTCCGGTCGCGACGATGGCCATGACCCCCGCGCGCGCCGCTGGCACCAGGTGGTCCAGCCGTGGAACTGGGACAGCAGCGACGCTGCACTGGGCACCGTGGTCATCATCGGTTACGCGGTCGATGCGGGTGTGCGGCGCAACAAGGGCCGTGCAGGCGCAGCTGAGGCTCCGACGGCGCTCCGTCGTGCGTGCTCGAACCTGCCGTGCCCGGTCCAGCCGATCGCGCTCGCTGATGGCGGCGATGTGATCGCCCAGGGTGACGACGTGCTGGGTGCGCAGCAGGAACTCGCGCGTCGTGTGGCGATCGCGCAGTCGCGGGGCGCGCGGACGCTCGTCTTCGGCGGCGGCCATGATGTGGCGTTCGGCCACTGGCTCGGTCTGGCGACGCGCGATGGGGCCGTTCCCCTCGACGGCGTCACGGCCAGCGTGAACCTCGATGCGCACTTGGACAACCGCCCTGTGCCCACCGAGGGGCCCAACAGCGGCACGAGCTATTCGCAGATCCAGGCGTGGTGCGCCGCGAACGATCGTTCTTTCGCTGCACTGGCGTTGGGCATCCAACGCGCCAGCAACACGGCCGCGCTGTTCGCACGAGCCCAGGAGCAAGGCTACGCATGGCAGGGGCCGGCAGCGCTTGCACCCGATCGCATCGATGCCTCGCTTGCGGCGATCACGCGCCACGAGCGCGTGCACCTCACGGTCGACTTGGATTGCTTCGCGGCCGCTTACGCGCCCGGCGTGAGTGCGCCGACGCCGCTGGGCGTCGGACCAGAGGCGGCCGAGAGCATCCGCCGATGCATCGCATCCTGCAGTGTTCGCGGGGTCGACCTTGCCGAACTCGCCCCGGCGCTCGACGCCGATGGCCGGACCGCGCGACTCGCTTCGGTACTCGCCTTTGAGATCGTGGATTCGTGGTCGATGCTCCGTTGATCAGCGGCGCCGGGATGGCGTGCGGCCAATCTCGTCAGCCTTCGGGATCGACCTTGGGTGCACGTCGCTTGCCAGGGTCGGGCATCGCCGGTGGCGGCGCCGGAGCGCGCTGGGATTCGGGGATCGTTCCATCCTGAAGCCATCTGGCCCGCGGCAATGCTTGGCTCCATCGTTCGTGGCGCTCGCGAAGCATGGTGTACGCGTCGACCGAATCCTCGGCGCCGTTGATCGACTCGTTGGGATCCTGGTCAATGCGATAGATCGACGGCGCACCATCGAGCGGAATGACGTACTTGAGGCCGGAGAACATCGTCGCTGCACTCTGCCCGGCCTGCCAGTGCAGTTCGGTGTGCGGAAGCCCCGCGGCTGCACCCGTGAGGAAGGGCACCAGGTCGACACCGTCGATCGTTGCTGGAGCAGGCTGACCGAGTGCGGCGGCCATCGTCGGCAGCACATCAGCTCCGGTGACCGGATGGGGGTAGGTCGACCCGGGCGGGATGCGGCCAGGCAGGGCGATGATCATCGGCACGCGCAGGCCGGCCTCGAAGCACGTGCCGAAGTCGCCATGCAGGGTGCCATTGGACGATCCCAACGCGATCGACCCGCCAGTATCGCCGATCACGACGATCATGGTGCGCGCGGCCTGACCCGTGGCTTCGATGGTCGCGAGCATGGTTCCGATCGAGCGGTCGAGCGAGCGGAGCGAGGCAGCCATCTCGCGCCGACGGCCCTCGAGCGTGTGGAAGGCCGCGAGATCATCGGTGGTTGGCGCGAGCGGAGGCGAGAGCCCTGGGAGCGCGACCACGAGCAGCCACGGCTTGGATCGCTCGCGCTCGATGAACCCGGTGGCACAGGCGGTCATGGCGTCTTCGAGTCGATCGAACCCTTCGTTCACCGCACCGAGGCTGCGAAGCGAGAACCCGTCGTCCTTGCCGGGTCGCGGCTTGCGGGTGCGCGTGGCGTGGGCGACGAAGCAATCGAAGCCGAAGCCCATCGCGATGGGTGCCTGCTCGGCCGTCACGCCCATCTGCCACGAGCCCACGAATCCGGTGGACCAGCCGCCTGCTGCGAACTGCGAGCCGATGGTCGGCGTGCCGGGAAGAAGACCTCGCGCTGCAGAGTCGGGAGAAGACGCTTCGTCACCCATCGGCATGGCAAACTCGAAGCCCATGGCGTTGGGCCAGCGACCGGTGAGGATCGCCGCACGGGCGGGCGAAGGCTGGGGTGACGCCGCGTAGGCTCGCTGGAGCACCATGCCGCGCGCGGCGAGCGCATCGAGATTCGGTGTGGCGCCGAGCGTCGATCCAAGGAAACCGACATCTCCGGTGCCCACGCGGTCGAGCACGATGACGAGCGCATTGGAGCGCTCAGGGACGAGCGCCGCAGGGGGCTGTGCGAGCGTCGTGTGCTGAAGCAGCAGCGCTGCAGCCGCGAGGATGCAGCGGTCCAGTCGAAGCATCAGCCGCCTGCGAGGGCCTTGCGGGCCGAGGTGAAGAGCAGTACCGCGACCGCACCGATGACGGCGCCCACGATCGCGATGATTGCCGTGCCGCCCTCGGACTCGGGCTGCTCGGCAGTCTTCATGCCATCGGCGACCTTGATGGCTTCGTCGCGCTCGAAGACGGCTCGGTCGCGCTGCTCGCGTGCCGCGACTGCATCCTTGCGCGCCTGGTCGAGGTCGGCGTCGAGTTTGGTGCGTTCGGCAACGCTCGTGTCGCTTGCACCCTTGGACTTGGACAGTTCAGACGTGACCTCATCGATACGCTTGAGCGCAGCGTCGCGCTGGTCCTTGGCGGCGTTGGCATCGGCGACGGCGGTTGCGGCGCGGCGGTCCGCATCGGCGGCCGCGCGCTTGGCTTCCTCGGCATCGCCCTGCGCCTTCACGGCGATGGCCTTGGACTCCTCGGCAGCGGCACGGGCTTCGGTGACGGTGCGGTTGGCCTCGGTCAGCGCCTTGTCGCGCTCGGCCAGCTGCACAGTCATGCGCTCGATCGAACGGGTCGATTCGGAACTCTCGCCGCGCAGGGCATCCACCTCGGTCACGAGCTCGCGGTTGCGGGCCTCCAGTTCACGGGTGCAGGCGGGCAGCGTGGCCAGACAGGCGACGACGAGGGCAGCGGGAATGCGACGCATGCCCCGAATCGTAGCGATACGGCTCACGCCACGGCAGCCATCAGCCGAGCGGGATCGACCATCGAGAGGTCGATGCTCGGGCGACGTCCATCGATCAGGTCGGCCACAAGTTCACCGGTCACGGGCCCGAGCGTCATGCCCAGCATGGCGTGGCCCGTGGCCAGCATGAGGCCCTCGACACCCGGAACCCAGCCGATGGCCGGCATGCCGTCGGCCAGGCAGGGGCGCCAGCCCGACCAATGTTCGCTCGCACGCGCGTGCTCGATGCCACGCAGGTACGCCCGGGCACCATCGGCAAGCATGGCCAGCCGGCGCGGCATCGGAGGCGCATCAAGTGGGCTGATCTCGAGTGTGCCGGCCAAGCGCAGCCGACCGCCCATGGGCGTGACGGCGATGAACGTCTCATGCAGCACGCAGGCGGTGGCCGGCACGCCCGGCATGCCATCGAGCTGGACGTGATAGCCGCGTGCACCTTGCATCGGAAGGTCGAGGCCCACGCCCGCAGCGAGGCCGGTGCTCCACACGCCAGCAGCGAGCACGACGCTCGCACCGCTGACCACACTGCCGTTGCTGCACACGACGCCGGTGACGTGACCGGTTCCATCGCGCTCGAGACCGGTGGCATCCCACGCTGGACCCGTCAGTACGCGCACGCCACGGCGCTCAAGCACGCGAGCGAGGCACTTGGTGTAGGCACGAGGATCGATGTTCGCGCTGTCCTTGTGAAGCACGGCACCGGCGACCTCGTCGGTGAAGCAGGGGCTCATGGCGCGTAGCGCCGCGCCGTCGAGGCGCTCATGCGTGAACCCATGCGTGGCGAGCATGGCCGCCTCAGCCTCGGCGGCATCCATGTTCTCCTCGTGCAGGACGACGTCAAGCCAGCCGGTGCGGCGATAGCCGCAGTCGATCGACTCGGCATCGATCGTGCGCTCGAATCGCTCGAGCGAGCGCCATCCCATCTGGCAGAGCGTGACCATGCAGCGATTGAGATGGCCCTGGTTGCAGTGCTGGTGGAAGTTCCAGAGCCAGGAGATCAGGCCCGGATCGAGCCGCGGCCTGATGTAGAGGGGGCTCGTCGGATCCAGCATCCACTTCAGCCCGCGCACGCTCACGCCGGGTCGCGTGAGCGGAGGGTGACCGATGGAGAGCATGCCGGCGTTGCCGCACGAGGCGCTGTCGTGGATCATCTCGCGGTCGAGTACCACCACGTCGTAGCCGCGCTCACTGAGTTCGTACGCGGTCGAGAGACCGACGATGCCGCCTCCGACGATCACGATGGGCTGCTTGCTCATGGTCGAGCTATTCTAGGGGCGCTCCACGTCACGGAGCACGCAAGGAGCGACCATGGCCTTCGGCATCGGCATCATCGGCTGCGGCGGGATCGGCGGCGTGCACGCGCAGGCGGCAACGCGTGCCGGCCTTCCCATGGTGGGGGTCTGGGACATCAAGCCCGAGCGGGGTGAGCAGTTTGCAGCGGCCCATGGTGCGCGCGCGTGCGCGAGCATCGATGCGCTGCTCGCGGTCAAGGAGATCGCCGCCGTGGCGATCTGCGTGCCCAACGACCAGCACCATCCCTGCGCGATGAAGGCTTTGGCCGCCGGCAAGCACGTGCTCCTCGAGAAGCCCATGGCCATGAACACCGCGCAGTGCGATGAGATCGCCTCTGCTGCGGCGCGCGCAGGGACCACGCTCCAGATCGGCTTCGTCTGCCGGGGCAGCCCGGCGGCCCGGTGCGTCAAGGCCTTCATCGACGCCGGCCGCTTCGGCAGGATCGAGCACATCAAGTGCGGGCTCTACCGGCGCCGTGGGATCCCCGGGCTCGGCGGTTGGTTCACCACGAAGTCCCGCTCCGGCGGCGGTCCGCTGATCGACCTTGGCGTGCACATGCTCGACCTATCGCTCTGGCTGGCCGGTTCGCCCCGTCCCATGCGGGCGAGCGGTGCGACCAGCCGCGGGCTCGGCGCAGCCATGCGTGGCTACACCTACACCTCGATGTGGGCGGGGCCGCCGAAGTACGACGGGGTGTGCGACGTCGAGGACAGCGCCACCGCGCTCGTACGGTGCGAGGGTGGCTTGACCATCGAGATGAACGTGACGTGGGCCGCCAATCTCCCGGATGGTCACGTCAAGGATGGTCTTTGCGTGATTGGGTCCAAGGCGGGTGCTGCGTTCCAGGTCTTCGGCAAGGAGGTCTCGATCGCCACGGAAGAGGAGGGACACCTCGTCGACCTGAAGCCGCACTTCGTCGCCGAGGATCCCGAGCGCCAGATGTGGGACGAGCAGTACCGCCAGTTCATCGACGCCGTCGGGGGGCGCGCGAAGCCGCACGCCGATGCTGCGGCCGGTCGACGGGTCCAGGCGCTCGTGGAGGCGATTTACCGCAGCGCGGACGAGTCACGCGAGGTCGAGGTCGCAGGCTGAGCGCACGGGCGCCGGCAACCAAGCGGCGCTGGGCTGAGCGCCACCTGGCATGTGAAGCGAGCCGTCGCTCGCCAAGGAGCCATGATGCAACGAAGCCCGGCGCGAGGCCGGGCTTCGTCATGATGACGGTTGGAGTGGCCCTTGCCCCTGTCGCTCACGTGCCCTTCTTGTAGGTCTCGAGCGTCTCCTGCATTTCCTGGGCCATCGGCGTGTCCTTGGACAGGCTGACGGCCTTCTCCTGCAGTTCGATGGCCTTGGCATTTTCGCCACGTTCCCAGTGCACGCGGGCGAGGGTGTCGAGGATCGCTCCGTCCTCGCCCTTGGTCGCCTCGTTGGCGGCTTGCGCAGCCTTGAGGCAGAAGTCGAGGTTGCGCTTCATGACCGAGTCATCCTGCACCGCGAACCAGGCGATCGCGTTGAGCATCTGGGCGTCGCCCTTGCCGTCGACGAGGAGTTGCGTGCCAAGCTCGTAGCCGGGTTGGGGCATGTTGGCTTCGCCGATGAGCGTCTGGAACTTCATCATGCGGAACTGGAGCTGGTTCGGCGTGCCCTTGGTCGACTCGATGAGGCTGTCGATCGTCGTGGTCCAAGCGGACCAGTCGCCTGATTCGCGGGCGGTCACACGCGACTTCAGGAGGTCACGCGATGCCTTCTGCAGGGCGCGGCCAGCTTCGGCTTCCTTCGCGTCGGCTTCGGCGAGCTTCTTGGCTTCATCGGGGTTCCAGTCGCCGGCGACGACCTTGGCCAGCACCGGGTCCATCTGCATGGGGTGGCCTATCCACGCGACCATGCCCTTCTGGTCGACGATGAAGGCGCTCGGGATGCCGTTGCGACCGGCCGCGGCCATCCACGCCTTGTCGGTCTTCGCATCGGGGCCGTCGTAGGCGACGGTGTAGGCCATCTTGTCGCCTTGCTTCTCGACGGTCCCCTTGACCTTGGCCAGCGTGCCGTCGTCGTAGGGGCGCTCCCAGATGTTCACGCCGATGATGGTCACCTTGTCGCCGTACTCCTTCTGGAGTTCGGAGAGGTGCGGGAAGGCGCGGATGCATGGCCCGCACCAGGTCGACCAGAACTCGACGACGTAGACCTGGCCGGCCTTGAAGCCGTCGACCGCGTTGCCCTTGATGAACTCCTTCACATCGAGTTTGGGTGCGGCCATGCCGGGCGTCAGGCGCTCGGCCTTGGCGGCGGGATTGGCAGCGGGCTTGGCAGCGGGCTTGGCGGCATCCTGTGCGGGCACCATCGGCGCGGCCGCCAGGGTGAGGACAAACGAGGCAAGCAGGGTGGTCAGCATGACGTGGCTCCTTGGAGCATGCAGCCTAGCACGCGGGGCGCTCACGACCATACGGCGTGGGGGTCGCTAGATTCCGTCTCATGAGCGCCCGCCCGATCGATGGCAAGGACCTGTCGGCCCGAGTCAAGGCAGACCTTCGCGATCGCATCGTGCGGGCGGGGCGCCCGGTCCGGCTCGACGCGGTCCTGGCGAGTCCCGACACGGGTGCTGCGCTCTACGCGCACAATCAAGCCAAGACCTGCGCCGAGGTGGGCATCGAATACCACCTCCACGAGCTCTCGGCCGAGGCGAGCTACGAGGATGTCGCCGGCCGAGTGCTGCTCATGAACACCGACGAGGACGTGAGGGCGATCATGGTGCACATGCCACTGCCGCCGGCAATCAATGCCGAGCGTGTGCAATCGCTCATCGCACCTGAGAAGGACGTCGAAGGCGTGAACCCGGCCAACATCGGCAACGTGGTCTACGGTCGCAGGAGCCTTGTCCCGTGCACGGCGCTGGCGACGCTCGAGATGATCGAGCACACCGGCATCGGGCTGCGCGGCGCACGCGCGGTTGTCGTCGGCGCGAGCAACATCGTGGGCAAGCCGATCGCCGTGCTCCTGATGCGTGCCGAGGCCACCGTCGTGAGCGCGAACAAGTTCACGCAGGGGCTTGCGGAACTCTGCCGTGATGCAGACATCGTCATCGCCGCGGCCGGCGTGCCAGGCTTGGTGAAGAGCGACTGGATCAAGCCGGGTGCGGTGGTCATTGATGTGGGCATCAATCGCATCAAGGGCGCCGACGGCCGGACGACGACGGTGGGGGACGTGGATCCAGCCGTGGCTGGTGTGGCTGGATGGCTGAGCCCTGTGCCCGGCGGCGTCGGACCGATGACGGTCGCCATGCTCCTGCGCAACGTGGTCGACGCTGCGCTGCGCTGACTCAGCGGGCCGCGGGGTCCGGCAGGAGTTCACTGGCGCGAGCGATGAGCGCATCCTGCGATGCTGCATCAAGACGCTCATGGCGAACGATCTCGCGCGTCGAGGCCTTGCGCATGCCGCCCGTGGCGCGCGCGGTCTCGGCACGAGCGCGTTCTGCAGCGATCCACGCTGCGTCCACGCGCTCGGGCAGCTCGGGCGAAGCGAACCAGGCCAGATCGGTCGAGGGATCGCCAGCGCGCTCGGTGCCGTCTTTGGCGCGCTCGATCCACGATGGAACGATGGCCACGATGAGTCCCGTCGCGGGATCGCTCCAGAGGCGTTCGGCCGTCTGCGAGCCGACGCAGAGCACCGGTTCAGCCACTTGGCGCGGCTGCACGAATCCGGTCTCGGCACGGACCACCAGCAGGTGCCCGCTGGTGAACTCCGCTCCATCCTTGCGGAACCGATGCCGGTACGGCTGCGCGATGGTGAAGGGCTGCACGGCGACGATCGCGATGGGTGACGCGGGCGTGGCGGGGACGGGCGCAAGGTCCGATGGAGCCTGCGCAGGCGGAACCTGCGCCGGAAGCTCCTTGGCCGGAGCGGGGATGGACGGAGGCACGATCGCGAGGGCGAGTGCGGCAAGCAGCGTGGTCATTGGTTCAGTTCTCGAGGATGAGGTCGTCGATCATGAGGCGCCCCTGGGCGGAGCCATCGGCCCCGCCGACGCGGAACTGCACCGTGGCGATGGAGGAGAGGTCGAACGCGCCACCGCCCGATCGGAGATCGCTGAGCAGGATGCGCACAGTCTCGAACTCGGCCTGCCAACCGACGGCACCAGACCCGAAGCCCGAGCGTTGGTAAGGCTCTTCGATGCCGCCACCGAGGGTACCGATGCGGATCGAACGCTCCAACCCATTCGTATCGCGCAGCATGACCGTGAGGTCCAGATCCCCGAGCGCGGCGACCGTATTGGGGTGTCGCGTGCCCTGCGCGGCCCGGAAGGAGAGTGCACGAGCCTGCCTGAAATCCGCGAGGGATGCCGGCACGCTCCAGGTGATCGATCCTGCGGCGGTCCAGTCGAAGACCCCGGCGCGTGAGGAATCGGTGGTGCGATTGCGGACGGCACCATTCCACGGATCCGAGGTCAGCCAGGTGAAGGTCGTGTTGTTGTCATTCGCCAGGGCCTCGATCAGGTTGGTGATGCCGGCGGCGTTGACGGCGCCGCCGCTGGTAGAGACCGTGGTCGCGGTATTGGCTTGGAAGTCGTCGATCGGCGAGGCCGTGCCTGCTGCAGGCTTGAACTCTCGCACGACCGTCACGGTCGACGATTGACCGATCGCGCGGAGCGATTCGTTCTGGCGCCACAGGAACTCCTCCATCGCGCGGTCATCGAACATCGACCTGCGGATCATGGCGAGGATCGAGGCCTTGGCCACGTCTTGCGCGAGCGTGGTGCCGATGGCCGTTCCGGCGGGGCCGCTGAAATCGTTGGTCCCGCAGCAATTGAAGTCGTTGTGGTCGGCGCCGTGGACGTAGGTCGAATGCCGCAGCCCGGTGGCTCGCTCGTACAGGTTGAAGCTGTCGGCGATGTCGCTGTCCGGGCAACCGCACACGTCGCCATCGGCTGCCCCGTAGAGCAGCATGTAGGGGACGGCGTGGGGGTTGGCGCTGGCGGTACCGAGGAAGTCGGTCGGTGCGATGGCGATCACGCACTTGATGTCGGCAAGGCCATACGACGGCGAAGTGAAGGTGCCGTCGAACAGCCGGTCGTAGCCGTAGGTCACGCTTTCACCGCCGCGCGAGTGGCCGATCCAGGCGATGCGATCGACGTCGACCTTGCCCGCGAGCACCCCGCCGCCCATCGTGGCGTACTGAGCGATGAAGCTTTCGGTGTGCTCGACCGTCGTCACGGTTGCCGACGTGATGCCGGGGATCGTGTCGTTCTGGTGGCTCATGACGACGAAACCCCAGCTGGCGAGGTGATTGCCGAGGTAGTCGTACCACGCGTAGTTGTGGCCGTTGCCGTGGGAGATCGCCACGATCGGACGCAGGCCCGGCGCATTGGTGGGGTAGTAGACGCGCTCGAGTTCCATCGAATCGATGATGTCGGCATCGTTCACGTCATGCGAGGCGATCGTCGCCGTCGTGTAGGGGCCCAGCGCAGCAAGGTCGCGGGTCCACCAGAAGCCGGCGCCGCCGTCGCGGCCATCGATGAGGTCCCCGGGCGACAGCGTGCCATCCTGGTCCATGTCGAGCACGAGGTCGTACCCGCGCGCGGGCGCATCGCCGCTGCCGGCCACCAATCCGGTCACATTCAATGCGATGACATTTCCTTGAATCGTCCCTGATGGGCACGTGACCGATTGAGGGCCTGAGGCTCGGGAATCCGTGAGGGTGGCGTTGCCGGCCCACTCGGTCGGCGAGCGATCGTCGATGACCCAGAGCAGGGCAGCACGGCCAGCCAGACTCGGATGCTGGCCCGGATCGATTGCAATGCCGACGCTTCCATTCGCGTTGTAGGTGTCGACCCAGCTCGCCCAAGGCCACGCAGGGAGTGTGACTGCCGCGAGCGCGGCCTCGGCCGCCGGCGTCGTGGGTGGGCATGCTCCCCACGCGGCGAGCATCAGGCCCAGATCGTTCCCGTCCACGATCGAATCCTTGTCGAGGTCGCCCGGGCATGCGCCAGTGCAGCCCCATGCGCCCAGGAGCACGGCGAGGTCCGCGCCGTCGACGAGACCGGTTGCATCCAGATCACCCGGGCATTGGGCGAATGCAGGCATCGTGGACAGGAGCGCTGTGGCGATGAGGCTGCTCGCGCTGGCTTGGGTCAAGATCATGGTCGGGGAAGGGTAGCCCGAGAGGGCATCGGAGCCACCCCAATGGGGCAATTCCCTGCCGATCGGGGGGCGGAATTAGGCGAGGAGGCGCGCGATCTCGCGGTAGCGCTCGCGCGTGAGCTCAAGAACCGACTCGGGCAGCCGTGGTCCCGGGGCTTCCTTGTTCCAGCGGCCGGCGGCCACCTCATCGAGCAGCCAGTTGCGCAGCACTTGCTTGTCGAAGCTGGGCTGATCGCGCCCTGCCTCATATCGGTCGGCAGGCCAGTAGCGGCTCGAGTCCGGCGTCAGCACTTCGTCGATGATCAGCAGCTCATCGGTCGGTTCACCGAACGCATCGAGCGCCAGGCCGAACTCGAACTTCGTGTCAGCCAGGATCACGCCGCGCGATCGCGCATGGTTCGCGGCGCGTGAGTACAGCTCGATCGTGAGGCGTTCGAGTCGCTGGGCCAGCGCGCGGCCGCCGAAGCGTGACCACACGGGATCGCGCTCGAGGGCCTCCTGCGCCTGCATCGGCGAGATGTTCTCGTCGTGACCTTGCTCTGCCTTGGTCGCGGGCGTGAAGATGGGCTCGGGCAATCGGTCGCACTGCCGCAGGTCCTCCGGGAGCGCGATGCCGCACACCGTCCCGTGACGCTGGTACTCGGACCAGCCGCTGCCGGCGAGGTAACCGCGGGCCACACACTCGATCGGGATGACGCGCGCAGCGCGGCACTGCATCACGCGGCCGGTGAGTGATGCGGCGAGGGCCTCGTCATGGAGGCACTCTGCAGGCACATCGGTCGAGAGCACATGATCGGCAACCAGCTGCTGCTCGCGCAGCCACCGGAACCAGCCGAGGCTGACCTGCGTCAGCAGGCGCCCCTTGCCCGGCATGGGCGTGGGCATGACGACGTCGAAGGCACTCACGCGATCGGTGGCCACGACCAGCAGGGCCGGCGGCGTGCGCCCCGGCAGGCCGTACACATCCCGGACCTTGCCTTGACGGCGCCCCGGCAGCGGCAGGTCGGTCGAAAAGACGGCGTCGGCGGCCAGCATCATCGATTCGAGTGTAGTGCGGTTCTTCGGCCACTCGTTCCGTGGGTGGATGCACCGATACACTCACGCTCCCGATGCTCCGCTTCGCCGTCGACCCTGCGACCAGCGCCAAGGCCGTGCAGCCCACGCTGTCGCTGGCCTACACGCTCGGGCAGGATGAGACCCCGCTCCCGGCATCGGTGGCCATGGCCGATGGCGAGCTGCGTTGCCAAGTGGAGCACCAGCGCTCCGCGGGCGTGTGCCTGGGCTTCGATTCGGGTGCAGGCACCAGCATGGTCGCCACGTGCCTGCTGCAGTTGCGCGAGCAGCCGTACCGCTTGGTGCTTGAGCTGGCACGGAACCAGATCCGGCTCTGCCTGGCCAAGTGCGATGACTGGCTCTTCGCCGACCACCCACTTGCCCAGCCAGCCTTGAAGCGGCTCGATCGCGCGCGGTCGCTCTTCACCGAGGCCATGGTCGAGCGCGACTTCATGCGTGCCGAGCACGCCAGCCGCCAGGCGCTGGCCGAGGCGATCGCCGCAAGCGAGTTGCTGGCGCTCGCGCACGCCCAGGCGCTGTTGCGCGTGCGGTATGCCTCGCGGGGCGCATCCCGGTCGGCTGTCGGCGTCCGGATCGACCTCTCCATGGATCCATTGCGGATCGCGCCGGTGCTGGCCGACATCGATCTGCTCATCATCCCCACGCCGTGGCGCGCGCTCGAGCCGCAGCCTGGCTCGTTCGAGCTGTCGAACCTCGATCGATGGATCCAGTACGCCGCCACGTCGGGCAAGCGCATCATGCTCGGGCCGCTGCTCGACCTCTCGGAAGATGCGCTCCCAATCTGGATGATTCCCAAGCGGAATGATGAGGTCGCGCTCCGCGATCGACATGCGCAGTTCTGCGCGGCCATCATCCGTCGCTACGGTGCTGCGGTCCACATGTGGATCACGGCGGTGGGCCTGAACGAGTGCCGCTTCGTGCAGCTTCGGCACGAAGGCATGGTCGATCTGACCCGCCGGGTGGCGGTGGCCATCCGTCAGCCCTTGCCCAAGGCCAAGCTCGTCGTCGAGCTCGA
>SXGR01550730.1_pt1 | contig 14637 bp, 12 predicted proteins | sample 3174711 | NCBI WGS metagenome assembly SXGR01 (sample SAMN11356860, study PRJNA531348) | freshwater metagenome | isolation source: freshwater sample F1-60 | place: China: Fuxian Lake, Yuxi | collected 2017-12-25
AAACTCAGGAAGGAAACCGAGGCATGGTACATCCACACAAATGCCAAAACCCGTAGGGTCGATTGGCAAATGTCCATTGGAGATGCCAGAATTAAACTAAAGTCCGTTTATCCTGTATTTATTGAGTGACAAAGCACTAGAGAAGGCTTTGCCAGGTGAATTCACGACATTTGTGCACGACAAGATGGGTTATTACCTACGGGCCTATCTCGAAATACTCGAAGCACAGAAAGTGGAGAAATCCGGTTGGGAGCATGTCTTCTACATCAAATTTTGGGGAATTGCTCCCTCCCTTGCCTTTCCGCTGATGCTTGCCCCTTTGATATCGACCGATTCCCCAGAGGTGAGGCGGCAGAAAATTAACGAGGTGGCCCGCTACATCGAGACCTTTGTCGTATGTCGATTCATCAATTTTAAAAATAATGGAGCCAGTTCCATCCGCTATACGATTTATACGCTGGTAAAGGAGCTTCGGGGCAAGGATATTGATTCCTTGCAGACTGTTTTGCAAGGCAAGCTCGACCAAATGGATGAGTCGTGGGACGGCCTCGCCGAGTTCAGGATGCACAGTCAGAATCGCTGGTTTGTGAAATTCCTCCTTTCCCGAATCACTGGATACATCGAGCAGCAATCTGGTGCTTCGACGAGCTTCACGACCTACTACGCCAGTCCGGGGACAAAACCATTCGAGGTGGAACACATTTGGGCGGACAAGTTTGCCGAGCACCAGAACGAGTTTAACCATCAGAACGATTTTGCAAATTACCGTAACCGAATTGGCGGTCTGGTGCTGTTGCCAAAAGGCACCAACCAGTCCTACGGGGACATGCCCTACACCCACAAGCTCGAACACTACATCAAGGAAAACCTTTGGGTGAAGTCTCTCCACCCGAAGGCATACCAAAACAATCCCAATTTCCTCGCCATGGCACAAGCTCTAGCCGTCAAGTTCAAGGCCCACAAATCGTTTACCAAGGCCGACATTGATGAACGCCAGGCATTGCTTCAAAGTATTTGTGAAGTGATCTGGGGCCGGTCGAATAAATCCAACTAAGTCAAATCAGGGTATGGCCTCAATCCAGGTTGGCACAAAGGGCCCCATCGATCCACCCAGGTTGCCCCGGTCGATTATCCATGGTTGATTGCAATGGGCGGTCGTTATTTATCTTGCTTCTTCTTGCCTCCGCCGGTGATGCGGATTTCGGTGACCTTGTTGCCTTCGGTGACGATGCTGGCGAAGACACCGAGGCCGAATCCCTTCTTGCCTTCTTCCGTCCATTTCCTGACTCTCTCGGCGGTTTCCCTGACCTGCTTGGCCAGGGCTTCTTTGCCGCCTTCAAAGGCTTCGCCGGCCTCGATCTTCATCGTGGCGTTGTTGACCTTGCCTCGGACGATCCTGGCGTTGTCGGCAAGGATCAGGGTGATTTCCTCGGGCGGCTCGGTCCCCTTGGACTTCTTGACGGTCATCTTGGTGCCTTCGAATTTGGTCAGGAACCCCACAAACACTTCGGCTTCGGCAAAGGTAACCGAGAGCACGAGGACGAGGCTCGCAGCGACGAATTTCCGCATGGATGCTCCTCCTTTGGAGAATGGTAAGAAACACAGACCTTCGAGCCACCGGGTTTGTCCCTGCGGTGCCGACGGCTTGCACGAACTCCTCCGCCCCTGAGGTGGACCCCATTGGCTTAACAAAAAACGGGGTCCGCCCTGAATTGATATGGGCTAGGGCAAAGATTGTCCCGAAGCTTTTTTCAGCGCCGCAATCACCGCCTCGATATCGTCCTGGTACGAAGTCGGGGTGGCAAATGTAGGCTTCAGGATGAAAGTGATAATCCCTTTGCGATCGATGACGAACCAATGCGGGTAGTTCTCCACCCAGGATCCCCACCGCAAAGCGCGGCGGGAAACGCCGTAGATCGCTGACACTTGCCCTGCCGGATCCGAAAGGGGGGTGGCAAAAACCAGGCTTTTCTCCTTGCCGAAAGGGCCTTTTCCACCGCCGAGTAGCCAGTTTTGTTCTTTGAATGTTTGGGTTCGATAGGTATCCAACGGCATTACGACAAAGGTTTCTGCGCCGAGTTTTTCGACTTCACCTTTCCTAAGGCGCAACTGCGCCTGTTGGTGCATTCAGCCCCCTCAACCATCGAAAGCGGCAAAATAGATGGCAATCGGTTTTTTGCCAAGAACCGACGAAAGATGGAACGGTTTATCCTCCAAAGTCAAAGCGGAAAAATCTGGGGCAGGCTTGCCGACGATGGCCCTACCCAAATCTTCCCGCTTGATTCCGGTCGCATAGGCATGACGAATCTGGGCAGAATAATCCTTGTTGCTTTTGACCTGACCCGCCACAAGTTTAGCTACGAATGGCACACCGGGATCCCTATCCTTTAGCGCCCCTTCAAGCGCCTCAGGCTTGCTCTTGAGCAGGGCCAGGGCTTCGACAGCACGGATACGAACGATAGGCTCCTTGTCACCCTTTATCAACCCGGCAAGTGCCTCCGCCGATCCCGTATCGCCACGAACTCCCAGGGCGTAGGCGGCAATGGCCCGCACAAAGGGGCTGCCGTCCGCAAGAGCGACACGCAACGATTTCAGATCGGCGTTGTTGATGACCTCGTAATCTGCCAACACCCGGTCCTGCCAGCCTTTCTCAAAGTTTTCGGACATCGGCGGAAACGCAAGCTTTTTATAATTTGCGATTGGTTCGCCACCTTGGCCGAGGACCGGAAAGAGCAAAAACCACAAGGTAAAAAGGAAAGGGTTCATTTGCAAGGTCCCTGAAAAAACCACTGAACCGACCCCCAGGAGCCAAGGTAGGTGATACCTCCTGAGCTTCCTCCTATGAAAAAAAGCTCGTGGGGTGTCACTCCTCCTTTTCATCCCTGGCGTTTTACAATGGCTTCCACCCACACCGGCACATAAGGAATGATGCAGCCCTTGGAAGCTGGCCAGTCTTTGTAAAGACCGATCTTTTCGCCGATGGCGACGGCCCGTTTGCGGAGTTTGGGGTCGAGGATGCCGATGGCGCCAAGCGTATTGTTCATGGTCCACTGAACCTCAGGCATGGCTTTGGGCAACTCTTTTTCGATGCGATCAAGGAGGGCAACCAGATCAAGACCTTCGGCCCCCTTGGTCACCCGGCTGGCGGTGAGGTGCCACCCCGCCCGGGCAGCCCAACGATCCTTGTCTTTCATCCACTTCAGGCGGAGGGCTTCTTTTTCGGGGTGTTGCGCAACGATATAAGAGTTCAGCCACTCCGCAACTTGGGCGCAGGTGGTGGAGCGAGTCAACCTGTCCACATCCTTCCCAGAGAGGGACTTGAGCTCCATGATAAGGGTGGCAAGAAGTTGTGCTTCGACATTGCCGGTGTCCCAGAGCTTGAGTGCGAGTTCGTGGTTCGTTTTGACCTTTTTGGCCAAGGTCCGGATGTCGCCCATTTTCACGCCAAACTGGTTGGCGGGTGCGCCCGTTTTCGTGTTGTGGGCACGCCTGGCTTCGTCGCCTAGAGATTTCAATTGGGTGAGGATTTCGTTGACGGTCATGTCAGGTAGTATAAGTGGTAAACTTGGCAAGTCAACGAGGGTTATCGTTCCCATGGAGTTGGGGTTTTTCTCCCATTAACTTATTTACCTCTAGATCCGTCCGACAAAAATGTTCCATTGTCACCAGGTCACCCAGCATGATTTTTGATCGGGGTTATTTGGGAGGGGGCCACGGTGCTGGTTCTGTACCCTTTTCCGAATAGGATAGGGACGGGTCGAGGGTGGCCTTTGGAATTGTTCACCTGCCTTATTTGGGGAGCAGCACCATGATAAAGGTCAAAGTGGGATTTGTCGTTTGCCTGCTTGGAATCACCGTAATCGATCCCCTATCCGGTCGGGGGGCCATCAGCCAGGAGCCGAAGTGTGATGAAATAGGCGTGAACAAAGTGTCGGTTGCCCTTCCTGGAGCCAGGGAAAAAGAGGTCAGGGATGATGCCCTTAACGACCACTATCAGCCAAAGTTTGGGGCATGGGGGCACCCTTCGATGGGACATTTCGTAAAAAGCCGAAACGGTCTTGTCGGTTTTACCATGTTGTCGGAGCCAAACATGTTGGGTGGAATTCCTTTTGCGCCAGGAAAACCCGTTTCCGTGTTTGACACCGACGAGTCGAATTACCGGTGCAGGCTCCAAACAAAAAGCAAGGAAATGTTTCCGGCGAAACCCCAGGCCATTGGGGCGGTCGTCCTGGCGGGCGGAGGCGAATTATCAGGGGCCGTCCGGGGCCAATTTCTAGCCTTGGCAGGAGGGAAAGATGTAGCTCGTATTGTCGTGATTCCAACAGCTCGTTCCCAGGATTCCTACACAGGAAAGGAGGACGAGGTTCTCCAGGCGTGGAGGAAGCTCGGGCCGGAAATGGTGTGCATCCTCCACACCCGCGATCGTATGGTCGCCAACGATCAGGCTTTTCTCAAACCACTTACCCAGGCGACAGGGGTCTGGTTCACGAATGGGCATACCGACCGCCTGCTCAACGCTTACCAGGGCACGAAAGTTGAGGAGGAGCTGAAAAAACTGATTGCACGCGGTGGCGTGGTTGGCGGCCAGGATGCTGGGGCGGTTGTCCTCGCAGACCGGGTTCACCAGCGGTTCGACCCCGATGTCTTAAGTCCTGGGTACGGACTGGTGCCTGGAATCATGATGGCCCGGGGATTTGGCGACCCGGGCCGAACGGATCAGGTGGTCCTTGACCGATATTCGGGTTATGCAGGCCTTGGTATCCCTAACGGAGCGGCAGCGATAATAAAGGGCCAGTCCCTGTCAATCCTCGGCAAGGGACCGGTCAAGGTATACTGGGCGAAATCGGCCACGAAACCGGCCCGTGTGGAAGTGTTACGGGATGGCGGGAATTACGATCTGAAAGTTTTCCATCCAGCCAAGTGAGGTTGGAGCGTCCTTTGTTTACCGGACGAGGATCCTTAGCGATGGCATTGACGCTGAAATGCCGTGCTTACGAGGCTTGGATTGTCTCCAAAAGTAACCGGTTTCCGGATTGCGAATGGCATAATTCCCTATAGGTTAATGATGGTTGTTAGGGTTGCATAAAAATCAATTAAAATAGGGTTTTAACACAATAGAATGCAAAAGTCATGAATCCCATAGTATTTGCCATGCGCCACCCGATCACCATGATGATGGTGGTGGTGGCATTGCTGGGGGGCGGGACCCTTGCCCTGACAAAAATGAGGGTGGATATCTTTCCCCCCTTGAACATGCCCCGCATCTATGTCTACCTGCAATATGGTGGCATGAGCCCTTCGCAAATGGAAGGATTGATTGTCAACCAATTTGAGTTGTTTTTCCAGTATGTGGACGGTGTATCCGGGATTGAATCAAGTTCCCTGCAACAGGTTGCTTTGGTCAAGCTTTCGTTTTTTCCAGGGACCGATATGGGACTAGCCATGGCCCAGGTGTCGGCAATGTCCCAGCGGGCGATGTCGGTGATGCCGATCGGGACATTACCCCCTTTGATCATGCGGATGGATGCCGGTAGCGTACCCGTTGGGTATCTGGTGATGAAAAGCGATACAACCCCGCTTGGGATGGTGGGGGACTTCGCCCAGAATTTCATCCGGCCGCTTGTGCAGAAATATGTTCCAGGCACCATTGGTACGCCTCCCTTTGGACCGAATGTGCGGTCCATCCTGGTGAATGTGAACCCCGATAAATTGCGCACCTACAACCTTTCTCCACAGGATGTTGTGCAGGCGATCATGACCGGGAATGTGGTCATCCCGGCAGGGAACATCTATATCCAGGATCGAATGCCGATGGTTCCAACCAACGCCATGGTCCGGGACATTCGGGAGATTGGCAGCATTCCCCTAAGGATGGGGCAAACGGTCTACATAAGGGATATCGCCACCATAAGCGATTCCACCGATGTGAATTATGGTTATGCGCTGGTGGATGGGCGGAAGTCGGTCTATTTGCCAATTATCAAAAAGGACACGGCTTCGACCCTGACTGTGGTGTCCAACATTCATGCCGCCATGCCCTACTTTCGAGCCGTGCTTCCCGAAGATGTGAAAGTCAGCTTTGAGTTTGATGAATCCCCGACCGTGGTGACGGCGATCAAGAGCGTTGGCATCGAGGGGTTGATCGGGGCATCTCTTACCGGGTTGATGATCCTGCTTTTCCTCGGGGATTTTCGAAGCGTTATTGTGGTGGTTTGCAACATACCGCTGGCGTTGATGGGATCGCTTTTCGGCTTGTACATCACGGGAAACAGCATCAACATCATGTCTTTAGGCGGCCTGGCTTTGGCCATTGGCATTCTGGTGGATGAATCCACGGTGGAGATTGAGAACATCCATTCCCAGATGCGTGGGAATATATCCCTGCCACGGGCGGTGCGTCGGGGCAACCATATCACCGCGGTGGCGCGCCTTTTGGCTTTATTCTGCATTCTTTCTGTGTTCATCCCGGCATTCATCATGGACGACCCATTGCGTTCCCTGTTCATGCCCCTAGCCCTGGGTGTGGGGTTCGCAATGATTTCCTCCTACCTTTTATCCAGCACTTTCGTACCGGTAATGTGCGTTTATCTGCTCAAACCCAATCACCATGGCCAAGGCAGCCACAAGGTCACCTTGTTTGAAAGGGTGGAGAGTGTCTACGAGCGTCTGGTCGGTTGGATTGTCCGCCTGAGGTGGATTGTGGTTCCTGGGTACCTGGGTGTGGCGGCAGTGGTTATTGCATTCCTTGGTCCGCAACTTGGGCAGGAATTGTTTCCCAAGATCGACTCGGGGCAGTTTGTGCTCCGTTATCGGCCTCCTCCCGGCACCAACTTTGAAATCACCCGGATGATGGGACAAAAGATCCTTGAAATCATCGAACGCGAAGTGGGGCAGAAAAACATCGACATCAGCATCGGCTACGCCGGCCAGATCGCGCCGCAATTTGGCCTCAACAACATGATCCTCCTGATGCGTGGTCCAGATGATGGCATGATCCGCATGGCATTCAAAGAGGGGAGCGGGATATCCCTCGCCGATTTCCGGGAGAAGATGCGACGGATCCTTCCCCGGGAAATCGCTCCCTGGTTGGCTACGGTGATCGAGGGCAGGGGAGTGCCTCCGGAAGAGGCACGAAAGCGAGCCACGGAACTTACCTTTGGTTTTGAACCGGGCGACATGATTTCGAATGTCATGAGTTTTGGCTCACCCACCCCCTTGGAAGTGGTTGTGTATGGGCCCAACCTTTCCAATGTCAGGGCTCACGCCATGAAGGTCAAGGAGGCCATGGCATCCATCAAGGGCCTTCGTGATGTCCAGTTCCATCAGGCCATGGATTATCCCACGGTGGATGTCACCATCGACCGCGAAAAATCCGGCCTTAGCGGGGTAAATGTCCAAACGGTGGGCAACTCGATTCTGGTTGCCACCAACTCAAGCCGTTACATTGCCTTGAACTATTGGCAGGATTCCAAAACGGGTTTCGATTACCAGGTCGAGGTTCTGGTCCCCACCCAGCGGATGAATTCAGCACTGGAAGTGGAAACACTTCCTCTCACCCAGGTCAACAACATTGTCAACCTGATGGTTCGCGATGTGGCCTCGGTCAAAACTGGTAACATGCCCGGCCAGGTGGATCGCCTCTCTTCACAACGGTTTGTCAGCATCACCGCCAATCTGGAAAGCATGGACCTTGGTGCCGCTTCCAAACTTATCCAAAGCGCCATCGCCAAAATTGGCTCACCGCCAAAAGGTGTACTCCTCGAAACCCGCGGCCAGACGAACACTATGGTCAAAATGTTTGAGTCCCTGGGGATTGGCCTTGGAATCGCTGTTGCCGTCATACTTGTGATGCTTACCTCGTATTTTCAATCCCCGCGCCTGGCCCTAACCTCGATTGGTGCGGTTCCTGGCGTCCTCGTCGGTATCATTACCATGCTGGTCCTGACTAACACCACCCTTAACATCGAGTCGTTCATGGGATCAATCATGTGCATTGGAGTATCCGTATCCAATTCCGTCATGATGATCACCTTCATGAACGACCGCTGGAACGAGGGATTGTCGGTTCGGGAGTCGGCCATCAAAGGGGCGGCCGGACGGCTTAGGCCGATCATCATGACCGCTTGCGCCATGACCACAGGAATGCTTCCCATGGCCTTGGCACTTGAAGAAGGCTCGCAAATGCAGGCACCCCTGGGAAGGGCGGTGATTGGCGGCCTGCTTGCATCCACCATTACCACCCTGCTGGTGCTTCCCGCTGTCTTCTCCCTACTAATGGGTAATCTCAAGCCTATGCCTGTTTCCATGGATCCGGATGACCCCGAAAGTAAACAGTTTGATGGCCTCGAAGGGCAAGCCGTAAACCACCTGCATACCCCACCCGTCTTAGGAGCGGCCCCATGAGCATTAAGTTCCTGCTTGGGACTATTTTTCCCCCATGCCTGGTGGTCCTTGGGTGTGCCAAAATCGAAGAACATGCCCCACCCAGCCCCAACGCTCCCGAGGTCGAAACCGTCCAGCCCCAGCGTCGGGATATTTTCCGCACCGTGGGACAACCCGGATTCGTGGAAGCCTACGAACAGTCTTCCATCTTCCCGAAGATCACCGGCTTCATTGAGAAATGGCATGTGGACATTGGGGACAAGGTCAAAAAAGATCAACTTCTTGCAAACCTTTTTGTGCCTGAACTTGTTGAAGAACACCGATTGAAACAAGCCACTGTGACCTTGGACAAGGTCCTTGTGGACCAGAATAAAAAACTCGTCGAGGTGGCGGATGGAAATCTGAAGGCTGCGGTAGCCAAGGTGGCGCAAAGTAAGGCCGTCGTGGGAAAATTCCAGGCTGAGGTTGAGCGCTGGCAATCGGAGGTTCGCAGGCTGACCGACCTTGTGGCCCAACGAGTGGTCGATAGGCAGGTTTTGGATGAATCCATCCGGCAACTTCGCTCCAATGAATCTGCCAAGGAGGCATCCCTTGCGGCGGTGACGGTGGCAGAATCCGAACAGTTGGCTTGCGCCGCCAGCTTGGGGAAGGCAAAGGTGGATGTTGTGGCTGCGGATGCAAAGGTAAAAGTCTCCGAGGCGGATGAGAAACGCCTTGCCGCTTTGGTAGGATACATTACCCTGACTTCTCCCTTTGATGGCATCGTCGTCATCCGTAACGCCAATACGGGTGATTTTGTCCAGGCGACAACGGGTGACCAGACAGCAAGGCCCCTTTCCCCGGACCAATCCACATCCAAAGGGGCCCCGGTGTTTGCAATCGCCAGAACAGATGTGGTCCGCATCTTTGTGGATGTTCCCGAAATGGACGCCAACTTTGTTACCACCAACACCAAAGCTGAAGTCCGGGTCCAGGCCTTTAATGACCTTCGCATTCAAACCAGGGTGACCAGGACTTCCTGGGCCCTCAACCGGCAAAGCCGAACCTTGCGGGCCGAAATCGACCTTCCCAATCCCGATGCCAAAATCCTTCCCGGGATGTACGCCTATGGGTACATCCGGATTGAAAGACCGCAAGTGATGGCTTTGCCGGCAAAAGCCATCACCAAACGGGGCGATCAGAATGTTGGCTTCCTCCTTTCGGACCACAAAGCAACCCAGGTGAATTTGAAATTAGGCGCCAGTGATGGAGACTGGCAGGAAGTCCTTGCCTTGGAAAAGGATGCCTCGTGGATCCCGCTGACAGGCAATGAGGTTTTCCTGCAGGGGGACATGGACGAACTGGCGGATGGGATTTTGATAAAGGTAACGAGCCCATCCGGTAAGTGATCAGGGTTTTGCTTCAAACAGCGATCCCGGTTTGCACAGGAGGTTGGCACAAGGCACACCCGTAACAGGGGGAAGATCAAAGGGCCGGCTGGTGTCCACTTCCAAGGGAATTCCCGGCAGTTTTTGACAAGCCAGCACCTCTGCGGGATACCCTACCGCACGGAAAAGCCGAAACTGGGATCGGTTGTAATCATGCACCGATTTAAAATAATTCCGGTATGCATTCTCCAATTGCTGCAATGCTGAAACCACCTCCTGCGGCCGGTTCACCAGGATCAGGACATCGCCAAACCGGGTGGTTTCCCCCATGCCCTTGAGGTTGCCATCAAAGCTGATCAATGCGTTTTTAAGGCCCATATCGGACAGGGCCACCCGTGCCGACGATGAGGACAATTGCGACTGGCACTGGACCACCTCGGCGGCCACCCGATCCTGGGCCATGAAAAGGGCTACCATGGCCTGTTGCCTTTGGCCTTCCCGATCACGCACCAGAGCCCGGTTCCCAAAACCGAAGTTTTTCAACTCCCAGAGGGCCGCCGCATTCACATCAAACCGGCTGCCCCATTGCAGGGTGTTATTCAGGCCACTGGCTGCCGCACCACCGATAAAGGGTGGGCCATTGGAATTGGCGCCGCTGTTTCCTTGCAGCACAATGCTTGGAATGAGCGGACGCATCCTTTCCTGTTTGAGTTTGGCAAGGGTCGCCTGCACCACGGCTTGGCTGGAACTCAATTCCGGCCGACTTGTCAGACCAAGTGCTATCAGGGTATCCACCTCCTTGTTGGGTGAAATCAGCATCATGGCCATATGGGGGGGGTCCACCGGGACAACCTGCGCCATCGGATTCAAACGCAAAAGCCGGGCCAGGTCCGCACTGGCGATCCGCCATTCATTGCGGGCCTCAACGGACTGCTCCTCCAGCACCGCCAGCAAGGTCCGGGCTCGATCCACTTCCACCTGGGCGGAAAGTCCCTTGCCCAATGCCTCGACTTTTCGCACCAATTCCTTGCCCTTCGCAACAGTATCCAAGGTTCCCGCCAGCAAGCCTCGTGACTGTTGAACATTGAAATAGGCAACGGCTACCTCCATCATGGCATCATTCTTGGCCGCCTGGATGTCAAACTGTCTGGCTTTGAGCATCTGTTTGGCGGAAAGTGGCTCAAAGATGGCATCGGTTGTGGCAAAAACCGCGGACAAACCAGGCCCCAAGGTGATGGATTGCCTGCTGTTGAAAGTAGGTGGGCCATTGTAGGTCACATTGAGTCCATCATGACGAAAATAATCTATGCCAGCATAAATATTGGGTAACCAGAGAACATTTGCCTTGTCCAGGTGAGCCGCCGCCACAGTCTCGGCGGCTTTGGCCGCATCAATGATAAGGGGGCGAGCGTCGGATAATTGCAAGGCCGCGGCAAGGTTGATGGCAAGGGGGATTTCCCCGGTCCCAACGGTCACTTTTTTAAACTCGGTGGGGGGCTTGGTATTTACCTCTTTGGGATGGGAAAAGACTTCGCCCGTTCCAGAATCTTCCAATCCGAGCTGTTTGGGGGTGGTCTTGAAGGAACCCTCCTGGGCCAACAATGGGGAGGATACCAGCATAACCATCAAGAGGCTGGCCAGAATATGGATGCGCCGGTTGGGAACGAGCGATTGCAGACGCTTCATTCGAAGAAACAAGGTAATAATAGAGCCCTCTTCCGGTGGAGTAGGGTCTATATCGAAAAGAAACCAGGTTGGATTGCACAATACTGTGCAATCCAAAGCATCGGCAGGATTCCTCTGGAAGGATTAATCCCGATAGATTGCCCAGGTTATACATTTCCAAGGGTCAGGACACCTGGTAAGGCGGCGGCCTGCTTTATCCAACTCGCCATCTGCTCTTCGTCGAGCTTGCCTTCATGGATGTTGACATAGCGGGTGCCCTCAACCTTGCTGGCACCAGGGGGGACCGGTTGAAGTTCTGTGCCCCGGAAGAAGGCCACCTTGACATAGTGCTTGTGGCAATGAAACGCCAGGAACCAACCCATTCCCCCGATCCCATAAAAAGGAGTATTCCACTTTACGGCTTTGCAAACGGCGGAAATGTGTCCCACGATGAGGGCATCGAGCCGCCTTCCGATTTCGGCCTTCCAGCCTGGCATTGCGGCGATAAAGTCCTGAACCGGGCCGTCGCCATCTGCTTTTGCGATCTGGGGATTGCCGCCCGAGAGGAGGACGACTTTTTTGGTGGAGCGCAGATTTTTCGATTTTTCCATTTATGGACCCGGTTTGGCAATACTTTCTGACTTGTTTGGAACTTCGCCATAGAGGCTGTTTGGCGATAAGTTGATTTCAGCCTGAAATGGATATCAAATTGGCTCATTAACCCCAAAAGCCTTGGAGTTTTTCATTTTCGGGAAGGCCCAGGGGGAATTTCCTGCTAAAGCCGTGGTCTGCAATACCCGCATACTGCCTTAGGGCCTCGTGGATATGTTCCGGGCGAATCCGGATTCCTTTGGCCTTGTCAATGGAAAGAGTTTTGGGATTCAGCGGGACATGGAACTGTTTTTCATCGGTTGCTCCGATAACCCTATTTCCTTTGATGCGAGGACCAAGAAACATGATGGAACCAATGGACCAGTGGTCCTTGCCATTTTGTTTGTTATAGGTTGGCGTCCGGCCCATTTCACTTTGGATGATCACGACGAGTTTGTCCCGGATTTTCAGGGCTTCGGCCCGGCGCATGACATAGGCAATGCCAGCCAGAAGCTCGGGAAGGAGTTTCATTTGATCCTGGTCGTTGTTGACATGGCTATCGAATTGACCAATCGAGAGATTGGCAGAAACGCAAACGCCTGCCTTAAAGAACGCAAGGGCGATTTCGGCCTGTTGGGCAAGTCTTTCTTTAGGAATTGTTGAAGGAATATGCCGGGTGACCCTTTGCATGGCTTTTGAGTTTATCTGGGCCGCATAGAGCATACTCTCGGCACGCTCCTGGCGGGGTAGCAGGGGCATGGTTAACCTGGTTTCGCGTTGTTCCCGGAGGGCCTTTTCGATGCGATTCAAGGCAAAATCATCGTGGTAAGGCGATTTTGGATTCCCTTCGATGGCATCGGCGTTGGCGATTTTCTGGAGAGAGGGCAGGTAGGGCACTCGTGACATGGCCACGATATTGCCCGTTGCCGAATAGTTGCCAAAGGTGAGAAAGGACAGAGGGCAGGTTGGGCCTTTGCAAGCGGCAACCAGGGCGGCAAAGGTCGGGTAAGCCAAACTGTCGAGTTTTCCGGTGGCCATGTATCGGGCCCCCGGGGAGTGGTTGTTTACCGAATAGTCCAGGCCGTTCAGGGTGAACAGTTCATTGCCAAACTCGCCGAAAAAGGATTCATTGCTCATACCTCCCTGAATATGTTTGGCAATGGGTGCAAATTTGTGATTTCCCTTGGTGAGGATGTCCCCTACTTTAAACAGGCGGTTGATGTCGCCCACTCCTTTGGGGTCCATAAGGTAGGTGGTGTCCCAACCTCCCGAAGCATTGAACACGATATAATAGGGGCCATCATAGGGAGGTGCCTCGTTTCGATTTTGGGCTTCCAAGGAATAGGACCTTGGGCCAATGGGACAAGCAAGGCCAAGGCCCGCCATTCCACAGAGTTTCAGGAAATCCCGTCTCATTCCTCACCTCGATTGATCATGACCATTGTTGCCTATTCGTAAAGAAAACCGGGTTGACGGAGAAGGAAGGTGACCACAGCACGCCAGGCTCGAATGGTGTATTTCGGATCAGCTAGTGCGTCGCCTGGCAGGTTACGGCGGCAGTGATAATTCTCCCTGGGATCAATTCCTTTGCGTTCGGAAGCATCCTTTACAATTCCAAAGAAGAGTTGAAAAATGCGGTCGACATCGGGTGAATCCATGGTGTCATATTGGCCCAGGATTCGCTGGTTTAAATGGACAATTGTTTGGCGAATTTTGGAATCCGATTCGGAGGAAATCCCGGGCAAAACATCAGGCTCAATATGAGGGAAAAGCAAACGGTCCTTGGCTTTTCGGTTGAAATCAAGAGCGGTTTGTTTGCAGGCTACATCGTTTGCCAGTATTCTTTGAATGGCACCCATCGCTCCACTGGGGTCCGCGGCCCTTTCGGTCACCTCTTTGGAATCGATGCCCCCGTATAGCATTGCCATTTGGTCATTCAGTTTACCCCATGGTTGTCCAAAAATGGCACCAACCTTGCGCTCGACTTGTTCCGGGGCAAGCATCCGCACGAGGCCCAAATCCTCCATTTCAATCCGTCGTTCTGGATGCATGGATATGGTAGAAAGTCCATCGGCCCGGTAAAAATCCGATACCACCCAATCCTTTAGGACAGACTTGAAATTAAAGCCCGATTTTGCGAACCGGTTGGCGATGGCCTCAACCTGGGTCCGCTGTTCCTGAAAGGCCCGACTCCTGGCATCATAAAAGGGATCCCCAAGGTCTTTGGGGGGAGAAAGCACTTTTCGCCCTGTCAGCAAATAGTAGGCATGCTCAACCATGGCCACGGCAAAGCGAGGGTCCTTTGCGGTGCGTTCACCCAGCCATTGCAAGGCCCGCCACCGTTCTTTAGGGGGCAAGGAATCGCCCTCAAATCCGGCCCCAAACATATCCTTGAACCACCCCTCTTTCCTTTTGCCGTATACACCTTCAAACTTCCAATAATCCTGAAACAAACCGGCAATGGGATCTACCGTCTTGTGGCAAACGACACATTGTAGTGGACCCCAAAAACTGGACAGACAGCTAAGCTTTTCTTTTCTAGTAAAAGGAGGGTTTTGTCATGGTCATCAGGAAGCGGCAATACGACGCATCGTTCAAGGCCAGGGTTGCCTTGGAGGTCATCCGTGAAAAG
>SXGR01593571.1_pt1 | contig 14632 bp, 10 predicted proteins | sample 3174711 | NCBI WGS metagenome assembly SXGR01 (sample SAMN11356860, study PRJNA531348) | freshwater metagenome | isolation source: freshwater sample F1-60 | place: China: Fuxian Lake, Yuxi | collected 2017-12-25
CGCCCTCGACGTCTCCATCCAGGCGCAAATCCTTAACCTCCTCGCGCAGCTCGTGCGCAAGATGAACCTCAGCCTCGTGTTCATCGCCCACGACCTCTCTGTCGTAAAACATATTTCCGACCGCATCGCCGTCATGTATCTCGGAAAAATCGTCGAACTCGGCCGCGCCGCTGACGTGATCGAACGCCCGCGTCACCCTTACACCCGCGCCCTCGTCAGCGCGATCCCGACGCCCGACCCCGACATCGAACGCACCCGCCAACGTATCGTCCTCCCCGGCGATCCGCCTTCGCCCATTGATCCACCCTCTGGTTGCAGCTTCCACCCGCGTTGTCCCTACGCCCGCGAGATCTGCAAAGCCACCGTGCCACCCCTCGCGCCCTTCGAAACCAACCGCGACGTCGCCTGCCTGCGCACCGAGGAAATTTCCGATCTCTAGCCGCCGGTCTCTCTCCCGATCATGCCGCGAAAAATCCGCCAGCTCATCACAGACTTAGAATCCGCCGGTTCGCGCCCGTGCCTGGCGGCAAAGGCTCCCATCGGAAATTTCGTCACCCACGCTTTGCAGGTTCGGTAATTTTGAGTGCCTCCGTCAGGTTGGACGCCCTGCGTTACCAACAGAAACAAGTTTATCACGCCATCCGCGAAGTCACCCACTGAAAGCCGAAGACCGCTACCTCAAATTCGTCCGCTGGAGCGACCTCGGTCAACGTCCTCCAGATCGCCTCCTGCACGAAAAACGCCACGCCCTTCGTGAAATATCCGTGGCGCGCCCCACAAAAAGCGCCGACGTGGTTCCAGCCCGACTTCAAAATCGTCGACGGAAAAATCCGCGTCCCCACCGCCCCCGGCATGGACCTCGAGATCGTTCCTGCCTACCTCGCCCAAGCCACCGTGATCGCTAAAATTGACCGGGCGACCAAAAGCACCGCGAGCGGCTCACGTCAGCGCAGCGCCCCGGCCTCGCTCCACACGGTCTGACCACACCTCCCGTGCCCTCATAGACCTACCCCTGTCACACCGGAGCTTTCGTGCACTGCGGTTGCGCGCCCTCAGGCAGCGGCGGGATCGCCCCCTCGCCCGCCTTCGGCAGCGTACCGTTGAGCTCCTGCCGCCAATGCGCGACGTCTCCACCCGGGCAGTACACATAAATCATGTGCATCGGCTCATCACCCGTGTTGGTGAGCTGATGAAACAGCGTCGGCGGCATGAACACCGCCTGGCCCGCCTTGATCGGACTGCACTCCGTGCCCACACAAATTTCGCCTTCACCCTGCACGATGAAATAAACTTCCTCCTGCTCCTGGTTGTGCCACGGCACTTGGCCGCCCTTGGGCGCCAGAATCGAGTAGCCCATCGAGAACCCCTTGGCGGCAATCGGCTGGCCGAGTTGGCCGACGAGGCCACGGCCCCAACGACGCGCAGGAAAGGTACCACCGGGCAGTTTGGCGAGATCGGCAATAATCATGATGAGCGATGTGTTGCGCGAGCGTAAGACGCGGCGCGAACCTTTTTTGGCGTTACGCGGCAAGGCCGGACCGCACCAGCAGCGCCTGAAGGTCAGGATCACGTCCCATGAACCGACGAAATAACTCCGCCGGATCGGTCGCATTGCCCTGACTCAAAATCGTCTCGATAAATTCCGCACCGACTGCCGCGTTGAAAATCCCTTCGCGCTTGAACCGCGTAAACGCGTCCGCATCGAGCACCTCGGCCCACTTGTAAGAATAATAACCGGCCGCATAGCCCACCGGATCGGAGAAGATGTGCGTAAACTTTTTCACCACTGTCGTTGCCGGCGGCTCCGTCGGCACGAGGCAGTTCGCCACCGCAGCGCGCGCCTTCACCTCGACGTCGGCCTCACCGGCAAACTCCTCCGTCCGCATGTGCATCAAGAGGTCCATCTTCGCCAGCGCCACTTGTCGCATCGTCACACACGCCGAGCGAAAATTCTTCGCGGCCGCGAGCTTGAGAAAAATCTCCTCCGGGATCGCCGCCCCCGTCTCGTGATGCCGGGCGAAGAGATCGAGGCTCTCGCGCTCCCACGTCCAGTTCTCCATGATCTGCGAGGGGAGTTCGACGAAGTCCCAAGCGACATTTACACCATTGAGTGACTTGATTTCCACTTCGCCAAGGAGGTGATGGAGCAGGTGCCCAAACTCGTGAAAGATCGTCTCCACCTCGCGATGCTTGAGCAGCGCCGGCTGGCCCTCGCTCGGCGGTGTCATATTGCCGCACATCAATCCGAGATGCGGCGCCCGCGAACCATCTGCGCGCGGTCCGCCCGAAATAAGATAGTTCATCCACGCCCCTCCGCGCTTCGACTCTCGCGGATACCAATCGGCGTAAAACGAACCCACGTGCCGGCCGCGCGCATCCCGCACGTCATAGAATTTCACTTCGGCGTGCCAAGTCTCCACGTCGTCAGCGCCGCGCTCGATCAGCCGCAAGCCAAACACCCGGCCCGCAAGTTCGAACAAGCCCGCGATCACCCGATCCATCGGGAAATATGGTCGCAAGATTTCCTCGTCAAAATTGTAGCGCGACTGCCGGAGTTTTTCCGACCAAATGAGGATTTCCCACGGAGCCAGCCGCGCCACCACTCCGCCCGTCTGCTGCGCTTTGAACTCCTCCAATTCCCGACACTCACGCACGAACGCGCCCTTCGCCCGCGTCTCCATGTCTTCCATAAACCCGAGTGCGCCTGCGCCCGTTTTGGCCATGCGCCGCTCCAACACGAGGTCCGCGAAATGCGCCTTGCCCAGCAAGGCGGCCTTCTCCGCCCGCAGAGTGAGAATGCGTCCGATGAGCGGCGCATTGTCCTGCGGGGCGATGGCACCGACCGCGGCCGACGCCGTCCACAGCTCGCGCCGCAGGGCTTCATCGGCGAGGTAAGTCATGAACGGCTCGAGCGACGGCGTGTGCAGCGTGAAGCGCCAACCGGCGAGGCCCTTCGCCTCCGCCCCGCGTCGCGCCGCCGCTTTCGCGTGCGCGGGTAGCCCCGCAAGCCGCGTCTCATCCGTCACCACAAGCTGCCACGCGTTGGTGGCATCGAGAACATTTTCGGAATATCTCTGGGTGATCTGCGCGAGTTCCGTCTGGATCGCCTCCAGTCGGGCCCTCGCGTCAGCCGGCAAATCCGCCCCCGCCTGCTTAAAATCGATCACGGTCTCATCGAGGAAACGCCGGTGAATTCCCGTCAACGCGCCCGCTTCGGCCGTCGCCGCGACCGCCTTCAAACGTATCCACAATCCCGCGTTCAGCGGAATGCTCGCATAAAATGCCGATACGCCCGGCAACATCGCATTGTGCGCGTCGCGCAGTGCAGGCGTGTCCACCACCGATTGGAGATGCGTGACTTTGGCCCACGCCAGGTTCAACGCTTCCGTCGAATTTTCCAGCGCGAGAAAGGTGTTCGCGTAGGTCAACGATCCGAGGTCGCGTCCGGCAATCTGTTCGACGGCGGCCCTAGCCTGAGCCAACGCCGCCTCAATCGCGGAAGCCACGTGCTCGGGCGCAAGCGTGGACCAACGGATGTGAAAGGCGGGATCTAGAAATGGATTGGCGGACATGCGGCGAAAAACCAGCCGCACACCCGCCCTGTCAAACCGCAAAACCTCACCACGCGTAGCTCGCGCCGATCGAAATCTGCCGACGCGCCGCGGGCACGGCCGGGACCTCTTGGAAACGATCGTCCCACACGTTATCCGCCATCGCAGAAAATTCGACGCCCCGCCATGCGCGCGGACGATACCCGAGCCCGAGCGAACTCGTCACCGCCGAGTCGCCACCGATCAACCGCAGCAAATTGTCCGCTTGGATCCGCGCGACATTGTCCATCCGCACCTCAAAGCCACCGCCGAGCCGCGCCGTAATCGCCGCGGTCAACCGGTGCCGAGCGTAGTTGAGCGCGTAGAAACTGGCATCGACCACCGCCCCCCGATAACCGGCATTTTTCTTCAATCCCGTGTAGCCCACGACGAGATCCACCGCACTCCACGCGCGCCGCGCGACCAGTTCTACGCCCGTCGTATCGATGTCGACGGCATTGGCCGCGCGCGCAGTCACTCCACGCCGAAACGTCCAGTCCACCAACGCGTCATCGCGGCGATAGAAAACCGCCGCCTGACCCGACCAACCCGCCCGGGCGAACCTCGCACCGAGTTCGAGGTTGCGACTGGTTTCACGGCCCAGATTCGCATTCCCGCGAAACAGCCCTGACGCGGCACTCGCGTTCAGCGCGGTGTAAGTCGGCACCTGCGTCGTTTGCGCGTAACTGAAATAGATCCGCTGTAGAGCCGCCGCTGGCTGTTCGCGAGCAAGCTCTCCGATCGGGGACACTTTTCCGCCACCGCGATTGCCGTCATCGTAACCCGCTCCCACCTTCAGGACCACGCGCTCCCCAGCACCCGGCGTCCACGTTTTCTCGGGGACCAACGAGAATTTGGTCAAGGTGCGCGCACGAAAATTTCCCGCCGTCAGCGAGGTCGACTTGAGCTCGTCAGCGAGAACTTCGCCGCGAAAATTAACCGCCAAGTCCCCCGCAGTTTTCCGGCCGCCAGCGGCCGCGCCTTGCGCCCACGTCGTGTGTTGAAACGGATGCACCGGCCCCAAGGCCGCGAAGCGGTTGTACGCATAGTCGTCCTTGTTGCGCCGATACCATGCGCCCGCCTCGACGAAGTCGCCGCGGCCGAAGTCGGTGCGATGATTCAACGCAACCAGCAGCGTCTGGAGATTCTCGGTCTCGTTGGAATTGAACGGCGTATAGAGATTCGGCCATCCAAGGAACTTTGCTTGGTAGCCAGCAAAGAGATCCGTTTGGGAGGTCGCCCCAGCCAACTGCACGCGCGCATTGATCCGGTCGAAATTTTGTTCGCCAAAGGGCACGGACCCCTCTGCCTCCGAACGCGCCCACGCGACGTCCGCCGACAACCGCTGCCCGCCGACGCGCACGTCACTCAACCAGCCCTGATAGAGTTCTTGGCGATTCAAACCATACTGCCCGGCCGCAAGCGCCAGTGAGCCGCCAGCACGAATCGGCCGCCAGCCGTAGGCCACGGCACCCACCGTCGAATTCGCGGCGTTGAGGGCATGCTCGGCACCGGTGAGGATTTCCGGCGCGCCCAGCATCGCCGGCGTCACCGGTATCTCCGCCAAATAGTGGCCCGTCTGGGGATCAAAAACCGAGACCGCGCCGATCCTAACGCCCGTGTTTTCGAAAATTCCGCCGCGAATGGTCACATCGGCCTGCGCCTCGGCGATATTGCGGCCCGCGATGTCGAGACGCGGCTCGAACCGCAACACCGAGACCGGCATCGCAAACGTTCCCACGGGCGACTGATTCGCCACCCGCGTTGAATAGACAGCCACTTCGGGGAGATTCACGGCGCTATTTTGCGCACAGACCGACAGCGTCACCCCGGCGCAGAGCAGGGCAAAAAGTGATTTCACCGCTGACTCGTTAACAGCCTATCGAGCGAAAACAAGCCCTCTGTTTCAAATTATTCAATCGTGTATTAACAAGCCGGCGGCCCGCACTAAAAAGAAGCCCGGAGTAAATCCGGGGTTCAAACACCTGATCGAAAACGAGGACTTATTCTTCGCCGTCGTTGCCAATGGCTTCGACCGGGCAGCCTTCGAGCGCCTCCATGCACACCGCCACGTCTTCCTCGGTGGTCGGCTGTTTGTGCACAAAAGAATACCCGCCGTCGTCATGGCGCGTAAAGAACGCCGGCGCGGTTTCGCGGCATAGGTCGCAGTCGATGCACTGTTGATCGACGAAGAACTTTCCGGCTGCGTTGGGTGCCCACTTGTCAGCTTTATTTGCCATATATCGTCGAACAAAGGAAATTTTTTGGAGGACTGTCAAGCGGGCACACGGGGTGCCCCCGGGCGGCGTTAAAGTAGGTCGCGCGCCCAGTAATCCTTCCCTTTCTTCCTTCTCTTAGTCTTCCTCTCCGGCCGACAAGCCTATCCGAGCCGGAGCCCTGACGAATGAGAACGATAAAGAGAAAGAGGAAAGATTGGCGGAACGACTTTGACACTGCCCTGCGGGGTGCCCACGCGCGGGCTCGCGCTCACGTTCTGGCACGTTGCGCGGACCAGCTGCCCCCGCGTCGGCCGGACTCCCGCCTGCGCTATCCCGTTTGCGCTATCCCGTTTGCAAGCACGGGCATGAGCCTCCCGCGCGCCTTCGCTGGTGTCGAAAAATTCTGTCTACCGAAGAGGCGGGAGGCGGCTTGTCTTTGCCGTGCTCCCTCCTCACGTTCCCTGCGATGCTTTCCGACCGTCCCTCTCTGCGCGGTGACTACCAGACCGAGCGGACCTCCTTTCTGCTGTGGCTCCTCTCCGCCGTCATCGCGGGTTTTGTGGTCCAAAATATCTTCGGCCTCTGGTTCAAGAGCACCGCCTTTGAGCAACTGTGCGCCCTCTCGGCTTCGAGCCCAGGGCAGGGCGCACTCTGGACCCTCGTCAGTTACCCGCTCGTGCACCGCAATGTCCTGCACCTCTTTCTGGTCATGTTCGGCGTGTTTTTCCTCGGCCGGGAGCTGCTGCCGATTATCGGTGAGCGCCGACTCGCCGGGCTCACCGCAACCGCGGTCGTTGGCGCCGCGCTGCTCTGGTTCGTGGTCAACGTCGGTCACGATGGCAACATTATGGGGGCGAGCCCGATTCTCTGCTGCTATCTCATCGTCTTCGCCTGTTTTTATCCGAACCGTGAAATTTCGTTTCTCTTCTTTTTTCTCTTCCCCGTCACCACGCGTCCCAAGTATCTCGCATGGCTGGCGGTCGGGATCGATGTCCTTGGATTCCTCCTCAGCGAAACTCCCGCCGGCACCCTCGACACCGGCGTCCCTCATTCCGCCCACTTGGGAGCCATGGCCGCCGGGTGGCTCTACTTCCGCTATGTTCACGAGTCCGACCGCAATGGATTCAATCGTCGAGTGGCAGTGGGGTTGCCGCCATGGCTGAAGCGCTCATCGAAGCCCCCGGTCACGCCGCCCCCAGCCCACGCCCCAGCCCCGCGCCTTGTGCCGAATGATCGCGCCGGTCTCCGGGCCGAGGTGGATCGCATCCTCGACAAAATCAACAGCCACGGCTTCGGTGCCCTCACCGTCGCCGAGAAACGCGTCCTCGACGAGGCGAAGGACTTGCTGAGCCGTCCCTAAAATCTCGTTCCGCCCGTCACAGCGCTTCACCGCGCGCTCCTCTGCTCGGGCGCGTCATGATTTGGCGACAACCTTCACCCTGTCAGTTAACCCGGAATGAAATGTCCTCACGCCTTGAATCTCTTACGATAGCGTGAAACATTCCGACGCACTTCCACTCTTATCACCCCATGATTCGCGTCTCTACCGTACGTCGCCTTGTAGTCGCCTTAGTCTGTGCCTGCGCCTTGGCGACGGCCTCGTCAGCCCCCGATCGGAAATTCTCCACCTCCGACACGCTCAAGACCGAGGCCACGACGCTGGTTAAGCTCCTTGAGCAAGCCCACTACGCGCGCGACACCGTCCGCAGCGCCGATTACGCGCAAGTCATTCCCGACTATATGGCCGAGCTGGACGGCCAACACTTGTTCTTCCTCGGAAGCGATCGAGCCACGTTCGCCGAAAAATACAGCAAGAACGTCTACTACAACACCGCGATGCTGGGCAATATCGAGGCCGCCTACGAAATTTTTAATGTCTATCAGAGCCGGGTCCACGACCGCGTGAACTGGATCTTCGAGGAACTGAAAAAGGAAATCGATCTGACTGTGCCAGAAACCTACCGCGCCGACCGGACCAAGTCGGAATGGCCCGCCACCGCCACGGATTCGAACGAACTCTGGCGCAAGCGTCTGAAATTTGAACTCGTGGGAGAAATTCTAAACAAGAAAACGTCCGACGAGGCCAAGGTGACGATCAAGAAGCGTTACGAGCGCATGCTCAAAAACGTCTCGGAGATCGACGGCGGCAATCTGGCCGAGCTCTATCTCAGCACCGTTGCCCATCTCTACGACCCTCACTCCACCTACTTCTCCGCCGACACCTTCGAGGATTTCGCCATCCAGATGAAACTCAAGCTCTGCGGCATTGGGGCCGTCCTTGGGCTCGAGGAAGACGCCTGTGTCGTCAAAGAGATCGTGGCCGGCGGCCCCGCCGATTTGGGTCGGATTCTCAAGCCCAACGACAAGATCATGTCCGTCGCTCAAACCGGCAAAGAGCCCGTCGAAATCATCGGCATGAAGCTCCGTAAAATTGTCGATATGATCCGCGGTGAAAAAGATACCGTGGTTCATCTTTCCGTGCTGCCAGCCGACGCCACTGATCCGTCGGTGCGCAAAGAGATCATGATCACGCGGGACTTCGTGAAGCTGAACGCTGCTCGCGCCCGCGCCGCCATCTTTCAAGTTCCGGGCGCGGAGGGCACCGAAAGATCCCTAGGCGTCATCACCCTGCCCGCCTTCTACGCGGATGATGATGGCGATACCGACAAAGAAAAAAGCACCGCCTCAAAAGACGTCGCCCGACTGCTTGAGCAGCTTAAACAGCAAGGTATTCAAGGTCTCGTGCTGGATCTGCGCCGTAATGGTGGCGGCTACCTTTCGGAGGCCATCGAATTAACCGGACTCTTCATCAAGCAAGGTCCTGTCGTTCAGGTGAAGAATTTCCAGGGCGAGATTCAGGTGGACACTGACAACAATGAGAAAATCGCCTACGCCGGTCCGCTGGCCGTCCTCGTAGATCGCTTCAGTGCTTCAGCGTCCGAGATTGTCGCCGGCGCTCTGCAAAACTACGGCCGCGCCGTCGTCATCGGAGATAGTTCTACGCACGGCAAAGGCTCCGTGCAATCCGTCGTCGAGCTGAGACAGGTCGACCGCACGCTCAGCTATGCGAGGAACAAAGATGGTTCTCCCGCCAAAACCGGTGCCGTGAAGTTCACCATTCAGAAATATTACCTGCCCAGTGGCGATTCCACCCAGCTCAAAGGCGTGGTGCCAGACATCGTGCTGCCTTCCGTGACCAATCTGATCTCCGGAATTGGCGAGGCTGACCTCCTCCACGCGCTCGCGTGGGAGCAGATTCCCACCAGCGTATTCGATGGTTCCCCACTCGATCCCAAGGTCCTCACGTCACTCCGCCAATCCAGTCTCGAGCGTCAGGCGAAACTCGAAGAATTCGCCTACCTGCGAAAGAACATCGAGTGGTTCAAAGCCCGGCAGGAGCAGAAACTGATTTCGGTGAACCTCGACGAACGAAAACAGCAGAAAGCAACCGACGACGCCTTCCGCAAAGGGATGAATGCTGAGAAAAAACTTTTGGCTAAAAACGACTACACCTTCAAAGAATTCCGCCTCGGCCCGCCCGCCCTACCTCGCATCAAAGCGCCCAAGAAAGACGCCGACAAAGAGGTCGACGCCGACGATGACGATGATGTCGTCGAAGAGGAAAACGACACCTACATCAAGAACGACGTGCATCTCCGGGAGACCCTGCGGGTCGTGAGCGACGCCGTGAGCCTCGGCACCAACAAAGCCGACTGGGCCAGCAATCGCCCACCGCTGACCGCCCGCAGTGGCGGCTGACCGCGCCCGTCAGCGCCACGCCAGCACGTAGCGGTCGCGCCCAGTTAAATCCTGCCGCGATTCCATTCGGCTGAATCCAGCGGCCGCGGCGAGCCGGAGCACCTCCGGATGTTGGGTAATACCCGTCTCCAGCGCCAACAGGCCGCCCGCATTCAAATACACCGGAGCCTGCGCGACGATCTCGCGCAGATCCGCCAATCCCCCTTCCGCGGCCATCAGTGCCTTGGCAGGTTCATGTGCGCGCACTTCCGGCGCTGTCTCTGCGGTCTCCTCGGCGCTGAGATACGGCGGGTTGGCCACCATCACGTCAAACCGCGCCTCCGCGGCGAGGCCCGCAAACCAATGTGAGCGCGTCAACACCACCCGGTCCTGCAGGCCCGTCGCGATCGCATTCTCCCGCGCGAGCGCGAGCGCGTCTTCACTGAAATCGACGGCGGTGACGCTTGCCGACAGCATCCCTGCCGCCATCGCCAACGCGATCGCCCCGCTGCCGGTGCCCAAGTCCAGGACATTCGTCGCGACATTCGACCGCTCCGTACAGATCGCCAGCACACGTTCGACCAGCAATTCAGTCTCGGGCCGCGGAATCAGCGCGCGACGGTCGACCTTTAGTTTCAGTCCGTGAAATTCAGTTTCGCCTAAGATATATTGCAAGGGCTCGCGCTGACTGCGGCGGCGCACCAACGGGCGGATTTTCTCCAGCTCGGGCTCGCTGAGCACCCGTTCAAACTGCAGGTAGAGCGCCATCCGCTTCAGGGACAAAGCGTGGCCGATCAGCAGTTCGGCGTTGAGCCGCGCCGACTCGACTCCCTTCCCCGCGAGGAAATCCGTCGTTTTCTTGATGATATCTAGGATCGTCAGCATCTCAGTCCTCGTCGTTGGCAGCGGCGCGGGCAGGCAGGTAAACGTGTCCGGTCAGGGCCGCGAGTTTTTCTTCGTGGTCGGCCTTCTGCAGCGCGGCGATGATCGGATCGAAGTGGCCTTCCATCACTTGGGGCAGTGTGTAAAGGGTGAGCCCGATGCGATGGTCCGTCACCCGGTTTTGCAGGAAATGATAAGTCCGGATACGTTCGCTGCGATCCCCTGATCCGATCTGACTGCGCCGCGCCGCCGCGTATCTGGATCGCTCGTCATCCTCCCGGCGCTTCAGCAGGCGCGAACGCAGTACCGTCATCGCCTTGGCTTTGTTCTTCAGCTGTGACCGCTCGTCCGCACACGTCACAATCAGTCCGGTCGGCTTGTGCAAAATCTGCACCGCAGAATCCGTGGTGTTGACCCCTTGCCCACCCGGTCCGCTCGCCCGCGCCACCGTGATTTCCAGCTCCTGCGGATCGATCAGCACGTCGACTTCCTCCGCTTCCGGCAACACCGCCACCGTCACCGTCGAGGTGTGGATACGCCCGCTCGCCTCCGTGACCGGCACCCGTTTCACCCGCTGCACGCCGCTCTCAAACTTGAGCTGCTTGTAAACCTCGCTGCCCGTGATCAGGAAAATCACCTCCTTAAATCCTCCGCGCTCAGAGTAACTGCTGCTCATCGGTTGAATTGTCCAGCCCCGCGCATCCGCGTATTTCGCGTAGGCGCGGTAGAGTTCCGCCGCGAAGAGCGTCGCCTCATCCCCCCCCGTGCCGGCGCGAATTTCCATGACCGTGTTGCGTGAATCCGTGGGCTCGGGCGGAATCATCGCCAGCAGTACCGTCTGCCGTAGGGCATCCCGGCGACGCTGCAGATCGGGGAGTTCTGCGAGGGCCAGCTCACGCAGATCCGGCTCGGTCCCCGTGTCCTTGCCAAACGCCACGGCCTCCTCGATCTCGCGCTCCACGCGCCCATGCAACTCATGGTAGCCGATTAACTCGGTGAGTTTTTGATGCTCACGGGTCACCTCGGCAGCACGCCGCGGATTCCCATAAAAAGCCGCCGCCGCCATTTGCGCGGCGAGTTCGTCGACGCGGCGTTGAAACGGTGCGATGGCAGGAAGTTCGTCCATGAATACAGAGGGAAGGAAGGGCGGGCATTTGCGAATTGCGCGGGCCGTCGGTTGCGGCTCCACTCACAACCTGCGACCCGCTGGGCAATGTTGCCTAGCGGTGCGGATCAGCCATGGCCACGACACTTTTCACACAGAACACCATCGCCTGCATCTGGGATTTCGACAAGACCTTAATCCCGGAATACATGCAGTCGCCGCTCTTCCGCCGCTACGGCATCGATGAAGCCAACTTTTGGGCCGAGACTAACGGCCTCATCGAGCAATACCGCCGCCGCGGCTATCACCTCGCCGGCGAGCTCGGCTACCTCAATCATCTCCTCACGTACACCCTCGCCGGTCCGCTCGCCGGCTTGAATAACAAGATCCTCTTCGATTGTGGGGCCGACATTAAGTTTTACCCTGGCCTGCCCGAGTTTTTTGACCGCGCCAAAGCGTTCGTCCAAGAAAAGCCCGAATACCAAAAACACGACATCTCGCTCGAGCACTACGTCGTCAGCACCGGCATTGCCCAGATGGTGCGCGGCAGTGCCATCGCCAAACACATCGACGGCGTCTGGGCCTGCGAGTTCATCGAGAACCCGCTGCAACCGGGCTTCCTCAAGCAGAATGAAATGGCCTTCGAAGCCGCGTCCGAGATCGCGCAGATCGGTATGGTCATCGACAATACCGGCAAGACCCGCGCGATTTTCGAGATCAACAAGGGCACCAACAAAAACCCTGCGATCGACGTCAATTCCAAGATGCAATCCGAGGACCGGAGAATCCCGCTGCAAAACATGATCTACATCGCCGACGGTCCGAGCGACGTGCCGAGTTTTGCCGTCGTCAAAGGGGGCGGCGGTCGCGCCTACGCGGTCTACAATCCGGAAAAGCCGGAAGAATTCGCCCAGAACGATCGCTTGCTACAGTCTGGCCGCATCCACGGCTACGGCCCCGCCGACTACCGGGAAACGAGCAGCACCACGCAATGGCTGCGGATGCATCTCCATCAAATTTGCGATCGCATCGTTAACGACCGGGAAGCCGCCGTCGCACTGAAGGCCACCCGCCCACCCCGCCACCTCACCGCCACACCGGAGGAGCAAGCCGCCAAACGCGCCGCCAAGGGTCCCCAGCAGGCATCGTTTTTAAAGTAGCGATACGCCGCATTACCCCCGAAGCTTGCTTCGGTTTCGTTTGAGAGTGTGGAGAGCGCGGTGGGAGCTTGCTCGCGAGGGGCGAACGTTTCACCGGACCTTCTCTGCGGCCGTCAAATCTCCCCGCGTCCATCCACAAAAAAGCCCCGGCTTTGCAGCCGAGGCTCGTAAAATAACGAGTCTACTTATGGGCCCGACCGGCTCACATTGATGCCCGGATCAATCGGCGTGACCGGCGTCACGACAACCGGAGGGGCGACAACGACCACAGCGGGTGGGGCAACAGGCGGCGCAACAACCACCGGAGCAACAGGCACAGTTACCACGGGCACGGTAACCACCACCGGAGCAACCACCGGTGCCGCCACTGCGGCCACCGGTGTGGTCACGGCAGCGACTGTATTCACACCCGCTGTAGCACCCGCGGCTGCCGAAGTTGCGACGCGTGTTGTCGTTACCGTAGTTGAACCCGAATTCACCGCTGCCTGTGCGGCACCTGTGGTCGCTCCGGATGCGGCGCCTGCAGCAATTGCGGTGGCGGCGGCTGGGGCGACAGTTGCCGCTCCCTTGGACGCACCCGAGGCCGACGCGGAGGCAGTCGCGGAGGCAGTCGCTGTTGCGGAAGCTGCCGCTGCTGATGCGCCTGCGGCCGCTGCTTGAGTAGCACTTTGGCCGGAAGCAACCGCAGCCGCGTTCGCCGCGTTACCGGCTGCTTGCGCGCCACCTTGAGTCGCACCTTGGGCAGCGCTTCGAGCCACTTGAGTGGCTACCGCCACAGCCGCAGTCGATGCAGCAGCCAGCGCCTGCGGCGATCCAGCTGTCATACCTGCCGTCGCAGCCGTAACAGCCGCTTGCGTGGCACCTGCCGTAGAACCTGTGGCTGCGCCTTGGGCGGCGGCAGCGGCGGTATTACTCACAGCTGCAGCGGAAGCTGTCGCTGCGGCAGCCGCGGCCGCAGCTGGAGACTGCCCCGCAGCGACGGCATCAGCGCTGGCTTTCGCACCGGCACCTTGGGCAGCCCCTGCAACCGCTGCTTGGGCGACAGATTGCGCAATAGCGGCTGCAGCGGCTGGAGTCGCCGCAGTCGAAGCCGCACCTTGAGCGGCCGCAGAGGCTACGTTGCTAGCAAGCGTCGCAACGGCTGCGCTAGATTGACCGGCGGCAGCCGCTGAGGAGACGGCGGACTGCACAATTGAAGCGGCTTGTTGAGGGGCGGCTGCAGCAGCGCTCGCCGCGACTTGGTTCACCGAAGCCGGGGCAGCGGTGACGACGGTCGTCATTGTTGTGGACATCAGCCCGGCAGATACTTCAATCGCGGCCTGCTGAGCCGCTGTAGGAGTCGAGCCGGCGGGAACAGCAGCTGCCGCAGCTTGGGCCACAACTGCAACCGCAGAAACGGCTGCGGTTGCCACCGCAGTAACATCCACTCCGAGGGTCGTGGCCGCCTGAGCCAACGAAACCGCTGGGGTTGGTGCGCCACTACCGGATCCGCCGGAAGCAGTCCCTGCTACAACCGTAACTGAGGCCTGAACCACGCCGTTCACCGGCGGTGGCGTAATGGCTACCGACCCAGCAAGCGTCATCGTGACAGTAAAAGGAATTCCGTTGACCGTGACCACAGAGGTCGAAAACACGGTTCCTCTGGCTGCCGCGACCCCCTTCGGGGTGCGCACGCCATATTTGACTTTGGCCTTCGGATCGATCTGCGAGATAATATTCCCCTGCTGCAGATCGAGCACCGCGTCGAGATCGAGCGCCGCGTTCGAGGCTTCAACCTTGATTTTCGAATTGGCCTTCATCGTCGCAACGACTCCAGGGGTAGCTTCGACGTAAAGTTCGACGCCTGCCCTAGTTTCGATTGTGGAATTTTCAGGAACTGACAGTCCCTCTGTGGCCGCAACCTGCGAGCCGTTGGGCAAAGTAATTGTGGCGGCACCA
>SXGR01063643.1_pt1 | contig 14629 bp, 16 predicted proteins | sample 3174711 | NCBI WGS metagenome assembly SXGR01 (sample SAMN11356860, study PRJNA531348) | freshwater metagenome | isolation source: freshwater sample F1-60 | place: China: Fuxian Lake, Yuxi | collected 2017-12-25
AGTCGTCAACCCGTAGGGATCCAGTGACTTTGCTGTGTGAAAGACGCTTGATCCCTACGGGATTACGACACGCAGTTTTATAAGTAATACCGCAATCATTAAAATAATAACGAGGTAACAATGGAACAATCCAAAAACACTTTCTTAGTTATTGCTGCCAGCCTTTCTGCAGTTGCAGCAATACTTCATCTCGCTTGCATAGCGTTCGGTGCGCCCATGTATTTATTTATGGGTGCAGGCAAACAAATGGCGCACTTGGCGGATGCAGGGCATTGGTATCCCACGGTGGTTACCAGTTTTATTGCGGGTATTTTATTTATTTGGTCGCTCTATGCACTTTCTGGCGCGGGTGTTATTCGTAGGTTGCCATTATTGCGTGTTGCTTTGTGTGCTATAACGGCAATCTATTTGGTGCGCAGCGTCGCCTTTATTCCACTTATGCCGCATTTTCCTGAAAACAGTACAAGCTTTTGGTTTTGGAGTTCGTTTATTTGTTTTGTGTTTGGTGTAATGTATTTAATTGGAACTTGGCAGGTGTGGGCAATGCTTAAAAAATAAAAGCAGATTAATTTTTCAGCTGCTTTGCTCTCGCCAAAAGCGCAGAAACAATTACCAACCCCAACGCAATCAACACACCCAAAAATTCACGACATTCTTCAATGTAAGGTTTCTCTGGATTCATCCCTTGCATTAAAGGTTCTTCGGTCATGTGCAGATAATATTGATAAGCGCCGGGTGCGCTGATAAATAATTCAACGCCGCACCAAATTATCGCCAGTAAAAATACGGGGCGATTAAAGATATTAAATAAGAGTAGCGAAGGGATAAGTGCGCAGAGCACATAGAAGCCAATCCAAATAAGGGGGTCGGGATCGTTAAACTGTAGGCCTGCAAAGCCCAAGAGGGTAATGCCGAAAATAAAATATAACGCTTTAGATACGTAATTCATGCCGTTTGCTCTTATGGGTTAAGTACGGCATGCATTATAACCACTATTGCGCTACCGCTAAAAACTGCCCTGTTAAATAGGTTGTTCCGCTAATCACGCCCACGCTGTGCGATGGATACACTTCGCGTAATTCAATTTCCGTATTACGGTTAACCAAACGCACTTGATGTTGTTGGTATTCGGTTTCTGAACCTTGTACCACCACTTGGTAGAGCGCGAGTGTGTCGCCAGAGCGCAAACCGTTGTTGGCGCCACCCTGTAATAGAATTTGCGTTTGCCCCGGGCGTGAATCTATTTGCGCGATGTAAGGTTGGCACTGAACTACTTCGCCCACGTCTTTAGCTGCCATTTTTACGAGGCTTTTAATTTGTTGGCCGTAATCGGTTTTCCAAAACAGTGGGGTATCAAAACCCACTTCTTTCGTGGAGCCCCAAATACCATAGGTATCGTAGCGTTTGCTAAACAAGGTTTGGCCGGTAAAACCATCGCGCAGGTTCACATTAAAACTGAATAGACGCTCGCGTTTATCAAAGCGATTTCGTATTTCAATAAAATCAAATAAACCGTTTAAAAAGCGCGTGTACATACCGGGGTTGTAGGTGGCTTCTGGGTTGGTCATGGTCATATCCAGAATCTCGCCGCTAAGAACCAGCTGGGTGCGCTGGCTGCGGGCGAGTTTTTGGATTTGTTGGGCGAGTAGGTTATCACTACTTAAGGTTGCGCTCGGTAGGCTTTCATTGAACAGAATAGGAGTTAGTGTGTTGTGCTTGGCTTCTAATTGCTGGCTCAGCAATTTTGGTAATTGATGTTCGGCATCGGCCAAGGAGCCTGCATTTGAACTGTTAGGTATTACGCGCGGGAAGGCGGTGACTAACAGCGATTTTTGGAATGCATTGCTGGCGTCGCTGCGGCACTGATTATTGCCCTTATTGTTGCCCAAGGTGCGCTTCTCAGCTTTAGATTCTACAACTTGAGCTACAGGTGCGGTGGCGGGTTTTTCAGGCTCTGAAGCGGGTGATGCAGAAGGAATACTTTGATTGTTAAACGGAAATTCACTTGCCGTGGGTTCGCCATTAGAAGCCTCAATTGCCGATTTGGCTTTAATCGTATTGGAGTCACCAATGGCTAGGCTAAGAGCGCTTGAGCTAAGCCCCGCAAGAATAATCACTAAACGCAGTAGCCTTGAACGAATAGGCATGACAAACTCCCGCCACAATAAATGTATAACCACATTGGAAATTTATCGCCCAATGGGTTGTCGTATTGCAAAGGTTATCGGCCAAGCGTTCAGCTTCTTAACCTTAATTGCACATGGCATTTAGCATAGGAGAAAATATCTTGTTCATTAGGGCCTTTGGCATTGTTTTACTCTGCGGTTTTACGCTTGCTTGCAGCACCCCCGGCCGTAGCTACACCGGCTCCAATATGCAGGAAACCCTAGAAATTGAGATTTTGCCTAATACTAGCAAGATGTTTGTCTACCGTTTGCAGCTGCCTGAAAGCCAATTGTCTAACGGCGTGCGCATCGAACGCGGTGGCTTTCAGCGCAGCGAAGAGGTGCGCGGTATATCCGTAGGCGGTGCTACTCAAAAACGCTTGGTGGAAAATGCGGGATTTGTAGTAGAGCGCATGGGCTATTGTCGCGAGGGATTTTTAGAGATTGATTCCAGCGCTTCGCAATACAACCTATGGTTGAAAGGCGAATGTAAGGATGGTGCGACCGAAGACGATAAGAAAAGGTTTGGTGCTAAGCAGGTTTTGCCGGTAAACCTTAAATAATACTTCCAAGCGTCTGTTTGTATTTCGTGTGTTTTAAATAATATCGACCAAAAGAAGATTCCGGATGAATTTTAAACTCCTGCTAACTTTGAGCGCCTGTTTACTTGGTGCTCATGTTTCAGCTTCCCCCTATATTCCTCTCTCCGATCAATGCGATGCATACCCCAAACTAGCCTTGGGTACAGATGTAAATCTATGCGTGGGATTACTCGTACAAAAGAGCCCTGACATTGCGCTTAAAATGCCGCGCACGGCTGTCGAAACGCCGGAGGGTAAGCTGTTAGTTGTGGACATGGGTGGTTGGGTCGGTAATAAGGGTAAATTGTGGCTAATTAATTACCACAGTAAAACACCTACGGCTGTGGTTTTACTGTCTGATTTAAATTTGCCGCACAAAATTTTGAAGGGAATTGATGGTAAATATTACCTCGGCGAAGCACATCGTATTATTCGATTTGAATTAGCGAAGGATGCGGTTGCCCGCCAGGAAACAGTGATTGATGCATTGCCGTATCACGATGATTATTTACACCCACTTAAAAATTTTGTGTTTGATAAAAATAACAACCTTATTGTAAGTGTTGGTTCAACATCTGATCGCTGCAAAGATAACGCGAGTAATTGCACAACAGGTATGGAAGCTGGGCTTTGGCAATTTAACTATCAGGCAGAGAGTGCTAGCTGGAGCACAAAATATACGATTGTTGCTAGTGGTTTACGCAATTCTATGGCCTTAGCTGTGCATTCCAGCGGCACACTATTGCAAGCCGAAAACAGTATGGATTTCCCCAATGCAGATGAGCCCTATGAAGAAATTAATTTGATTGAACTCGGTGGTTTTTACGGGTGGCCTCTATGTTATGACCGCCATGTTGCTGTGGATGAAACACAAAAGACATGTACAGCAAAAAATTATCGCGAGCCTTGGTCTTTAATGCCGCCGCATGTTGCACCATTGGATGCACTCTATTATCAGCACAACAAGTTACCATCGCTGACCAATAAATTATTAATGACTTGGCACGGCTACAAAATTGTAGGCCATAGAATGGTGGCGTTTGATGTGGATGAGCAAGGTCGCCCAGTGCGCACAAACGCGGCGACTTATAGTAGCGATCCACTTAAAGGTGGCGATGGTTTTAAAGTACAAGAATTTAAAGCAATAGGTGGTGCTGGTTTGGTGGCGCAACACCGTGAAATTATTTCGCGTTGGAATGAAATTAACGGCTTTAGACCCAAGGGCGCTCCAACGGGAATGAGTGTCATGAATGATGGTAGCTTATTAATTGTTGATGATAAAAATGCTGCCATTTTGCGCTTGTCCACGGGCGCTCCCTACCAGGAGCTTGCGCAAAAACCTGAAGCGAAGGTTGCTTCAGTGACAGCGACAGTGACAGTGCCAGAAGCTATTCGCAGCATCTTGTTAAATCGTTGTAACAAATGCCATGAGCTGCTGCAAAGTACGCCTGAACAATTATTAAATGCTAATCACTGGCTGCTGAAAACTAACGGTCAAACTCGCATGGCGCAAAAATTATTTGAAGACAAGGTCATGCCTATGCCGCCTGATAATAGTTTGCTGGCAGCTGAACGAGCGCAGCTTAAAACTTGGTTAGAGGGGCTTGATAAAAGCAATTAAATTCCTCGCTGTGAGTGTTTAGGTGCGAATCCCGCTATAATTCGCGCCTTTTCAGGTTCTTCACTTTCGCCTTTTTCATTTGGATTCCCTCATGTCTCAATCTGCTCCCGCTTCTTCACTGCCTGTTTTGGTTTTAAATGCCCAAGCTGATCGCCGCCTTAAGCTAGGCCACCTTTGGATTTACAGCAACGAAGTGGATACCGCGCGTTCGCCGCTTAAGCAATTCGAGATGGGGCAGCAAGCGCTAGTGACTACCAATAGCGGTAAGCCGCTGGGTATTGCGCTGATGAATCCTACGAGCTTGATTTGTGGCCGTATTATCAATCGCGATGAGTCTCATCCGCTGAATAAATCGCTGTTGGTGCATCGCTTCAAACAAGCCTTGGCGCTGCGCGAATTGACTTTTAGCGAGCCTTATTATCGCTTGGTGTATGGCGATTCTGATTTGTTGCCGGGTTTAGTGGTGGATCGCTTTGGCGATTATCTGGTGGTGCAAATTGCGGGCGCAGGTATGGAGTTGGTGAAAAACGACATTATTGATGCCTTGGTACAAGTCTTAAAGCCAGAAGGCATTTTGCTGAGTAATGATCACAGCGCTCGCGCCTTGGAAAACTTGCCAGAATATACCGAGGTGGTTTATGGCTCGGTACCAGAGGCGGTGGAGTTAATTGAAAACGGCACGCGTTTTATGGCCCCGATTCACGGCGGCCAAAAAACCGGTTGGTTTTACGATCACCGCGTAAACCGCGCGCAATTGCAGCAATACGTAAAAGGTAAGCGCGTATTGGATGTGTTTTCTTACATCGGCGGTTGGGGTGTGCAAGCCGCCAAAGCTGGCGCGAGCGAGGTTGTGTGTGTGGATGCTTCTGAATCCGCGTTGGATGGCGTTGAACAAAATGCGGCGCTCAATGGTGTAGAAGATATTGTGAGCACGATTCAAGGCAAAGCAATCGATGTGCTGAAACATTTGATCGCTGAAAATGAGCGCTTTGATATCGTAGTGCTCGACCCGCCCGCGTTTATCAAAAAGCGCAAAGATCAAAAAGCCGGTGAAGCGGCCTACCGCCATATCAACGAATTAGGCATGCGTTTGTTGGGGCGCGATGGTTTGTTGGTGTCGGCATCTTGCTCCATGCATTTGGGCAAAGACACCTTGGTGGAGATTGTGCGCGCAGCGGGTCGTCACTTGGATCGCCATGTGCAAATTATTGGTCAAGGCGGGCAGGGGCCAGATCATCCGGTGCACCCAGCGATTCCTGAAACGGATTATTTAAAAGCGGTGTTTGCGCGGGTTTATTTGGCGTAATAACTTGGATGAAGTCGGGTAACGACCGACTTTGAAAAACGTTATTCAAAATATCTCACTACATCCATCTGCTGATGTGGAATTCCAATCACTTCAATCTGCGTGTCGATGATGTAAAAAATATGATGCTTGCCTTCGGGGTAGCAGAAATATTCGCTGCTGATATCCGCACGCTGTTTGCCGAGGTAAGGGTTTTGTGCAAGCCATTCAATACGCGCAATAATATTTCGTAAGTAATAATCTGCCTGAGTTTGCCCCCATTCCTTGAAGGTGTAGAGCCAAATATCTTCAAGATCATCTGCCGCGCGCTGGCGAATAATGTAGTTATTCATTGATGAGGGCGGTGCAGTCATTTCACATGCTTGGTGTGTAGTTGAGCGATAAAGCTCTCTCCGTCAAAATTTTCAACGATGGGGCTGGCTTTTCCTTGGGCTAAAATATCGCGTAGCCGTTCTAGCTTCAGTTCGTCTTCTTCAATTTTACGCAGCCCTGCACGTACCGCCTCGCTAACAGACTGAAAGCGGCCTTTTTGGATTTGTTCCGAAACGAATTGATCAAAGTGGTCGCCGAGGGTGACAGAGGTATTACGTGGCATGGCTGGTCTCCGATTTAGATCCAAAATAGCTGTATTAAATAGTAATACAGCTATTGATCCTGGGCTAGCGCAAATTAATCCCGTAGGCTTAAGATTTTCCAGCCGCGCTCCCGCGCTATTTTGCTCAAGCGCTCATCGGCATCCACTGCTACAGGGTTGGGTACTTGTTCTAGTAGGGGTAAATCGTTAATCGAGTCGCTGTAAAAGTAGGCATCGACCAAGTTGAAATTTTTCTCCTTTAGCCACGCCTGTAAGCGAATCACTTTGCCACCTTGGAAGCAGGGCGTGCCTGTACCTTTGCCGGTGTAGCGGCCATCGAGTATTTCGGCATCAGACGCCAAAATATCATCCACACCTAAACACTTGGCGATAGGGTGAGTCACAAAGCTGTTAGTCGCGGTAATGATTAATAAGTAATCGCCTTGATCGCGGTGTTGTTGCAAGAGTGCTTTGGCCTTGGGGAGCATCATCGGCTCGATGTAATCGCGCATAAATTCTTGATGAAATGCCGTCAGCTCATCCAGTGTGTAGTGGGTGAGGGGGGCGAGCGAGAAGGCGAGGTATTCCTGAATATCCAACGTCGCCGCTTTATATTGTTGGTAAAACCGATCATTGGCTTCGGCGTAAAGCGTTGCATCTACCAAATTTTTCTGGACGAGAAATTCGCCCCAGCTGTGGTCGCTGTCGCCAGCAATGAGGGTGTTATCTAGGTCAAAAATCGCGAGGCGCACAGGTTACCTTCTTGAGCAAAATGAGGGGCTTAGTTGAGGGGGCTTAGCATAACCAGTGTGTTCTGGCGGCTCAACAAAGATTTAGCATATCGCAACGGGTTATGAGGGGTTGCGGCTTTGAATAAGCCTGTTATAGTGCGGAAAAAGCTGTTCACAGCCTAACATTTTGTAGGGATGATTCCCGTGATAGATAGCGATGGTTTTCGCCCCAATGTGGGTATTATTTTGACGAATGACCAGGGCCAATTGCTCTGGGCGCGCAGGGTCGGCGGGCAAGATGCTTGGCAGTTTCCGCAAGGTGGGATTAACGAGCGTGAGTCAGCAGAGCAGGCACTTTACCGCGAGTTACATGAAGAGATTGGCCTTCACCCCCAAGATGTAGAAATTTTAGCGTGCACGCGCGGTTGGCTGCGTTACCGATTACCGGACCGTTTGGTGCGTCACAACTCTCAACCCTTGTGTGTTGGCCAAAAACAAAAATGGTTCCTGTTGCGTTTGCGCAGTGAGGATTCTCGTATCTCCATGAACAACGGCGGTCGCCCTGAATTTGATGACTGGCGTTGGGTGAGTTATTGGTATCCGCTTGGCAAGGTGGTGTCTTTTAAAAAGGATGTCTACCGCAGGGCACTTAAAGAGCTTTCGCAAGTCCATGCTCAGTTAGAGTTGGAATTAATGATTGGCCGCTAATGGCGTTTTGTCGATTTACCCACAAAGCTACAAATACCTTGGAGCCACAAATAAGTTGAATCAGGTTTGATCGTCTCTATGTTGAATTCGCTACGCACAATTGTCCAAGAAGTTAACGCTGCGCGCGATTTAACGTCTGCGCTGGGCATTATTGTATCGAGCGTTAAAAATGCCATGCGCACCCATGTATGTTCCGTTTACATGCGGGATGATGATGGTGGCTATGTGCTTATGGCTACCGATGGTCTCAATCAAGATGCCGTAGGCCGCGTGCGTTTGTCCGCTGGTGAAGGTCTGGTAGGCCGCGTGGTTGTGCGCGAAGAGCCCATCAACTTAGAGCAAGCCGAAGCCCACCCCAGTTACCAATATTTCCCTGAAACGGGCGAAGAGCGCTATAGCTCCTTCCTCGGTGTGCCCATTATTCATCAGCGTAAAGTGCTCGGTGTATTGGTGGTGCAACAAGTCGATCAGCGCCGTTTTGATGAAGGCGATGAAGCCTTCCTTGTCACCATGTCGGCACAATTGGCTGGCGTTATCGCCCATGCTGAAGCTACGGGTGGTGTAAATAGCGGTAAGAACCAAGTTGCCACTCAGGCCCGCTTCATGGGCGTTGCGGGCGCGCCAGGTATCGCCATTGGTGAGGCGATGGTTATCGCCCCTGAAGCCGATTTGCGTTCAGTCTCTTATAAACCTTGTGAAGATGTAGATTTAGAAATTGCCTTCTTCCAACGCTGCTTAACGGCAGTGCGTGAAGATATCAAAGGCCTTGGAGCGCAGCTTAAAGAGCGTTTAAATCGCGAAGAACGCGCTTTGTTCGATGCCTATTTGGCGATGCTGGATGATGCCTCCCTCGGCGGTGAAGTGACCGAGCGTATCCGCAAAGGTGCCAATGCCTCTTTCGCGTGGAGCGAGGTTATCCTCGAACACGAACAAACGTTTAACAGCATGAACGATCCTTATTTGCGCGAGCGGGCAACCGATTTGCGCGATTTGGGTCGTCGTGTGCTGGCTTATTTACAAGAATCCAATCGTAAAAAGCGCGTATTCCCTGACCGTACCATTTTGATTGGTGAAGAACTTACCGCCTCCATGCTGGGTGAAATTCCCAAAGAAAAACTGGTGGGTTTGGTTTCGGTCGAGGGGTCAAGCAACTCCCACGTTGCTATTCTCGCCCGCGCCATGGATATCCCCACCGTCATGGGCGCGGTTGATTTGCCCTTTATGCAAATGGATGGCCGTCCGATTATTGTGGATGGCTATCGCGGTGCGGTGTATAGCGACCCTAACGAGCATATCCTCAAACACTACACGGCCATAGATATTGAAGAGCAAGCGCTGTTCAAAGGCCTTGAAGCGCTTAAAGATCTGCCCTGCGAAACTAACGATGGCTATCGCCTACCGCTCTGGGTAAATACCGGTTTGATGGCCGATGTGGTGCGTTCGCTGGAGCGCGGTGCGGAAGGTGTGGGTTTATACCGTACCGAAGTACCGTTCTTGATGCGCGACCGTTTCCCGTCGGAAGAAGAGCAGCGCGCTATTTATCGCGAGCAGTTAGCGGCCTTTGCGCCCCTGCCGGTGACTATTCGTACGCTCGATATTGGCGGCGATAAAGCCTTGCCTTATTTTCCCATTGAAGAAGATAACCCCTTCCTCGGTTGGCGCGGTATTCGCGTAACCTTGGATCACCCTGAAATTTTCCTCGCTCAAGTGCGCGCCATGATCAAAGCCAGCGAAGGCTTGGATAACCTGCGTATTCTGCTGCCGATGATCACCAATGTTCCAGAAATGGAAGCCTCCAAAGCGCTGATTACTCGCGTTTACAATGAGTTGGTTGAAGAAGGTTACAAGGTTAAAATGCCACCAGTTGGCGCGATGATTGAAGTGCCCGCAGCGGTTTACCAGGCGCGCGAATTGGCGGCTTTGTCAGAGTTTTTATCGATTGGTAGTAACGACTTAACGCAGTATTTACTGGCGGTTGACCGCAATAACGCACGTGTTGCAGATCTGTACCAAGCCTTCCACCCTGCCGTTTTGCGTGCCTTGCAGCACGTGGTTAACGAAGCTCACGCCGAAGGTATTAGTGTGAGTATTTGCGGTGAATTGGCGGGCGACCCAGGAGCGGCGATTTTGTTGATGGCCATGGGTTTCGATATGCTCTCCATGAGCGCCACCAACTTGCCTAAAGTTAAATCGGTCATTCGTGGTATTAGCTTCACCTTGGCGAAAGACTTATTGGCAGAAGTCATGACCATGAGCAATGCCGACCTAATCCGCGAGCGTGTGGAACAGGCGCTGAGCGATGCCGATGTAACACGTTTGATCCGCCCTATGGGTTCGGATGATTTTGAAGAGTAGGTAATTTCCCTCTTAGAAAAAGGGGTTAGGGGGATTTAAAACGGTAAGCGCAGAGTTCAAATCTCCCCTAACCCCTCTTTTTCAAAGAGGGGAACTTGGTGCTCTGTTAGAAGTACCAACAGTTTCAGGACTCCTCGTTAATCCCTCACAGTTTTGGCTTTCTCTATGCTCCAATTCCCCAACTTCAATCCCGTCGCCGTTTCCATTGGCCCCTTTGATGTATTTGATAAATCCTTCGGCCCGCTGGATGTTCACTGGTACGGCATTATGTATATGCTGGCCTTTCTCTCTGCATGGTTGATTGCGCTTTATCGCTGCGGCAAACCCCATTCCCCCATCACTAAAGTGGAAGTTGAAAACCTTGTCACCTATGGTGCTTTTGGGGTGATTTTGGGTGGGCGAGTCGGCTACGTGATTTTCTATAATTTTGACCGCTGGATGAGCGACCCGCTCTGGCTATTCCGTATTTGGGAAGGAGGCATGTCGTTTCACGGCGGGCTGATTGGTGTGATCATTGCCATGTACGTTTACGCCACACGCATTCGTGTGCCTTATTTGGCTTTGATGGATTTTGTCGCTCCCATGGTGCCTTTAGGTTTAGGCTTTGGTCGTTTGGGTAATTTTATCGGGCAGGAGTTGTGGGGGCGCGTTGCTGATGTACCTTGGGCGATGGTTTTCCCCAAGGCGGGCGATCCCGCAGGCGTGGCTCGTCATCCATCGCAGCTTTATCAAGCGACGCTGGAAGGCGTGGTGATGTTTATTGTGCTCTTCTGGTTTTCTGCCAAGCCGCGCCCACGCGGTGCAGTGGCGGGTTTATTTTTGGTGCTTTATGCCTGCTTCCGCTCCATAGTAGAGAATTTCCGCGAGCCGGATATGGGCATAGATTTGGTGTTTGGCGTAATTACTCGCGGTCAGCTTTTATCCGCGCCCATGTTTATTCTGGGGATTGGGCTTTTGGTTTATGGGTATCATAAAGAAAGAAAAAAGATAACAGCGCCGACTCTTTAAAAAACGAGACTCAACAATGAAACAGTATTTAGATTTAGCCCAGCGCATCATCGACGAGGGCGCTTGGATTGCTAACAGCCGCACCGGCAAGCGCTGCTTAACCTTGATTAATGCCGATTTAACTTACGATGTTGCGGGCAATAAATTTCCCATCATCACCACTCGCAAAAGCTACTGGAAAGCGGCCATTGCCGAGTTGCTTGGCTATATTCGCGGCTACGATAACGCTGCGCAATTCCGCGCGCTGGGCACCAAAACTTGGGATGCGAATGCCAATGAAAACACTGTTTGGCTGGCGAACCCAGTGCGTAAAGGCGCAGATGACATGGGGCGCGTGTATGGCGTGCAAGGCCGTGCTTGGTTAAAGCCGAATGGTGGCACTTTTGATCAATTGCAAAAGATTGTTGATGATCTTTCCAAAGGTGTCGATGATCGCGGTGAAATTTTATCCTTCTATAATCCCGGCGAATTCGATCTAGGTTGCCTGCGTCCGTGTATGCATACCCATACCTTTTCGCTGCTGAACAACACGCTTTATTTAACAAGCTATCAGCGCTCTTGCGATGTGCCATTGGGTTTAAACTTCAATCAAATTCAAGTGTTTACCTTGCTGGCACTAATGGCGCAAATTACTGGCCACAAGCCGGGCTTGGCTTATCATAAAATTGTTAACGCTCACATTTATGAAGATCAGCTGCCGCTGATGCGCGATGTGCAGTTGAGGCGCGAGCCATTCGGTTCGCCTTCCTTAATCATCAACCCCGATATTAAATCGCTAAAAGATTTGGAAACGTGGGTGACCATGGATGATTTTGAAGTTCAGGGCTATCAACATCACGACCCCATACAATACCCTTTTTCGGTTTAGTGGTTTCTGTTTAGTGCATCACATAACGCAATGGATTGCAGGGCTACTCTATCAGCCTTAGCTAACTACAGCTAAACCCAGTCATTTTCCCGCGTAGATATTTTTATGAAACTCTCTCTGATAGTTGCAACCGGACTCAACAATGTTATTGGCCGTAATAACGAATTGCCTTGGCATTTACCGCAAGATTTAAAATATTTTAAATCGGTGACGCTGGGTAAGCCGATTATCATGGGGCGCAAGACCTTTGAATCTATTGGTAAGCCGCTACCGGGGCGCACTAATATAGTGGTGACGCGTCAAAAGGATTGGACGCATGCTGGTGTTTTGGTGGCGCTAAGTGTTGAAGGTGCATTGGAGATTGCGGAGCAGTTTCGCAATGAGCAAGATAAACTTGCAGAAGAAGTTATGGTGATTGGCGGCGCAGAAATTTACCGTCACGCACTTGAAATTGCAGATCGCATTTATCTCACGCGTATTGATGTAACCGTTGAAAAGGGCGATGCCCACTTTCCTGATCTGTCGGCTGATAAATGGAAGCAGGTATCTGAATTGCCCGGCGATAGCGATGCAAGTTTGCAGCATAAATTTTTAGTGTATGAACGCCTTTAATGTTTCTGAATCACCAGCTGCACACTCCCCACTTTAAAGCCAAACTTAGTCAGTGTTGATTCGTTCAACACTGTGTTGGAATCTACCAGCCACATCCAATCGTCTACGTGCAGATTAATGGTTGAGTCTTTGTATTTTACAGCCAGCACGTAATTTAAATTAATCGCATTGCCTGCAAACTTACCTCCACCAGTCCCAATTACATCCCCGGCAGTCGCGTTAAATTCGCCACGTGTAGTTGGCGATAATTTCCATGTGCGGTATTGAATCTCGCCATCGTCAAAAATAAATTTTTCGTCGAGTGTTCCAACACCATTTTCCCAGTAAGCTTTTATAGTGGCATTAAAATAGCGAGTCACTTTTCCTGAGCGATCTTTAACAACGCCATGAGCAGTTAAGTCGCCGTTAAAAAATTCTTGGGGGATAAGTTTGGGCGTGTTTTGGTTGTAGTCAGAAATTGATGTGCTGGAGCAGCTGCTAAGTAGGAATAATATTCCAAGTATTAAAAGGGTAGTGGTTGTTGCTTTCATAGGGTGCACCTGTGTTATTAACTTTAACTTACGGTTTGTGTGGGTATTTAGATCACCAGTCTACGCATGCAAATAGTTTTTAAAGATTTGAGTTCTGGGTATTTGAGCTATAGTTAGTGCAATGAAATTTTTAGGTATTGATAAATGGGTGCGGAAAGAAGGGAATTTGAGCGACGGGCTATGACAGGGCCTGCGCGCATTACTATAGAAGGTAAACCACCAATAATGGTGCGTATACTTGATATAAGTTTTGGCGGAATGTGTGTTGTGTCTGACACTAATATCCCCAATAGGCAGGTTCTTAAACTCGAGTTTAATATCCTCATTCGAAAATCGGGTCTATACACCGCAATAGTTACGCACGTAGTTGTTGCTTACTCTGCATTTAGTAGTGATCAGGGCGGCTTTAAGTTGGGTTTACAGTTTGGTCTTTTGCCTGATCACTATAAATTATTAGTTTTGCAGTACGTTGGTGTTAAAAAAGTGGAAAAGGCACCACCATCTGAAGCTGAACTTAACGAGGCTCCAAATGATGCGGATGCGGCTGCAGCTGTGGATGAGGCTGCAGCTGCGGATGAAGAGCCAGAGGATACGGCTGTCGCTGTAAAAGAGGCGGAGTCTGATTAAATTTTTAGGTCAAAGTAGCAAAAGCAGAGGAACTCTCTACTTTTGCTACTGAACATTAATCTAGCTTGCTTAAATCTCTTACTGCGCCTTTATCCGCACTGGTCGCTAGTAACGCATAAGCTTTTAGCGACGCAGAAATTTTGCGCGGGCGAACTTCAGTCGGTTTCCATGCTGCAGGGCCTTTGGCATTTTCGGCGGCGCGGCGTGCATCCAACTCATTCTCAGTCAGCACAACATTAATGCTGCGGTTAGGGATATCGATACGAATAATATCGCCGGTTTGTACCAAACCAATCGCGCCGCCAGCAGCAGCTTCCGGTGATACGTGGCCAATCGACAAACCTGATGTACCGCCAGAAAAACGACCATCCGTTAAAAGCGCACAGGCTTTGCCCAAACCTTTGGATTTCAAATAGCTGGTGGGGTAGAGCATTTCCTGCATACCGGGGCCGCCTTTAGGGCCCTCGTAGCGAATTACCACTACGTCACCTTCTTTCACTTTGCCATCCAGAATATCGGCAACGGCTTTGTCTTGGCTTTCCACTACATAGGCTTTGCCTTCAAATACCCAGCAGCTTTCGTCTACGCCAGAAGTTTTTACGACGCAGCCGTCGATGGCGATATTGCCTTTAAGTACCGCCAAGCCGCCTTCTTTACTGTAAGCGTGTTTAACAGAGCGAATGCAACCTTCGGCGCGGTCGCCATCCAAGGTCGGCCAACGAGTTGATTGGCTGAAAGCCACTTGGGTTGGAATACCGGCGGGGCCTGCTTTGTAAAAAGTCGCCACGGCTTCCGATGAAGTGCTGATAATGTCCCACTTATCCAAGGCTTCCTGAAAGGTTTTGCTGTGCACGGTGGGCAGCTTGTTATGTAAGAGGCCGCCGCGATTCAGTTCCGCCAAAATACTCATCACACCGCCTGCGCGGTGTACATCTTCCATATG
>SXGR01375196.1_pt1 | contig 14623 bp, 5 predicted proteins | sample 3174711 | NCBI WGS metagenome assembly SXGR01 (sample SAMN11356860, study PRJNA531348) | freshwater metagenome | isolation source: freshwater sample F1-60 | place: China: Fuxian Lake, Yuxi | collected 2017-12-25
AATTAAAAGGCAATGGGAATGTATTTCCAATAGTTCCAGAATATACTACAGCAGCATGTCCACTAATTAAAGGGCAATCAGAAAAAGAATAGTATCCATTTTCCTGCATTAAATTATAGTTAACATATAGCGGCTCTAAAAGTTTTGGTACTCCAATAGATATAGAAGCAGACTCAAGGTCTGGATTAATTATATTTGGAATATAACCAGTATTAGCATAGTTATTGCTAATATGCTTAGTATATTCTATAATTTTAGTGGTAGAAAGTAGTAAGTCTTGCTTAAATAAAGAACTAGGAACGTATGGACTAAATCCAGTAAGATTTCTTATCTCTTTATAACCATAACTTCCATCAATCTCAAAAGATTGACAGCTTAAGTTCCCTGTTAAAATAGACTTTGTATTTTTAACTGTTTTAGTTTGCCATTCACTATCTTTTGTTTTCCATTCATAGGAAAACATTGCATCAGCAGACCCTTTTATAAATGAAACTTTATATTTTTCTCCAGCAGGAATTATAAAAACATCTCCAGTTTTAGCCGGACAAATATTCTGACCAGTATTAGAATAGTACAAAGAATAAATACCAGATGGAACACTGTAGTTTGTATTTAAAATACCGCCAACTTTTCCAGATAAGCCATATGTAGAAATGCTTCCATATTGATTAGCTTCATCTAAAGAATAATTAACAAATGAAATATCTGCATTGTATTCATTTGTCTTAAATTGATCATAATATGTCTCGTTTGTAATAGACATTACTGGATATACTCCAGCAGCTATAAATTTGCTAGCACGATCACGTATTTCTGAGATAGTTAATACTTCTTTTAATTCAGATGGTATATCTAAAACTATTGCTGCAGTTCCTGGATATGGAATTCCTTCTACTCTTCCTATATCAAAAAAGTATTGAGATTCTTTAAATTTCTTTTCTGTGGCCTTACCAAGCTCGTCTGTTGTTAATCCACCACCATAAGACCTTGTATCAACAATAGATATGTCATCATACGATGTTGAAGACTGAACATTTATTGCGCCAATTATAGTTAATGGCTCATTAGTGTTTTCAACTGTAATTGAATAAATTGCATCAGTTATTGAGGATCCAACAGAGTGGTATATCCCTTTAGATCTATGCCCACCAACACTGCTCTTTATTGGTAACGCATAAAATACAATATATTTATTTAATATATATGGATTTTGAGAAAAATGGCCATTTAAATTGATGCCTTTATATATTAAATTCTTTTCGTAGTATGTATAATAAACAAGTAAATCTTTTGGTAAAGATACAGACTGGTCTAAGTATACAATTCCATTAATTGTATCTACATCTTTAATTAAAGAACTAGAGTATATTCTTTCCCCAGACGAATTGGTAAATATAATATTATTTTTATAAAATACCGGAGCCTTTGCCAACTTAATTGCATATTGACTTATAAAATTGGCCTGCTCTCCTTCAACATCAACATAAGACTTTCCAGCAGATGATGACCAAACTTGGTCATTATACTCTGGTATCCCAAAGTGATAAATATTACTTTTGTACCTTTGGGAAAAGGTTCCGCTTGATATTCTAGCAAACCATGGCAAAGTACTATTGCCAAAATATGGAGCCTTTAAATTGAAAACAGCCGAATTATCATAATTTAAACCATATCTCTTGCATCTTAAAATAGCACTTCCACCATTTAAAGATCTGTTTATTACACCAAATCCATCTGGGATCTGCAAAGTACTAATAGTCGAAACCATCTCACCAGTCGATAGCTTTTGTATGTTTGCTAATGGCCGTACTTCAATAGGGAAAGGACTATTTGATAATTCTTGTGCTACTTGAGCAATAGACTTATTTGAATATAAAACAGAAAATGAAACTGCACCAGATGTTAATGTAACTCTCGTTGTAGTAACTGATACAGTATATACAACATTTGATAATTTATATTCTTTGTTTGTAATAAGAAGTGCAGCTAAAGGGAGAGTAGAGTACTCTCCAGTAAACTTTCTAATATAGTCTATTGATTTTTTAGAAAATATTGTCATTGTACCCAGCCAGTAAGATCAGCGCCCCATATTGTTAGATCGAAACTTTTTTGATTATTAGTATAATTTAATGAAAAACTGCCAACTATATTTGCTGAGCCATCTTGTTTTGGTCCATCACTATAAGCAACTTTTTTCATAAATGGAACTGGATTATAAACTTCAGAGTCCTGTAAATTTATTACCGTTCCTTCGTAAAGCTTAGATGGATAATTTATAAATACAGTCTTGTTTATAGACTGATAAGCCGCAATAAGCATACATGTAAATAATCCGTCTTCATTGGAAGCTCCAGTGTTTATTGTACCAAATCCAAGATATGAGTGGTCTACATATTCTGGATCCGTAACCTTATAGGCTGCTACTCTTGGAGAATAAGGACTAGTTATAATATCATATGGGAACTCATCAAATGGTATTGGATTGCCATCTGCGTCTGTTATGCTAATTAAACCTTTAATTTTAGCTGTATTAAAATAATATCTTTCTTCGTTGTTTATTACATCAGAATGACCGTATGCACTTGGTGCATAAATACCCTTATTGTCTCCACCAATAAGGTGAACAAAGTATCCAACAAAAGCATTGCTAGAGTTTTCATTCCAGACCGGGAAACTGCCTAACCTAATATCTTCTGCAGCAATCGATCCAGACGCGACCAAACCACTTTGCGAAGAGCCCAGCTTTGACAATGAAGCAACAGTAGAGTCTCCATTCAAATTTGTTACATTAGAATAATTTTGATCTGATAAATTAAATGTTGAAATTGAATTATCAGAGTTCCATTGTCTGTTTGTAATTAATGCTAAATTAACTCCTTCAGGAGGAACAGTATTTACAATTTGTATTGGACTATCTGTTGTGCCAAAAGCTTTTGTTGCTTCAGCATCCTCATATACTACATAGTAAGACTCTGCATTGTTAAATGCGTTAGTGTCATTTACCTTGTACCCAAAATCTCTGATATTTTCTGGATCATTTCCAGCAGTTGAAGTTGCCCAGAAATAGTGCTCTCCAGCATCATTAAATGATGTATTTGGATATAACGTCTTCCCATAATAGAAAGCGTCAAGCCCTTGTCCAGTTCCTATTACAGGCGCAATTTTAGTGCTACTATTCTTTATTGAATAATCATAAAGTCCAGGAATTTCGGTATCACCAGTTGCAGCAAAATAAGAATAGTCAAAAGTAGAGTTATTCAAGGGAAGAACTACATAGCATTCGCTTACATCCATATCCATATATTGATATGTGCGAATTTGAGAATCTTTAGGAGTTTCTCCTCCTATTATAAAGTTTGATCTCATTGTAGCAAGGCCCGTCTCTCCTCCAAGTAAGCCCTGATAACCAATACCTCTTCCCGTATATGGATCTAACCCTCCAGCTGGTAACAATGTTACATTCTGTTCAGAAACAAGATTAGTGCCAACATACAGCTTTAAGTAACCTGCGCCAGATTGCGCATCATCAAATGAAAGCTTTGCGTCAATAGCAACATGTGTCCATGTTTCTAATGGCAAATTAATACCAGTAAATGGACCTAATGCATATGCATTTATATATCCATCATGAATATTGCCAACTATATTACGTCGAGTTCCAAACGTTAAAAGCCCACTGTTATCTACAGCAATATAAATTCCTGCATAAGGATAGCTAGAATAAGTAGCTTCATCGTATGCCATTAAATCTCCATAATACTCTCCTGTAGGGTAATTATGAAGCCTAAATTTTCCACCAAATATAACTCTTGAGTTTGCTGTAGTTTCTGAATAAGATGAAACTCCAGTATACCAAGAGGAAAGATTATGCAGATAGTTTACATTATTTGCATAATATAATCCGCTTTTTGAAGCTGTAGTTGGGAAAGCTAAAGATAAAGAGCCTGTACCATTAAATAATCTTTCATCAAGAGAATTCCATGGTATTACAACATTAGCACCAGGGCCTAATCTTAAAGCTGGACGACCTTTTGGACCATCTTCAACAGGCTTAACAAAAAACTTACTAGTATTAATTCCACGTCCAGTTAACTCAGCAGCTAATGTATAGCTTGGCAAGAGAGCATGGTTTATGGCAAAGCCTTCATCCCATCCTTGATATGTGGTTGGATAATCAAATCTATATATATGCGCATAACGCATATGGTCATATCCACCTGATGTCGGTTGTGGAATCTTAATTGCGTTCCACGGAGTAAACATTGGTGGAGTTATTTTTGCTCCATTTACGTTTGACCACATTCTGGCATCAACTGCATTATGGATGCCAAATCTAATATGATCAAAGTCACAAATAACATCCTTTCCAAGAATTCCAGTTCTTGATCCAGTAACTGCAAATGATGTTGCTCTAGGCCAACATTTAGAGTATTGATCAGTAGCCGGATAGGATTGACCAGCTGCAACTGAATTCGCTGCATATATAGTTTCACTATATGCATCTAATGCGGTATCTACACTATTAACAATAGCGCCATTAACTTCTAAATACAGCTTAGAAGTTCTAACTCCATGATTAGAATTTCCATCAGCAATATCTGGCTGATTTGTAGTAGTATACGTATCACCTAGGCATCTTGATTCTTGGTATAGGCCAATATGATTCCAGTCACCAAAAACCAAAGGAGAATTTGTTCCAGGAATTGATATAGTACTGGCAGTTCCTGTATGAGTTACTCCATTGTTTGTTTGAAACAAATTGTAGACTACTTCAAGTCTTTTGCCAACAGATGGGCTAGTAGTAACAATATCAACAAGAGCAGTTACTTCTCCAGATCTATTTAAATATAGTTGGAATCCTTTATTTGAACTATTTAAACTTTGGAATAAAACTCCAGAAAATGCTGAACCAGTAAGGCCAAAAGGTCTTACCCAGCCTTCAAATAACATGGACCCTCTTCTTACTGGTTTATAGGTTATAGTATCGTATACATCTTTATCGTCTAAATAGCTAACACGATTTGCATTGCTAGTAGACGCAAATTGCATATATGAATGAATAGCAGTATATCCTGATAAGGAGTATAAAGTAAATTCACTTGAATTATGATACTCTAAATCGTCTACCCATTCTCCCCATCTTTCTGAATCTAATTGATTTAAAGCCGTTCTTCTAGCTCCAAAGCCAAGAATTAGTTTTGAATTTTGAGAAGAGCCAGTAATAGTAGCTGCACATCTAAATTCTTTTGGAGTTCTATAGTTATGGCCATCTAAGAAATATGCATATTCTTCTAGTCCATTTGTTATAACAGCAACAGCACCAGGGCCTCTTGGAATAGATATTATACCTTCATATACATTAATTAATCCGTTTTGGGCAACTCCAGAAGAACCAGAAAGCTTTATTCCAATGATACTTGAACTGCTTGCATCAACCCAGCTTGCCAAGTTAACTGTTTGTGCAGTTATGAAATCTCCATCAGTTCCTACGAAAGTTTCAGACTTAAAGATGCAAGACGCTGTGCCAGTAGCAGTAGAAGGAAGCGATGCAACAGCTGGATAAATTTCAAAGCTATCGTTTAAATCTCCTTTAAAAATTCCGGTAGATATCTCATAGTATCCAGGTGAAAGCTCTGATTTTTTTATTCCACTGCCTTGATATATATTTCTAAAAGCAGGACCATATTTGCCATCTTTTACTTTAACTATTCCAGAGCCATTGCTTACTGTAAGTACTTCTCCAGATGCTAAATTTGGACTTTCATTTACAATAAATTCGCCAATATTATATATTGAAACATTCTTTTCATTATGCAAATAAATATCATCCTGATAATGAGCAGGAGGAATGTATTCAGCATACTTATTTTTGTCCATTATAAAAAAGACATTCTTAGGAAGCGAAGATAACTTCCAGCTTGGATTTACATCAACAAAATCATATGCTGTATTAGCTGCTACGGTAATTGCGTCAATTTGAGGCGTATTAGTTAAGCCATTACCAGAAGCTTCAATTTTAAACCTTATTGCATTATCAAAACCATTATATATTGGAATACTGGATAAATCAAGATAAGAATATATACTGCTTTGATTTGTTAATGTTAATTGAGTATTGTGACCAGTCCAAGTTGTTTGATTTGTTAAGTTGCCAGTCTGAACTAAATATTGTGCTGAAACTTTTGTCCATCCAGCACCAATTTGAATTGAGTCAACAGTAGCGCCAATATATTTATCAACAGCTTTACTTGGATACCAAGGAGCAGTATATAGTGTATTTACACCAGTTGGCCAACTATAAATAACTCCACTTGGGTTAGACGTAGTAGTATTCCCAAATCTAATAGAAATATCATCCCAAAGCGTAGTACCAGCAAATCCTGCTAATCCTGTAATTCCACTTTGACTAATTAAATTAGATAAACTAGAAAATCCTGTTTGTATACTTCCAGTAAAAAATATATCACCAGTTAATACAGGATGAGCACCAAATGCAATATATTGAGATTGTATTCCAGCATATGTTTTAAATCCAGTAGGCAAATAAAGGCTACTACCATCATCAGTCATTAAAGATAAAGCACCACTTAATCTTGTGACCCTAATTCTTCTTGCATAAGAAGAAAAGTCTCCAGCTAATATTGCTCCACTTACTCCGTGAACCTTTAGTCCATCTGGATGCACTTCAATAAAAGTTGCGCTTTCATCTGATGCGCTGCCATCTAAGATTGTAATCCCATGACAGGCAACACCACTAGAGATATTACTATTTGTTAAACTATGAGAAATCGTATCTTTAATTGTTCTGGCAGAAAACTCTAGCACAAAGTTTGTAAACTGAGTATTAGTTTGATTTTCTGCATTGTAAACAAAACAAGCTGTAGATCCGTTAACGTATCCATTAGCTCCAGTGACCGGATAAACAGTAGAAGTAAAAACACATGACTGTCCGCTAAGACCAGAGTATCCAATTAGTCCAGTTATAGAAGAATCAAAACCAGTAGATACTACTGTAGAAAAATTACCAGAAAGGCCAGATAAAGAGTCAATATTATTATTGATAGTCCATGTACTTACTGGGTCCCATACCCCATTATAAGCTTTTACAGATCCAATATAGCCAGATGGCACTAAAGTAGTAGCACCATCCTTGACAATAAAACTTAAAGGATTAGCGTATGTTACATCATCTGAGGACGAAAAATCGTCATAAGCCCAGAAGCCATATTGAGGATTAAAAACCAATTAAATTACCTCCACTACTGTCCAATCAGATATATTGCTAATTTCGCCAAATTCACCTTTGAATCTTACTGCGTATCCATATCTTCTTCCGGGAATTACATTTTTATCATACAATGAAGTCCAAGATTTAGATGTCCAGTCTTTCCAAACGTATACGTTGTCAGGATTATTTTCGTATTTTAAGACTTGAACTTTTACTTTTTTATAGTCAATAGGTGCACCATTAGCACTTGCAAACAAAACGCTTATGTTGTTATATATTGGAGTTGTATACAAAAATACATTAGGCTTAACTGGATTAACATTCATCATAGAATGAACAGTTAATTTTGTTTTGTTTCCTTTTGCATCAGCTAAAGTTACTAATGCATCTGTTGGATCTCCAAATATAGAATTTGAATTTATTGAAATTTCTTGTATTTCATCTTCACATATAGTAAGCTGAAAATCATCAACTGTAGGAGATACGCAATCAATGGCGCACAAACAAGCATTATTTCCTAAATTAGAATATTGAACTTTTAGCTTATTAGTTACTGCATCAAAATATATCTTATAAGGCTTTGGATTCAGTCCTTTGTTTAATGTAACTGTAGAAGATGGGTTACTAGAACTAAAAAGTCCTAGGCTTTGTATATATTGGCTTAGATTTGTGTTTGTAACAGTACCTATAAACTGAAGTGTAACATTAATACTTTTAAGTGTATCAAAGCTAGGAATAACAGATGATACATTATATGCTAACAAAAAGGATCCTGTACCACATCCTACGCTTAATAAGCCAGGCTGAATACCTGACCCCTTGTATCCATAAATTATTAAATTAGATACGTCAACTGAACCGCCTTCCCATGATACAACACATTTTGGAGTATATTCATATATGCCTCTCAAAGAGCAATTAATATAAATAACACCAAAGTTATCCGCATCTTGACAACAATCAATAATAGACAATTCTTCTGGAACTGTTACTTTGCCAATTCCAGCTGCTACACATTGAAACAAAGAATCGTCTATTTCTAAAAAACTCATTCGATTGTAACATCCTTATATCGAAGGCCAATTACATTATCAGTCCCATCTACTACAATAGCTATTACCGTTACATTGCCAATTTCTGACGGAACCCTCATAAGCTTAGATATCAATATATTGCCTTTTCTTTCTTTTCTAAAGCTGCTTGCTAATAACTTTAAACCATTATTGGTTTTTGCATATACATATACTTTGTATCTATGAGGAAGATTATTTACAGAAGTAAGTTTGGCTTCGCAAAATACGCCAGATCCAGCTTTAGCACTATCTTGAGCAAAAAGCGAAAACCTATAGTTTGCAGCAAAGTCTTGAGTATCCTTAAAAGTAGTAAGGTTCAATATTGCATTGCTGATATTCTTTAATGACTCTTTATTTATATCAGTGTCTAAATTTGGAATTAAAGTATTAAATACGTTTTGCTGAGCAGAAGTAATAGCAGATCTATTTTCAGAAGAATCATTTATATTTACTCTAGAGGGTCTATTTGATACAGAATATGTATAAGAATTTAGCGGAGCTTGTTGAGGCACATTAGTTGATATATAAGTTTTTCCTCTTATATTAACAGTGGCACCACTTATACTAAAAGCATCAATAGCTCTAGTTGTTTTCCTAAATGTGTCAGTATTTTGATTTTTATTTAGCGTATAGTCAGAATTTAAAATGGCGCCTATATTATTAGGGCTAATATTTAGTTGCTCTGCAGAATGCCTCTTATTGTTGATAGCATTTTCTTGAGAAATATAATCATTTAATTCATATGGAACAAGAGACTGGACATCTCTTGAGAAAGTTAAGGATGGAGCGTTACCGCCAAATACGCTACCATATATTTCTCCAGATATTCCAACGCCAGGTCCATAAATACTACTATTAGAATTTAATGGCCCAAGTGACATTGAATATGAGTCTGGAAGATAGTCATTATCAGGCACTCCAAATGGAAGTGATATATCTTCACTTGGCATTAAATCAGACATTGACAATCCTCTTGGACCTGGAGTAGAATTAACAACAGTAGGGACATCAACTCCATTGATTCTAATTGTAGGACCAGGACTGCTTCCTCCTCCATTACCTGGAGTGTCGTAAGGATTAAAAGCAGACCCAGCTGGCTCAAAAGGCGTTCCTGGTGGGGTTTGGTTTACTATAACAGGGTTTGGCTCTCCATCAGCTAATGGGTCATCAGGGTTAGTAGGAGGTTCTATACCAATAGGCTCGCAATATAAACAGCCATTACTATCTGCCTTTAAAATATAGCCAACTCCACAGTTGTTATAGGTATCATTAGCATCTCCTTCTGTGCCAATTGTGCCTATTGGCTCTTCTCCATCTTGAGTCTGATAGTTAGCAAAAGAACAAGCGTCATTTATATTGCATGTTGGATCATACATTGCCAACTGTATTATATAACTATGCTCTGCATCAAACTCAGCAGGGTCAAGCCCAAAAACTCCACCATAGTCCCATACAAAAGTATAGTTTCCAGCAAACTTAATCACATTGCTATGAAGTGGATGCTGTTTGTTTGGGATCATAATTGTCCATTCTGAATCACAAACATTTCTATAGCCACAAGAAGTAACTATATATTCCCAGCTGCCATATACTGGCTGAGCACAGTCTTGGCTAAGGCTAAAGTTTATAATTAATCTTTTCGCCCAAGGAATATTTTCTATATTAGTTACTTGGATTTTAGGCATTAGAATTCAAATGTTGATATGTTTTCTGGAATATAACCAAGCTGAGGATTTTGTAAAACAATTGGGAATGTAGCCACAAACTCTCTATCTAAGGGGTCTGATACTCTTATTTCAATGTTAATTTCAGCATCATAATCAACCTGAATGACACCAGAATAACCACTAAACAAATAGTCATTATGTAATATTATTCTGTTTTTATCCTGATAATCGGGGTATGCATATCTAGGTCTATATGAAACATTAAAGTCAACACCAGCAGAAACACCTAATGGTAGTATAACTTTTGCAGACAAATAATCAATACTAAACTCAGATGCTTGAGGAATTCCAATTGTTTCTTTAAATGGCTCACCATCTAAATTAACGCTAACAGACCCAAATACTGGGGGATAGTCAAGAGAAATGTATGACTGATTGTTATTTGCTGAACTAGTATATAACCCAGTTAAATCTAAAACTGCATTGACTTTATGAAAAGACCCACTCTGTCCAATAATACTTATGCTTCCATTATTTTCAAGACTGCATGTATATGAAGTTCTAATTGACGATATTTTTCCATTAGATCCAGATATTGGATATGGAACATTTCCAATCCATGAAATGTGCCTAGATGATGGGCTTACATAACTAGCAGTCATTCCACCATTGCTGTTTAACTTTCCAAATATTGTTGTTCCTAGTTGTTCTTTTGCTCCATAATATCTTTTAGCAAGCCACCCAGGAAATTTAGCTCCAGCTTCGTATATGTGAGCTACATAATTTCTTAAAGAATACGGATTCCCATTTGTATCTAAAACTTGAATATGGAAATATTCTGGGTCTTCTGAATCTTGATTACAGACTACCTTACCTGGATTTATAGTAGCTTCTGCTGCACCCTTTGGATGAACAAAAGGCACTATGACATCCTTCAGATAAGCAGGTTTATTTGATAAAGTAACCTTTTCTTTTAACTTATCTTTGCCAAAAAGACGTGCCCAAGGCAAAACATTTATCCTACCATATTGCCATCTATGCTCATGTAAAGTTGTAACCTCTGGATTTTGTGGCCCACCCCAAAGATAAGCTGGCATATCTTGAATAGCCAAAAACCCATTTGGATTTTCATTAACAGTAGAAGAAATATTCATTCTAGTATCAACAAATAGCCCAGAGGGATCAGTTTCAAACTCTATAGTCATGCCATTAAAGTCAGGCCTAGGCTTGTAATAGCTTGGCGATATTTTATACTCTGCTTGAATAGCGTCAATAATTATAAATGAGCCTTGAGTTACCTTTTGATATAAGTTTGCACCAGACAAAGTAAAAGTTAAACTATTAGCATTAGGTGGAATACTTACTGGTACAGTTGATACATACGAAATTGGTGCTGAATCAAGACCATTTAAATTAGGGTCAACGATTTCATCACTTGCTCCTAGTGGCAAGTAGAATCTTGTAAAAGATCCTGTATTTGAAACAAAATCTCCAATAATATTATATGGCATTAATTCGTCATAGTTATCATAAAAATTAACTATATAATAGCCACTAATATTAGTTATTGGAGTTCTATTTACTCCAGTAATTCCAGCAGGAGTTCTCGCATGCCATGTTAAATTAAAGCTATCGTCTTCTGATATTAGAATTTTATTAGAAGTAATATATGATAAAGTGCCATCAACTTTTAATGCTACAGCATGATCGCCAAAATATGCATACTGTGGACCTAAAATGAAAACACCACTTGTTCCATTGTCTATAGTAGATACCCAGCCAAGAGGATTGTTTCCACTAGTAAAATATGTAAATTCGCTATTCTCAAATAAGTTGTCGCTGCCAGCGAATGTTACAATATTTTCATTTGCATTAAAATCGTACTCTACTGAAAACTCAGCTCTTGTGACGTCTGGAGGATTCAAATATGAAATTCTATCGTCAGTAATTACAACTGGAGCACTAGGCTGATATTCTTTTGGAAGTACAAACTGAGTAGTTCCATCTGATATTTTATACACATAATAGGTATTTTCAAATGCAAATCCATCATTTGCCCAACGTTTGACTCTACCTTCAATTTGTATTTCATCGCTATAAGATGATATACCATGATTTTTATGATATATATAAATATCTTTGCCAATAAGGTTCCAGTCTGTTTCTGGAATCAAAACTTCTCTAATGTAAACCTTCGTTTCTGCTGGATCCAATCTACCCGGCAAGGTAAATTTAGTTCTTGCAATAGACCCTAATGTGCCAGCAAATTTTTTGCCATATAAATAATATGGCCTATCATGTGACCAAAATAGCCCAGCCTTTATGCTAGGATATGACATTGTTATTTCTTGAGAAGATAAAACACTTATAGGGTCAAGGTCGCATTTTTTTTCAGGATCTAAAACTAATGGACTAGTAAAAATATCATGACCAAAGAATCCATTAACAGAAGGACTGTCATTAGCACCAATAGATGTAAATGGGAACTGCCTTGTAGCAAGTAAGCAATCTGTTGATATTAAATCATCATTAAAATCTGATGGAATATAAAAAGCACTAGTCTCATAGTACCAGGATGGAACCTTTTGAGTAAGAGGACTATTATTTATGCTTCCTAGGTTTATTATAGAAGATTGCGTATTTCCTAATAAAGAAAAGTTTTGAATAAACTGCGGATGTACAGCAATCGAGTTAGCATCTATATCGTAAGTTGTTGAAGACCCTAATGGGCCTGCTCGTTTCCAGTCGTCAAGCTTTTTGTAATTAAATTTAATTGCTTCAGATGCATCAGATGATGTTGTTGCATTGTCTTGACGAAGCTGAACTAAAGTATCTTGAGAATAATAATTGTTATAATCTGATACTAATCTATTCTTTTTTAAGTCTTCTTCGTAAAAAATTGAACCTGGACATCCAATAGTATATACTATATTTCCTAAAAAATATATACTACTAGGTGATGTATTTTGCAACTGGCGCTCACCTTGAAGAATAGTGCCAGCTTTTGGCTTGTTGTCTAGAGCAGAAAGGCCATCTACAATAATAGTATTATGATAAACTCTAAGTTTTTTAATGTACTTTGCAACTATTCCATACTGCCCACCAACAATTATATTGTTTATTAAATATAACCCTTCTATGTTAGAAGCATATATTTGAGCATTATAAGAATTGGTAAAAAATGATCTTAGTATATAAAGATTATTTGAATTAGACCCACAAGAAAGTCCAATTAAAAATCCAGATACTTTAAGTCCAATAATCTTAACATTAGGATTATTTGATCCTATGTTTATACCAATTAATTTATCAGAAATACCTATTTCTGATCCATCTTGAGCCATTGGGCTAATTATAGGAATTGAGTCTGTAACTAAAGAGCCACTAGCTTGATACTCTTGTCTTTTAATTGCAAGGTATCTTCCATTATTAGCAAGCTCTTGTGTTAAATTATCTGGAAATTTAATCGGAGCAAAGGTTTTATTCCCAACCAATACTATATTAATATCTCCATCATTTAATGAAGATACTGGCGGAAGCAGATAATTGCCAGAATCAAATGCTTGCTTTAAAGTATTAAGTACTTGATTTACAGTGGCGTAAGGCTGTCCATTCCCTACATAGTAATTGGATTGAATTACAGCAGTCATTTAATTGTTTTTGATTCCAATAAATTTAATCTATTTTCTAAGGATACAGTTTTTGTTCTTATTAAATCTAGTTCCGACATTATTAAAAGCTTATCAGAAGATACCTTTTCTTTAAGATCTGATATCTGAGAACTTATCACAGCAAGTTGCACATTTGCAGAGTGTATATTGCTAACAGTCCAAGCCATGGTTCCAAAGGCAACAAGTGTAAATAATGTTTCAGAGCTTTTCTTTAAAAAAGCTAAATAACTATTAGCAACTGGAGCGCTTATTTGCTCTTCTTCTGTCTTTTTAACCATAGTGCAATACTCCTATATATTAATAGCAATATCATTTGCTGATGTTCCAAAGTCAACAATGTCGCTACTATTCAGTACAAAAGGATTAAAATTAATCCTAGTTTCGGCAGATGTTATTGATTTATTGACAAACCCGACAACGCAATCTTTTTTGTATCCTACTCCGGATCTAAAAGCGCTTTGTGGAAACCCAGCATTTGTCAATAAACTTTTCTCATAATAATAATTCATTCTTAATGCTTCATAAGAATCAAAAATAGAAGCATGTGTGTTCTTTGGGATAGACAGTGTATATTTTGATAATGATATATCAAAAGCTAATGGCAAACTATCTTTACCATACCAATTAGAATCAAAAGCATCCCAATAGTCTTCATCGATTACTACAGATCCCCATTCTATATTAGTAGAGCTTTTTAATTGTACAACATATCTATAAAACTCGCTATTAAAAAATGTTGAATCACTAGAAGCAAAAGACCATTTATAGTCTTGATCAGCTACTGAATAAATTCCAACAGGGCTCCAGCCAATATAAGCTGGATTATCATCTGTTATTTCGATATATGCTTTATAAAGATTTTTGCACTTTTCTGACCCAGACATTGTTCCATCAATAGTGCATTCTAATATATTATAACCTAAAGAAGTCTCAACATTTCTAATCCCATTTGCTAATGATGCTATGTCTGGATAGTTACTGAAT
>SXGR01664779.1_pt1 | contig 14619 bp, 6 predicted proteins | sample 3174711 | NCBI WGS metagenome assembly SXGR01 (sample SAMN11356860, study PRJNA531348) | freshwater metagenome | isolation source: freshwater sample F1-60 | place: China: Fuxian Lake, Yuxi | collected 2017-12-25
AGCGGTGATCGCGAACCTCTCGGCGCACGAACTCGTTGCGCCGGACTTTCGGACGGAGATCGCGTCGATCGTCAACGGCCGCAAGGTCGCCACGCCGCTCGAAGCTTCCCTCCCGCTCGCGTACGCGGGCTCGATCGCCGCACACGCGGACTCGCGTGTCTATCTCGGCTTCGGCCGCGACGAGGGTGCATCGATCGTGGTCGGCTTCATCGAGATCGGCGAGGACTCTTGGTGGATCGCGGACGGCGGCGCGCGTATTCTCGAAGCTTGGGGATCCTGACGCCGCTGGGCGCGAGTCATAGAACGATTTCGAACAGCAATTTGAACGCTTCAAGATTGTTGTCGATGGCGGTCATGGTGGGACTCAGGTGCGATGTGTGATCGGTGGATGAACGTGTGTTGGCCACGCGACGGGCATTGGTGCTCCCTTGCGCCACTCAGGCAGCACGGCGAATGACCCGTCGGCATTCGTCGGCGGACCTGGTAGTGGCGTGAGTGCACTGATGAATGGCGTGTTGGTAGCGAGGCACGATTGCAGTTGGTCGTAGAGCGCGAGGATGCGCTCCTTCGTGCGGTAGCTGCCGTGCGCCTCCTCGTCCTTGCGCTTGACGATCGGGAAGGTCTCCATGATGTAGGCGACCGCATCGCGCGGGGTGGGCAGCGCCTTCAGCAGTTCGGGCGATGCCGTGCGCGACCATTCTTCGGGAGTGCCGAGGTAGAGGTGGAAGAACGCGGCGTCGAGCTCGCAGCGGATTTCGAAGCGGCGCTCGGGGTCGTAGCGGAGCACAGCTCCGTCGCCCTCGGGCCAGAGGTCCTTCGAGAACGGGTACATGTCGTCGGCGGTGGCGGAGAGTTCGAGGACGCGAGGAGCGATCAATCTCAAGAGAGCCGCGGAGTCTCCGAACGCCGAGGGGGAAAGCAACGGAAGCTGAGTGATCAGATTATAGGTGAGATGAGTACCGCCGACCTTTTGCCGCGCTAGATAGTCAAAGCCGAAAGAGGCGAGCAAAGCAACGAACGCCTCGAGACCTCCCGCACAACCGACTACGAATAGCGGAAACGTGTGCCCGACACCGACTCGAGGAAACACCCCCGCGATCACCGTTCGTTCGTCCGTCGACCTCGCAATATCCCGCCACCCGAGCAGCCACTCGCGATCCCAACGCCCTGCCAGACGTGCTGCGACTTCCCCCGCCGGCACCCAATACCTCGGCAGTGAAACGCGGCTCGCGTCCGCACGCTCGGCTTCCGTCGTGTCGCGTGTGTCTGTGCCTTCATAGGTCGCCCACCGATGATCGAAGTGATGCACCATCTTCGCCTCATACAACGGCAAATACCTCTCCGCCCCTCTCTCAAACACATTGCCGCGCAGCTTCCAGCCGTCCTGCTCCAACTGCTCGCGGGTGCGGAACAGGCCGGAGTCGTTCGACATGTGGAACATCGTCGAGAACTGCACCCCCCACGGGTTGCCGTCGGGCTTGTTCTCGTCGACGAGCACGGGGACGCGGCGGTAGATGTGCTTCGTGAGCTCGGCGTCGACCTTCGTGCGGAAGATCGGACAGGTCTTCGTGTTCGGGTTCACGAGCGCGATCTCGTCGCGCGTGAGCGTAAAGCGTCGCCGCTCGTCGACGATGTCCTCGACGCGGTGGGCGAAGAAGACGAATTCGGCGGGCGGGGCCTTCGCGGCGGCATTCGCGTCGGGCGAGGGTGCGCGGAGCGTGAGGCAGGAGAATTTCATGCGGCTATCGACCGCCTCGAAGAGCCCTTCACGGTTCTCAAAATCAAACAAGCTTACCAACGACGCGCGATCCACAAGATCCTGAAAAAAGAACTTGGTGGTGTCGTCAGTCGCAACGCCACTGGGAACGATGCAACCAACGCGTCCAATCGGCGAAACTCCATCGCGCATTGACTCGGCGAACACGGTGTAGAGGTTGACATCGCCACGCCCACAGAGCGGATAGCGGCCTGAACCCCGCATAAAGGCACTCGCAGCTTCGGCGGCGCGGACATCGCCAAGGAATTCAGTGAAGAGCTCAGGGCGTTCCTTCTCAAGCGCCTTGATCATCCTGCCGCGAGCAGCGGCGTTGGGCGCGTTGGCAATGTCAGGCACACGCTGCGCGAACCACTCCTTCTCCTGCAACTTAACGCGCTCCCACGGAGGATTACCAAGGATGCAGTCGAAGCCAGTTCGTGCGGATGCGCCGTTGAGTTGTCCACCGCTCAACGAGTTGTCAGGCGACCTCATCAGCGATCTCCTTGTGCGAGTGCTTAGTCAGTCGCTCCCACCACCACGCAAAAAGCTCCGCACGTTGGGGTGTTGGAACTTCAAAGGCAGCCATCGATGCAATGCCCATCGATCGAAGGCACTCAATTCGTTCTGTTTCGTCGCATGCCTCCGTGGCCGCACGAAAATGCCGAGCGGCTTCGTCCCAATTGGAATCAGAACTCGGCAATGGCAACTGAAGAACCTGCTTCGCACTAAGTTTGATCGCATCTGCGTTGAGTGCCGACCCTGCGAATTTCCGCAGAGCCAGGGCGCAGATCACTGGCGAGGCAAGCGCAGCGGCGAGATGCCAGAGGCGCCCATTGTCTGATGGCGTGATGCTGATAAGAGGTATCGACGCCACAAACACACCGAACTCGTCGACAACCACTTCGATAACGCTCGTCTGAGTCGCCATCACCACCTTCGGAACACGCCGATTGTCGATCCAATGCCCAAGCGTGCCATCCCGATACATTCGTTGCCGATCAATGCACGGCGCAGTCCACTTCTGCTTGAAAATTCGAGTTGCCCTTTCGCCCCAAGCGCAGTGCGCGAGGTCTATTAGCCCTGTCGTGACGAGCGGCGGAAATTCTCTCGGTTGCAACGGATCCGCATCACAACGCTCCACCACAAATCCTTGAAGTCGGTAGTACTCAGTGAAGTCCGCCACTGACTCGGCAATATCACCGACGCAAGCAGTTGAGGCAAATTCAACATTAGGGACGCCACTCGCATCGGCGACGAGGTGGCTCCATGTCGCCTCGAGGGCGAGTTCGCCATTGTCAATCTCAACTACATCGAGTGCTCGAATCGCTTTCCCAGTCGATCGGCCACAGGTCGCTCGCCTTGGGCCTCCCCGCTGAATCGTCGGCGCGCACGTAAAGACACTCGCGTCAAAGACATGTTCGTTGGAGACCCAGAGTGCTCGTAACGCACACATGAGCAGCACACTTTTTCGCACTGGACCCGCGGCCTTTGCGGAGAGTAGCGACTGCGGCTGGACAAGCGCGGCGTAACCTTGATCTCGAAGTTTCTGCGCGGCTAATAGCAAAAATGTCGCAGACACATCGGTGTAACGAACCGAGGCCTCGCCAGTGAGAAGCCGAGAGACCTTTGCTGCCGCTTTCGCGACCGTCGTTGCGCTCTCGACCTGATTGAGAAACGGCGGGTTGCCAAGAATGCAATCGAAGCCGGACATTAAGCCCCCGCTCCAGCGAGAGTAGGAGTAACGCCACCATCAAAGACCTCAGGAAATGCGATATGCCAGTGAAAGAACTGATGCACTCGTGCGAGTCGTTCGATCTCATCGCGAATTGGGTTTCCCAACGGAAAACGCTCGGGATGCAATTCGATTTCGCGCAGGAGCGCATCAGTGATACCAATCATTCCGCCAATCTTTGTTCCATCTTTGCGCCAAAAGAATGCTGAACACCAAGCGTCGGCGATTAATTTGGAATTTTGATATTCAATGCTAGCTGTCAGGCGAGCAAAGTCCTCCGCCCGCCGTGCGACGACGGAAAGGTTTGAATCTTCACCTTGCGAAATTGCGGCGAAGCGTCCGCCAAGTGGTGCTGGCGCAATATGACCAAAGTCGAATGTTGACTGTCCTTTGAATCGATCGGAAAGCTCTTTCTTGTTCTGCTTCTTAAGCGCACTGCAGACGGTTTTCACATCACCCTCAATCGTGTCAAATGCGCCCTCTGGAATTCCAAGAGAGATCAACGCTAGCGTTGTGCCAACAAGACTATTGCCGACTTGAACATGGCTATCAAGGAACGAGAGTGGTTTGCCAGGCTCCATTGACTCCATCCAAAGTGCGACTTTGCAAAGTTCTGCAGACATCGGATTGATATCGACCCCATAGAGGCATCGACGGATCACATCACGTAGCGCAGCACGATGTTCATCAGGAGTTGGCTCGCTCGTACCGGCACGAGCACGAGCGACGTGCTTTGCCAAACGATGTGCAGCGGCGATCAAGAAGTGTCCGCTGCCGACCGCTGGGTCGCAAATCTTCAAATTCAGCAATGCTTCGGCTGCAGCATGGTGAGTCTTCGCCTTGACCGCTTGGGCAATCACCGGTTCGAGTGCAGAATCCAACAAACACTGCACCAATGAATCAGGGGTGTAATACGAGCCAGATGTCTTGCGTTCATTACCTGCGCCTGTGGCCAACCGAAAACTTTCTGGCCAACTTGCGCTGTCGAGATGTAATTCCAAAAGTCCTTCATAGACCGAACCGAGTTCTTCGGCTCCAAGAGTGCGAAAATCGACAGATCTTTCCTTGTGCGTGACCGTGTCTATCACGACACAAAGTGCACGAAGCGCTGAAAGAAAATCACAATTCCGCAGCTCAACGCGCCACGATGCTAAACCAAGCCGAACAGAGTCTGCGGGCTTTTCGAACGTGCCAGCACCAACCAAGTGAGGAGTCGAGGATGGCAAGAATAGAAACGAACCAAGAGGATTCAAACCGAGTTCGGGAGCTCCGCTCTCTGCAAGTTTCTCAAACACAACACTGACCGAACGCCATAGATCATTGTGCCCAGTGCCAAGAGTGGTCCGCGCAAGGTCTCGTACACGTCCCAGTGCGTATCCCGATTGATAAAGCGTGCGCATCTCTGGAGAAGCTGACGAATTATGAATCACCTCGCGTTCTTCCGCGACAAGAACAAAAATAATTCGGTATACAAGCCGCAAAACTTCACGAAAGAGTTCGTCCTTATCGATCCCGCCCTCTGCAGCACCAACTTGAACTGCCCGCGCAAGATCACGGTTTGCAGGGTGACACAGAAAACCGTTCCCCAAGTATTCGATCGCCTTCTCAACACCCTTGCGCAAACTATCCAGCGCTCGTGTCCCTTCCACAGATGCTTGCTGCGACCATTTTTCAAGCCAACAGTCCGTCGGCGTCGCACCACTGAAGCGACTGGCGTGGCAGAGAAGCCAAAGAAGTGAAAAAGTTGCGAAGTCTTGACCATCAAATATTGCGACAAGATCGAATTCAATAAACGGCGGACGCGAAAGCGAAGTCGTATCGCGAAGAACCCGCAAGACAAGTCCATCAGAGATAAGCCCCCACAGCGCTTGCGTTTCTTCGTTGAGATATCCCTGCACAATTGCATGCGGACGATCCTGCGCGGCACCTGCCACTTTTGCGGTTCGCTTGTCAAGAGGGACGCCAGCATCAACCAAGTGGATCGGAACACGAACAGAATCGTTCGCATACCAAACGCGGGCGATTGGAAAAGTGCGGCCATTCACCTCAAGACTCGGGCGAGCAGTGAGATTGTGAAAACCCAAAGCCTTCAGAAGTGGAATCTGCCACTGATCACGAGTCGAACCGCTCAAGATTTCCGCATCAACTCCCGCACTTGCCGTGCGCCACCGCAGCCATCGCATTTGGAGTTCTTCCCAGTGATGCCGAACTTCGTCGATCAATCTCGTATCGGATGTCAGGTCATATTCCGCCGCGGACTGACCGGGCGCAGTGCAGGAATGAACCAATCGCAAGAGTTCTGGAGTGACAAGACCACCCTCGAGCCTGACGGAAGTGAACATCGCACTCGGCACGCTCATCGCTTTTCGCCATTCGACATAGACGGCATCAAGATGAAGAGTCCAAGAATGTCAGGATCGCCAGTTGGCGTAACACGCGTCTTGCCACTCAGTTTCCGTACGGTTCGTGCAGAATCGTGCGCAACTGACAGATCCTGCGCACGCTCGAATGCAATTTCTTCAAAGAGCTGCTTGAGTCCCTCCAACGATCCAACGGCGGATTCAAGCAGACGTTCGGCACGCTGTGGTTCGAAATTGCCAGCTGGTTCCGCCTCAATGAGTTCATTCGCACGCTGAGATGTCAACCTGACAAGATTCGCTCGGCTCGACGGATCGCCATCGAACGCCACTGCAAACACATCTTCGGCGAGCAATGGTTCTTCTGCGCAGCTCCCCGCCTTTGCAGTCAACAATTGGAATCGACTTCGCAAGAGAAAGATCGTCGTTCGTTGAGTGACGGCACTCGTCAAGATCAATCCTGTTCGCGCCGCGAGCGGCTGGTGAGCCTCGCCCCCACTCATCATCGGATCAAGTGCAGACTGCAAGGCATAACTTGCAAGCGCCTCGACCAATGGATGCGCACGTTGAATAGAATGTTGATTTTCAATGAACTGACCATCGAACCGAAGAAGATGGTTTGCGCGCGGTCGATTATTGGGATTGAGCGACGCTTGGATCGCTTCTCGAACGGGTGGAAGCACATCAGATGGAAGGGATAACTGATACCGACCGTCTGTGGAATGCTCAATTACACAGCCAGCCCGATGAAGAGTCGCGAGAACGAAGCGATCAACCGAACCACTCCCAACGGCATCTCGAACCTTTAGCAGTTCCGCCTGAACCTCCGCCGGGGTAATTGCACTCTGCCGAAATCGCAACCGCATCTTTTTCTCGGTTGCAACAATTCTTTCGCACTCTTTATCTTCTTCGTCGCGCTGGATTTGTGCTCGTTTCAACTCTGCTTCGGTAAACAAGAACCCAGTTCGATCAACAGGCAGTCGTCGATTCGCCTCTTCAATAATTTCAGACAGTATTGCCTCACGAGAAATCGGAATCGATACGAGATATCCAAGTTCCGCTGCAATAATTCGGCGCTTTGCATGAAGGCGGTTTAGAACAACGGTGTCGAAGCAGGTATCGTCTGAGTAAAAGAACCGCACGTGAATTTGAGCCTTTGGTTGTCCGAATCGATCCACGCGACCTTCTCGCTGAACGTGCCTATTCGGATTCCAAGAAAGGTCATAGTGCACAACTGTGTCGAAGTGCTCTTGAAGATTGATTCCTTCGCTCAGGCAGTCAGTACAAACCAATACACGTGCGACGTCCGCATCGCTGGCTGCACTCACGAGCCCCGCGATTCGACTGAACCGCTCTGTGTCGGTCAGTGAGCCAACGACACATTCGACGACTGCCTTCTTTCCAAGAGCCTTCGAAAGTTCTGCACGCAGATATTCAGCAGTCGCAATGAATCTACAGAAGATAACGGTTCCACTCTTATCGGAAATATGTTTTTTTAGAAAACCTTCGAGTGCCAAATATTTCGTGTCGTTCTCCACGCCTATTGCAAGCGCCATATCCCGCAATTGTCTGAAAAACCTTTGCGCTTTGGAATTTATCGAATCTTCCGCTGACCCAGCCCCTGCAATTTCATCCTCAATCGTCGCCACCGAAGTGGTCGTTTCGCCGACATCCGTATCGTCGCTGAGGTCATCCAACAACTGACGCTCGAGCAAATCAGAAAATAGATTTGGATCAACAACATCGCTCTTCGTATGACTGCTTCGCTTTGTCAGCGTGGCGACCGTTGCCGCAGGACTTGATGCGATCGCCTGAAGTAAAGTCAACATCGCCCAGTTTCGAGTGCGTTTGATATGTTGCTCGCCTGGCGCCTTAGAATACTTTTGCGTGAAGGCAATCGTGTCGGCAACGAGAACTTTCATCTCGTGACCGAGCGGATATTTCGAATCAGCCTCGACACGCTCAGGGAATTTCGTGTCGCCTAAAAACTTTTGAATGTCGGGGCGACGTCGCTGAACAAAACGCCTTGCGAGTTCCCGGTCGCGATCAGCATCCGTCGCTGAACCACCAACCGCAAGTTCGCCACCTTGGGCAAATCGATCATCGAGTAATCCGACCAAACTCTCATAAGCGGCTGCGTTTCCGCTATGAGGCGTCGCCGTCGTGAGAATCATGTGTTGCTCTGCTTTGGCCGCAAGTCCCTTCAAGAGTTCGAACCGTTGCTGCCGCTGGGAGTGTCCGATGCCACTTCCAACAGTACAAGTATGCGCTTCGTCGACGATCACGAGCTGTGGACACGTTTGAAGAAATTCCCGACGTCGACGCTCGCTCTTCACAAAGTCAAGACTGACGACCGTGATCGGGAATCGCTGAAAAATTGTTTCTGTCGCAGAGCGCAACCGTCGCTCCAGTCTTTGAGCCGTACTCGCAAGCACCAGTTCTGCATCGAGATGGAATTTTTCCCGCATCTCTTTGACCCACTGTGGCGCCAGATGCGGCGGGCAAAGCACGCTAAATCCGCTGATTTCTTGCCGGTCATATAGTTCGCGCGCAATGAGCAACGCTTCGATCGTCTTGCCGATACCAACATCATCAGCGATAAGTATGCGAACTGGATCAAGTCGTAATGCCATGATCATTGGCACGAGTTGGTACGGTCGTGGATCGAATCCCAAACGTCCAAAACATCGGTACGGTCCTGCAGCATGACGAGTTGCCAGTCGAGCAGCATCGCGAAGCAGTCGACAAGCATTTGCATCGCCACGACGCTTCGGATCTGGAGCGCCAAATGTTGCAGGAGTGATCACCTCAAGTTTCGAATGCACGGCGGTTCGTTCTAGGCTTGCACCACCGAGAGGCTGAAGTTCATAGACGGGGTGTCGGGACTCTGGCTGAACAACCCACTCGCGCCCGCGCGTTCGAACGATCGATCCAGTAGCAAATTCACTCATTGAGAAAAACCTTCCGTGACCTGAGCCGTTCGGCTTCCAGTTGAATCACCAACCCCGAAAATTTCTGGATGCTGTCCGATGAGTGCCGTCCACACAGTGCGCTGATGATGGAAGACCAAAACCTTGTATCCATCAGCGACTAATCGGGCACGGGTATGAATATCCTCTTCCGCTTTTTCAACCGTGTCGTGAGGTGGACCATCAATAAAGACGCACGTCGAACCCTCTTGATAATAAAAGTCTGGTTTAGAATATTTTTCAGGAATCCAATATTGCGCTTTGTCTGGCTTTCTAAAACCACGGCTTCGCAGCAGATCAAGAAAACGTTTTTCGAGTTGGGAATCGCACACCGAATAGAGGTGATGCCACATATCGCCACTCGCTGGAGGTGGATCACCGATCTCAACTGCGCTTTTCATTAGTCGCATGAGATATGGCGCGATCAGCTTTCGATCAATTAGAAGATGGTCGTACTGATTTCCGAAGTCGAGCAAGCAGTCATAGCAAGCTGCTTCGCAGCCATCTTTGTGCTGAAGACCGAGATCCGCACCAGTCTCAGGATTGAAATGACAGAGCTCCAGTGCAGCGCGGGCAACCCGAGCCAAAGCAGTCTTGTCTTCGACAAGTTGCTTGAGCACTCCTGCACCTCCTTCAGATGCCTCGTACAGCAACAGGTGATTCCGTCGCTGACGCGAAGGAAGACTGTCAACGGAAATCTCGTTGGACTCTAGTTGGAACTCATGTTGAATTCCTCGACGCAGCGCTGCCTCAAGTGACGGCATGAACTGAGGCTCGTCTACAGGCACCGATGGCGCAAAGACGAGCGCGTTGCGCGTGTCATCCACATACGGAATGACGCGCTTGGCATTTGGCTTGGCTGCGATGATCCCCTCTTCGACCTCGGCATTGTCCTTAGAAACCCACTCGCCACGCTCGATATCGAGATAGAAACCGTTGCCAGCTCCTTGCGTCTTTTGGCGACGTGTCCATCCAAGATTCACACGCCAGAGTGTTGCAGCATCACCATATTCAAGTATCGCAGTTGACCCAGCACCATCGGCAACATTCGCGCGTCTACTTGTTGGAATTCCGCCGATCTGGGGAAAAGCGAAATAGGAGCGAATATCAAAGCCTTGTCGCTGTCGCTCTTCTTCGTCCGATGTGATTCGCTCGAGACGCCGTGCGGTCACATTCTGCATTCGAACGAGATTGGGGTACTCGCTCGCATCGTCGAGGGGACCGTTGCAACGCCGACAGTTGTGAACTTGAGTGAGATCCTGATCCGCATGACCATATCCACATTCGCCACAGGTCTTCATTTTCTTGAATGCCGGTCCCGTGCCTTCTGGATCGAGCGTCACATTCGCTCGATGAATTCGATACCGCGCGCCCTCGTGATAGATGATTGCATTGGGACCAAATTCACTGATTGCGAGGAATCTCGGCCGATTGAGATACTCGTGATCGCCCCTGGTTTCCCGTCGACCAGGAATGAATGCGCTCACTGGAAGACGAGGAAAACTGTATCCAGGAAGAAACCCTTCGCTGGCAAAATATCGATAACTATAGAAATCCCCCTCAACAGCTCCACTGGGCTTCGTCAACAATTCAATCTGCGCTTCAGCTTGCTGCCGAAGACTCTTGGCAATCCGCCGGTCAATTTCGCTACGACCGTGATCCGTGATGATTCTGTGTTGAGCCTCACGCTGTTTGATTGCTGTGATATAAAGTTCGCGCCAACGATTGCACGCATTATCGAGGGCCTTGGGCGCGTTACTGACTGTTTGATCAATCCAATCCATACTAAACCAAATCGCTTTTTTCAGGTCATCACCGATCGCATCTACAAGTTTAGATCCTTTAACAATGGCTGCTGTTTTTGCTGCTGGATTTCGAAGCTGTTCCAAGACATCTAGTTGAATTGGCAAAGAAAGATCAGACTCACCAACAACGAGTATGTCGGCAAGAGTCTTGCCGAGATCGACACCCGTCTCTCCAAGCCAGATCGCATTGACATGGGCGCGTAGAAGCGACTCATTGGCAAGTTCGAGGCGTGGGGGCTGAACGCTTCCAGAAACCATTTTTGAAGGTTGATTGAAAAAATACTGGTCGTGAGGACTGAAACCAGAGCAATATGTATAAACCAAAGCTGGCTGACCACCCCGCCCTGCTCGCCCGCTGCGCTGTGCATAATTCGCTGGAGTCGGAGGCATGTTTCGCATATTGACAACATTCAATTGAGAGATGTCAACACCCAATTCCATTGTCGGCGAACAGAACATCACTGGAAGCTCCGCCGTCTTGAATGCATCTTCACGAATCTTTCGTTGGTCAGAACCAACCTGTGCAGTGTGCTCGCGTGCGCAAATACGCTCGCCAATACTTGCAAATTCTTTATAGAAGTCCTTGAAAAATGAATTTGCGGAAGTACCTGCTGTCGAATCCCGTTCCTGCCGAAGCCGATCAACTGCGGGAGTTCCGTCACCAAGCAACCAAATCATCGACTGACAGCCAATTTGGTATCCCGAAGGTCCACCATTGGTCCGTGGCTCACGAACCTCCTCAATGAATTGTCCGGCAAGAACCTTGAAGATATCGGCGATAATTGCATCCGTTTCTTGCATTGTGATGGCGCAACTTCGCCCCAACGTCGATGGGCGTCGAAGATATCCACCGAATTTGCTTGCGGCCGAGACGGGCAGGTTCTCGCTATCGTCATCAAGGTCGGTCATAGACCGCGGCCAAAGAATCGGCGTCACGTGTGATTTATGTACGGATTCACCAAGCGCCCACGCATCAAGGAGGACTTCATCTGCTTCGCGCACAACTTGTTCAAGCCAGTCTGGTTTCAGTTCTTCTGCCTTGATTGCAAGTGATCTCCGAAAATTGTCAAGCAATGTCGTACAAACTTCGAAGCGTTTCTCTGGAGTTGCCTCTTGCAGAAACTGATGTGACTTACTCCATGTGTCCTTATCTGCGCAAAATTCATCGAGCGATTCGTACTGAAATTTCAACAGACCGCACTGTTCAAGATTGGGCGATGCCACTCGCCAACCTCGAAGAAGGTCTCGGTAGAGACGAAAAGCGATTGTCTTGCGAAAGACAGTTTCAATGTTTAACTTCTTGGTAAACCTCGCATCGGCGTGCGCTGAAAATTGCGAAAATGGAAGTGCCAAGCCATCATAAACAGACTTGGCGATCGTCCCGAATCGCAGCCCGCCTACTCCGGCGACCTGTAGTGCACGTACAAGCCCGGAGCGAATGAGGCTCACTTCGACAAAGTCATTAAAATGTCCCGCCTGCAACGAAGCATCCTGTCGGTTGTCTGTAAAACTGAGCAACTTCATTGCTTCTTTGGGAATGCCCGACTTTTTTAGTTCTTGCACAACGTTCAGAGCGAGAACGGTGGTCGCTGTCGAACGGCTATCAACACCAAGTGTCCGCAACTTTGAAAGGTCGTTGCGCTCTTTCTTGGGATATGCAACATCGCAGTGTGGGCAGAATGCAAGTGGTGCTTTTAGAAAGAGAAAGGTTTTTCCACTCAGTGACTGTTTGCCAGACGAATCAAGTTGCATTTGCTCTGGGCAATCTTTCTGTCGAGCTTGGCGCAATTTTGTACGATCGCCCCCTTGCTCCAACCAATCAGGCGGTAAACGCAATATTGCAGACGCCGGATCATCCGGCCAAGTCCGCGTGGGATCTTCTGCTTGAAAGAGATATCCCGATTCCACATTTTCATCTCGAGAAACGTCGAATCGTAATCGCGGTCGAATCGCAATTGCATCACCATCAGTGACGCGATCGACTCGATAAAAATGGTGACCGCAGTCCTTGCAAAAACATAAAGGGAGCAAGATTTTGCTTCGGTCTCCAGGCATGAATTGCTGACCGCGAAGCGTGACATGCCACTTTTCGATTGACTCGAGCGTAGCCCATACCGTGTCACCACGCGTCACAAACTGGTGGAGTCGAAACGCAAATGCAGGAAGGCTTGTCGCAGGATTGACGAGCATCGCCCCCTGTTGAAGCGCATTGCGGATTGCAGAAGATGCAATCTCTGTCGAGACACCAACGAGATTTGCGAGGGAGTTTGTCGCTCCATTTGCACCATCGACAGCGCAGGGCTTTGCGCGCCGAAGACGCGTGCTGTCAATTTCGGACGCGACACCAAAAGTCTCTTCAATCCAACTCGACAACGGACTTTCGACAAGTGTCTCAAATGATGAGATCGAACTGCTTACGGATTTACTTGCACTATTAACTGCATCAGCGAGAGTTTTTCGCTCAAGAACACCGACAAAACTACGTGTTGGCGCCAATCGCTTCAGCGTTTCATCGACAACAAGATCCGGACCGACTGGCTGACCAAAAAGTCGTGTTGCGACACGTGCGACAGCAGCCCGACGATGGGAACGAGTTCCCTCGGTCGCCATTGTTGCACTTGTCCCGACACAAATCATTTCATCGCCACTAAATGCCTGTCGGCATCGGCGAACCAACATCGCGACGTCGGCTCCTTGACGACCTCGATATGTGTGCAGTTCATCGAGAACAAGAAAACGGAGGTCGCGAGCAGCGGCGATCAGTCTCTGCTCGTGACGTCGAGTCAACAATAACTCGAGCATCACGTAATTCGTCAAAAGAATGTCAGGTGGGTTCGCGATAATCTGCGCTCGCGCCTCTGCGTTCTCGCCGCCGGTGTACTGGGCAAATGTGACCGGCGGATGCCCTTCTGGATAACCGCGTTGAAGAAATTTCTTCAACTCATCACATTGGCTATTTGCGAGTGCATTCATCGGGTAGATGACAATCGCTTGAATTCCTCGTCCAGATCCACGGCGAATGACGTGTTCAACGATCGGAATGATGTACGCCAAACTCTTTCCAGACCCAGTTCCTGTTGTGACGACGTAGGGCTGCCCGCGCTTTGCGATTTCAATCGCTTCCACCTGATGCTTATACAAGTAGAGTGGTGTCCCCGTATCCTCGTTTGAACTCTTGCGGCGAAAGATATTTGCGCACTCTGAGTGCAATACTCCCGCAGCAACTAGGTCATCGACACTGCCTCCGAATTCATAGGAGGGGTTTAATTGCAGAAGCGGATCTGGCCAAAGCGCCCCAGCATTCATCTCGTCTGTGACACGATCACGCAAAGAATCGAGCCGAATGTTTATAAAACTACGTGTGTACTCACCGTACTCATCTACAAGTCGCTTTCTGAGATCAAACACATTCATCTGACCACCTCATGTTTTTACGCCGGTCACGGAGCCCTTCAAAGAAACTGATGGTTCCGTAGTCTACGGAGTTATTTATCATTCGGTACCCCCATTGCCCCTCCTCGGATTTGACATCGACACTTCGAACATCATCACGCTTGCTCCCAACGAAAACTTGGATGATCACGGGCCGCTTGATATCACGGTTGCTGCGACGCACATCGAAGGTGGCGAGGAATTGCTTTGGCTCTCTGCTGGCGACAACGGAATTCCCCTGCCGATGATCACGCGCGATCGCGCGCGCGAATTGCTCGCGTATTTGTCACGCATGCAGCACGAGGGTCACTCGATTGTCGCGTGGAATGGATTGAGTTTCGATATGCGCTAGCTCGGTCACGCCGCGGGCGATATGCAAACTGCTGCGCGCGTCGCGATGAAGTTGTACGACCCGATGTTTCAGTTTTATAAGTTGAAGGGTTTTCCAGTGCGACTCGTTGCAGTCGGCAAGGGACTTGGCGTGAAGATGGTCAAGCTGATGGATGGCGCGCACGCGCCGCAAGCGTGGATCGATGGGAAACACCAACAAGTTTGCGAATATGTAAAG
>SXGR01656343.1_pt1 | contig 14614 bp, 15 predicted proteins | sample 3174711 | NCBI WGS metagenome assembly SXGR01 (sample SAMN11356860, study PRJNA531348) | freshwater metagenome | isolation source: freshwater sample F1-60 | place: China: Fuxian Lake, Yuxi | collected 2017-12-25
GCCCAGTGAGCGGCCCAGTGAGCGGCCCAGTGAGTGGCCCAGTGAGCGGCCCAGTGAGCGGCCCAGTGAGCGGCCCAGTGAGCGGCCCAGTGAGCGGCCCAGTGAGTGGCCCAGTGAGCGGCCCAGTGAGCGGCCCAGTGAGTGGCCCAGTGAGTGGCCCAGTGAGTGGCCCAGTGAGTGGGACTGCGTCCGACTGAGGCGCGCGCGCGGCGGCCTCTTTCCCCGCCTTCAGGGCGCGCACCGCGAGGAACTCGAGCACGCGCTCCTTCACCTGCGCGAGCCCATGATGATCTTCGTCGAGGATCCGCGCGGCCTCTTTGATGTCGAGGCGGTCCTCCGAGCGCTGAGCCCAGGGCAGCTCCGCGATCCACTCGAGGTAGGTGCGGATCACCTGAGCCTCGCCGGTCTCCATGTGCGCGCGCCGCAGGCGTCGTGACTCCCGCTGCACCTCTTCACGTACGCGCGGCGGTAGCGGCAGGCCCTCGAGCCGGCGAAACAAGGCCTCGGCATCATCCTGCTCGTCGTCGCCGAGCTCCTCGTGAATGACGCGCAGCTGCTCGCGCAAGAACATCTCGCGCTGCCGCGTCGACAGCTCGCCGTGAGCGCGCGTACGGATCTCGTCGCGCGTCTTCTCGACGCGGATCTGCCGCACGAGGAGCTCGAGCACGTCGCCGACCCGCGCCGCGACGTCCGTCGTCTCGAGCAGCGCCTGCTTGGCCGCGGTCGGAGCCTCGACGTAGCTCGCGACGAAATCTGCCAGCGTCCCCGGCTCGGTGAGCGCGCTCGTGACCTCGCCGAGAACCTCGCGCGCGACGCCCCGAAGCTGACCGAGCTCGAGCACGCGCTCGCGGATCTCGGCGAGCTGCGCGACGAAGCCTGGCTCGTCGACGTCCTCGGGCGGCTCGTCGGCGATCGGCTCGACGGTCGCCGTGATGAGCCCGTCGTCGCTGCTATAGGCGGTCGCGCGCGCTCGCGTCACGCCGTGGAGCAGCACCTCCCAGTCGCCTTGGCCCTCCTTGACCTCGAGCAGCCGCACCACGACGCCGACCACGAACAGCTCGGAGCCGCTCGGCTCGATCACCGGCACCTTCTGCGTCACGGCGAACAAGAAGCCGCGGCCGCGGCGCGCCGCCTCGATCGCCTTTTGCGACAGCGGGCGGCTGACGCCGAGCGGCGTCGGGATCCCGGGAAACACCACGGCGTGGCGCATCGGCATCACGGGGAGCGTCGACGCAGTTTGCATGGCGTTGCGGGAGGCGGCCACGGAGTCCGGCCTCGGCGATAGGCGCTGCAGTCCACGTGCCATGTTACGCAGACGCACCGCGGCAGCGTGGCGCACCGCAGCAGCGTCGCGCGTCGTGGCAGCGTGGCGCACCGCGGCAGCGTCGCGCGTCGTGGCGACCTGGCCGAGCGTGGCGCGTTGCCACACGTCCGCGCGTGGTGCCGACAGGTGATCGCACACTTGCGCTCGAGCCGAAGCGGCACCGCCGTTGCACAGCACGCCACACCGTTTCCGCCGAGCCCCGCGTGCTCGGCCCGCCCCTTCCCCGGAGAAGACACCATGGCAAGCTCGAGCGCCTTCGCTGATACGACGTTGCGACCCACGCCGGCCACGCCCATGCCGAGCGCGGGAGAGGTCTGGCAGGACCTGCGGCGCATGCACCGCGCGCGCGTCCTCACCCCGGACGAGCCGCTGGCCCCAGCGACGGCGGCGACCGCTCGCGTGCGCGCGGCGATCGTTCTCGCGGGCGGCAAGGGGACGCGCCTCGCGCGGATGACCGCAGACCTCTACGGCGAGCCGCGCCCCAAGCAATACTGTGCCTTCGCGACCGGCGCGCGCTCGCTGCTGCAGCAGACGCTGACGCGCACGCGAGCGAGTGTGCCCGCCGCCAGGACGTGGGTCGTCGTCGCGCGACATTACGAGCAGCTCGCCGCCGAGCAGCTCGCCGCCGAGCAGCGCGACTCCGGGCTGGCGCGACTCTTCGTGCAGCCGAACGACGCCGGCACGGGCGCGGGGGTGCTCGCGCCACTGGTGGAGCTCCTCGTCGAGCATCCCGACGCCACGGTGCTCGTTACCCCCGCCGACCACGGCTTCGCGGACGAAGCGGCGAGCCACGACACCCTCGCGCGCGCGTTCGACGCGGCGGACCGCGGACGCGTCGTGCTGGTCGGCAGCGAGGCGAGCGGACCGAGCCGCGAGCGTGGATGGATCGTGCCGGGCGGCCCGCCCGACGCGCACGGACTTCGCCGCGTCGAGCGCTTCGTCGAGAAGCCGGCTCCTGCCGCGGCGGCTCGCCTCTTCGACGAGGGCGCCCTGTGGAACACGATGCTGATGGTCAGTCCGGCCCACGCGCTGCTCGAGCTCTTTCGCGCGCGCTACGCCATGGTGGTGCGGATGTTCCTGCACGGCGCGAGCCTGCCGGCGGAAGAGCGCGAGCAGTTCCTCGACGACGCCTACGCCACGCTCTGCTCGAGCTCCGGAGGCATCGATCTCTCGGCCAACGTCCTGCAAGACGCGCCGGACCTGTGGGTGCTCCCGCTCGCGCGCGCCTCGGGCTGGACGGACCTCGGCACCGAAGAGCGCATGAGCCAGTGGCTCGGCACGCCGCCCTCCAGCCGCTGAGCGAAGCTGCGCGGCAGCGGTGAGCGCTCGGTACGCCGGCCCCTCGCCGCTGAGCGAAGCTGCGCGGCAGCGGTGAGCGCTCGGTACGCCGGCCCCTCGCCGCTGAGCGAAGCTGCGCCGCAGCGGTAAGCAGCTCAGCATGCGCTCGGGATGCGCGCCCACCTCGGCACGGCGCACATTCTGAACTTGACGTCGAGTTCACATATTGGCATGGTGCCGCCGTGCCGACCGCAGCGCTGCTGAGAACCCCGTCCCAGACGCGCGCCGTCCGGACGCGAGAGGCCCTGCTCGCGGCCGGAGCGAGAGAGTTCTCCGCGCGCGGCTACGCAGCGACGACGACCAAATCGATCGCCGATCGCGCGGGCGTCGCCACCGGCAGCTTCTACCAGTACTTCGCGGACAAGGACGCGCTCTTGCGCGAGCTCGCGGAGACTCGCCTCTCGGGGCTCGCGCGCGACACCTTCGGCGCACAGGGCGAGGTGGCGTCGGTAGCGCTGCCGGCGTCGACCGCGAAAGACGAGGTGCCGCTCCTCCGAGAGCGCGTCGAGCGGCTCCTGCGCCACGTGGTCGACGTCGTGATCGCCGCGCACCGTGAAGATCCGGGCCTCCACGCCGTCTTGACCGAGCGCCGCCACCAAGATCCGGCCGTCGCTGCGCTCTGGTCCGCACGGGAGCGCGAGCTCGTCACGAAGATCGCGGCGCTGCTGACCGTCGTCGCTCACGAAGGGGATCGCGACGCTACGGCCTTCATCCTGTTCGCAATGGTCGAGGGCGCGGTGCACGCCCACGTGCTCGGCCACGCACACGTGTCGGACGCGCGCTTCCGCCTCGCGCTCCTTCGCGCGCTCGCGCAAATCGTCCTCGGTCGAGAAACCGATGGCCCGTCGCCAAAGAAGGCGCGGCCCGCACGAAAACCCGCAAGAAAACCCGGCGCCACCAGCCCGAAAAGGTAAGAGCACCATGAGCCTCATCCAACTGAACCCCGAGTGGACTGGCCTCCTCGAGCAGTACCGCGACGATCATCAGAACCCCGTCAACCAGGCGTGCCACGCCGTGGGCATTCCGCTCATCGCGGGCTCGCTCCCCATCGGCGCGAGCATCATCGGGCTGCCGCTCGCGGCCACGATGTTCACCGTGGGCTGGACGTTCCAGTTCGTCGGGCACGCGTTCGAGGGCAAGAAGCCGAGCTTCGTGGAAGACCGGCGCCAGCTCGTCGTCGGCCTGCTCTGGTGGATGAAGAAGGTCGGCCTCGACGTGATCGAAGAGGCCCCTGCCGCCGCGATCGCCTGACCGCGATGGCCCTTCCCGCGCGATGGCTGTCGCAGCGCACTCACCTCACGTGCCCCGCGACGAACTGGAAATTCGTCGAGGGCGCGTGTCTGAAGAGCGCCGCCGACCTCGTGATGCTCGATCTCGAGGACTCGATCCCCCGTGACGACGCGCCGCTCCTCGAGCTCGGCCGACGACACATCGCGCGCGCGCTCACGACGCTCGACTGGGGCACGCGCCTTCGCTGCTTCCGCCCGCGAGGCTACGCGCTCGATCCCGAGCTCGAGGACGTCGAGGCCATCGTGCGAGCTGCGGGGTCGCGACTCGAAGGCCTCGTCTACCCGAAGGTCGAGCATGAGCGCGAGCTCGAGCGGCTCGACGCGCGGCTCAGCGAGCTCGAGGCGGAATCGTCGCTCCCGAGAGGCGCGATCCGCATCGCCGTGCTCATCGAGAGCGTCGGCGCAGAAGAGCGGGCGTTCGCCATCGCGCGAGCCACCGAGCGGCTGTTCGCCCTGGTGTTCGGCGCGTTCGACTACTGGAGCAGCCTCGGGCCGAGCGCCGAGTACCGCTTCGATCATCCGCTCGTGGACGCCGCGCGCATGCGTATCGCCAAGGCCGCCGCCGCGGTGGGCGTGCCCGCGATCGCCGAGATGACGGTCAACTACCCGACGCGCGACAAGCCCGAGGCCGAGCAGCAGGCGGCGCTCGCGGAGTGTCGCCGTGACGCCGAGCACGCGCGCGAGCTCGGCTTTGCCGGCAAGTGGTGCGGGATCCCCGCGCAGGTCGCGACCGTGAACCAAGTGTTTCGCCTCGCCCCGGCGCGGGTATCGGCAGCGCTCTACCGGGTGCGGGCCTATCGCGACGCCGAGCTCGCGGGCCGAGGCGCCGCCATGATCGGCGGCAAGATGGTCGATCGCGCGACCGATCGGGTCGACCGCGTCACGCTCGCCCTCGCCTTGTCGCAAGGCCTCCTCGACGACACCGCGGCCCGCGAGTTCGGGCTCTTGGCTCCGTAAACAGCAAGCGAGCGTCGCTCCGAGCACGGCGCGCACGTGACCTCATGCGTTGGGGTGCACGCCGCTCGCGGGGCCGCGCTCGAGGGGCGCCTGCTCATACCTCGTCGACGGGGGGCGGCATGACGCTCGGTCGTTCCTCGACCCGCGGCGCGAGCAGGATGCGCCGCTCGTCCGAGCCGTACGCGCTCGGCGTGAGCTCGACGAGCGTGTGGAGCGGCATCGCGAGGTGGGGGCAATGCTCGACCGGCTCGCCGACGAGATACGCATAGAGACAGCGCAGCACGGCCTGGTGCGACACGATGACCGTCGGCGCGGTGCGGCGCTCGAGCTCGAGGATGAGCAGCTCGATGCGACGGACGACGTCGAGGTAGGACTCCCCCTGCGGGTAGCGAAAGCGCAGCTTGTCGGAGCTGCGTGCGCTCGCGAGCGACGGCATGCGCGCGGCGATCTCGGCGTAGGTCATGCCGTCGCAAATACCCGCGTCGATCTCGTCGAGCTGGCGCCACTCGACGTGCGGGGCCGCGATGTGCCGCCCGGTGTCGATGGCCCGGCCCAGCGTGCTCGTCCACACGACGAGGCCCTCGGGCACCGAGTCGAAATGGCGACCGAGCGCGCTCGCGTAGTCTTGCCCGCGCGGGCTCAGCGGCGAGTCGCCTCCGATGAGGCCGCGCACGTTGAAGACGCTCTCGCCGTGGCGCGTCAGCCAGATCGTGCGACGCAAGAGGCGCGAGTTGAGCAAGAGCGCGACGACCCGCGCGAGGAGCTGCCCCTCGACCCGGTTGACGACGACCTGTCGGCCCGCGTCGATCACCTGAACGAAGCTGAGGTCCGGATCCGCTACCTGCTCGTATGCCTGCTCGTAGAGCGCGATCCGCTGGCGAAAGTCCGCGAGCGCGGCGTCCGGCGCGACCCCGACGTAGTCCGGCGAGCGGAGCTTCGTGTCGGTGATGTTCGACTCGACGATGCTCGTGTCGTGGCAGATGCTCTCGATGAACAACACCGGGACGCTCGCCCTCCCCGCGTGCTCGAGCAGGTGCGCCCGGCGCGCGCGCGTCGAGTTCGTCGCGTCGTAGATCGCGACCTCGCCGCCGGTCCGGAGCCACGAGAGCGCGTCGGCGAGCGCCGTATCCGCCACGCGTTGTCGCGCCTCGCTCCCGTCGGGATTGTTCGGATCGAAGAACGCCGCGGGCTTGTGGTCGCCGAGGTGTGCGCGCCGGTAGCTGCCGACGTTGAAGATGCGCGCGTCGTGCCCGATGAAGCGCAGGTAGCGGCAGATCTTCCGCGCGAGGACTGACTTTCCCCGCGCCGGGAGCCCGACCATGACGAGCAGGATTCGCTCCATCACTCTCCTCGCTCTGCCCGCCTATCCCCCAAACAGGGTCATCCCGTTCGAGGCCACGCTGGTCAGAGCACCCCCGCCTCGGCGCGATCGAGCAGGCCGTCGAGGCCGCGGTAGAGCTCGTTGTTGCCATCTTGTTCGTAGCAGGCGAGCGCCCGCTCGAACTCGGGCAGCCGCTCCACGAACGCGTGCACGCTCGCCGGGTCATCGAGCGTCTCGGTGGTGAGCCCGAAGCCTTGGCGCTCGAGGTAGCGCCCGTTCATCACTTGCTCGAACTGGCGTCCGAGCGGCACGCTCAGCATCGGCTTCTTGAGGTACACCGCCTCGCCCATCAGCGTGAAGCCACCGCCGGCGATGACGCCGCGGCACGACGCGAGATCCGCGACGAAGCCGGCCTCGGAGAACGGTCGGTAGCGAAGGTTGCCCTCCACGACGTCACCGTCGAGGTCGCGGCGAATGCCGTACACGTGGCAGGGTCGGCCGCATTGAGCGAGGGCCGCGAGCAGCGGCTCGTTGCTCGTGCCGGTCTGGTAGACGAGCAGGTGATCGCCGCGCTCGGGCGAGCTCGCGAGCACCTCGGCGCGCAGGATCGGCGGCACCAGCGTCGTGCGCTTCTTTCGCACCTCGGGCCGGAAGAACGTGGCGACCAGGTAATGATTGCACCCGGGCAGCTTGCCCTTCACGAACGCGCGCGTCAGGGCGAACGCCGTCTCGTGGCCGCGCTTGATCGACTCCGGGTGAGCGCAGCGGTTGATGATCTGCATGTTGTCGATCGAGACGACCGGCAGCCCGTGCGCGCGCGCGTAGAGGTAGGTCCATGACTCGAAGTCGCTGATGACGAGCTCCGGGCGAAACGTCTCGAGCAGCTCGAAGTAGGCCGCGACGTTCGCCGGCACGCCGCGCAGCGCCGTGTGGACGACGTTGGACATCAGCGTCTTCGTGCGCTTGACGACGTTATCCTCGTAGATCATGTGCAGGCCGCGGATGCGCTTCACGTTCGCGAAGTGCTTGCCAAGAAAGTCGACCGCGCGCGACGACGCCATGATCTGGAGCTCGTGCTTTTGCGCCACGAAATGCTCGAGCACGACGCGCGAGCGGATCGCGTGCCCCATGCCTTCGCCGACGACGCCGTAGAGGATGCGCATCACGGCGATGGTAGCCGCGAGCGTTGGCGCGGGGCCGGACAATTTGCCCCGCTCTTGTCAGTCGCGCGCCGCGCATACCTCATGGATGTGCAAGCCCTGCCGCACCTCATTTCGACCACCCCGGAGCGCCCCGAAGAGGTCGCGCTCGCCATCGCCGCGGACGAATACCCGGGACTGCGCGACGAGCTGTGCCGCCACCGGCTCGACGCGATGGGACGCACGCTCGCGCTCAAGATCGCACGCTCGCAGGCGAGCGCGGAGGGCGGCGAGCCGCTCACGCTCGCGCGCGTGTTGTGCGACTTCCTCCACAAGGAGCTCGGGTTCCGCGGGAGCGACGACTACGACGACCCGCGAAACAACTTCTTCAACGACGTGCTCGATCGCCGCACGGGGAGCCCGGTCGCGATGGCGGTGCTGCACATGGCCGTGGGCCGCCGCGCCGGCATCGACGTCGAGGGGATCGCGTTTCCGGGGCATTTCCTGGTCCGCATCGAAGGGCTCTATGCCGATCCGTTCGAAGGCGGCGTGCCGATCGACCGTGAGCGGCTGCTCGCGTTGGCGTTCGAGACCCTCGGCGATCGGCGCGAGGCGATGGCGAGCCTCGAGCCGGTGGGGCCGCGCACGATCGCGGTGCGCCTGCTCCTCAACCTGCAGCGCATTCACCGCAGCCGCGCCGATCACGCGCGCGCGATGGTGGTGTGCGACCGACTGTATGACGTCACGCGAGCCGCAACCCACCTCGTCGACCGCGGCGTCCATGCGCTGGCGCTCGGCGCGACGCGGGTCGCCATTCACGATTTCGAGGCGTACCTGAGCCTGAACCCCGGTACCGACGGCGCCAAGCGCGTGCGCGATCTGCTGCGAAAGGCGCGGGCGGTCGGCGCGGCGCCGATCAACTGAGCCCTACGGTGCCGATAAGGGCCCATCTACGTCGTTGCCTTCGTCGCTGCGACGCTCACACACAGGAGTAACAGGAGTGCGCTGCGCCTCTCGCTCCTCGTCGCCTAGTAGCTGGCCCCCTCTCGGCACCGTAGTCGGTGATCGCGGATCGATTGAGAATCGAGCCTCTCGGCTCAGCGGTGCCAGCCGCGGGTCACTCGAGCGGCGCCCAGAGCGGGATGTCGAGCGACTCGCCGTAAACAGGCAGCGGCAGATCGACGCGGGCGACGCGCACGCCGAGCCCGCAGCCCGCCAGCGCGAACAGAAAGAGGAGCGCGCTGACGTGCACGCGTCGGTCGCTGCCGCGTAGCTCATCGACGGCGCGGACCGCCGCCGACACCGCGAGCCCGAGCGCGACGCACGCGGTGGCGAGCGGCACTACGACCGGCATCACCGTCTGAAATGCGCGGGCCGTGGGCGAGTTGCGAACGAGCGCGGCGACGACGAGCATGCTCGCGATCATCTCGACGACGAGACCGACGCTAGCGAGGTGGAGCGCCGGCGAAGCGTCGCGCAGCGCGCGCCCGAAGACGAAGGCCCACGCGCCGAGCGCCACGACGCCGAGCGCCGCAAAAGGCGCCGGTGCCGCACGGCCGAGGAGCTCCGTGACGCGGAGCACGCCGTGCCTGGAGAAATGCGGCGTCGCGAGGACGAGCATCACGACGAGCGCAGAGCCGAGGGCGAGCACCAGCGCGACCTTCGGATGGCTCGATGCATGGCGCGTGACCGAGATGCGGCGCGACTTCTCGGACAGCGCGCCGCCGGGGAGCGACGCGGGCGGCCGACGGATGCCGCTCTTCGGCGGGTCGAGCGCATCGGTCGCGAGATCGATCCCGCCAATCCCGCCTATTCGCTCGCCAACGTCGTCGTCGGCGTCGTCGTGGCGCGACGGCATGGCCGGCGCCTTGCGGATGCGCGACACCGGCGACTCGGAGGGGCCGAGATCGAGCTCTATCTCGAGCGCGACGGGCTCGCGTTCGGGTGGCGTCTTGCCGTCTTGGTGATCGCGGCCGCCAGTCACCGAAGGATGCTACTACGCTGGCAGCGTGCGCGCAGCAGACCCTCGCAGCGCACGCAGCCAATAGCTCATCGCGGCCACGGCGCCGCCGACGGCCGTCACGAGCAGCATCGTCGCGAGCCCCTCGAGGCCGAAGAGCGCCGCCGCGATCGTCCCGAACTGGAGCGTCGTCGCGACCTTGCCGACGACGTTGGCGCGCGGTAGCTCGGTTCGCTCTCTCGGGGCGCGACGGCTCACGGCGAACCACGCGACGAGCGGGAGCTCGCCAAGCTCGCGCGTGCTGAGCAGCGCGACGCCGAGGAGCGAGAGCTTCTCTTGCGCGACCAGCGTGATGACCACCGTGAGGACGAAGAGCTTGTCCGCGATGGGATCGACGAACGCTCCGGTCGCCGTCGCCATGTCGAGACGGCGCGCGAGCCAGCCATCGAGCACGTCCGAGAGCCCGGCTGCAGCGAGCACGCGGAGCGCGGCGGCGGGCACGTCGACGCACGCGACGAAGAGCGCGGCGAGCGGGAGCCGAGCGAGGCTCACGAGGTTCGGAGGCCGCAGCAGATCGCGCGCTCGAAAGACGCCCATGTCTTACGGTACATCTGACGCAACAACCCGAGCAGGTCGAGTGGGGCGAATCAGAGATTCGCCACCTGATGAATTCGGACTCGGGGGACGAGTGGAGCGAATCAGGAGATCTGCGGCTCTCCGATGAAGAACCGCAGGAGATCCACGTAGGAGGCGATGCCTTCGATGCGTCCGTGCGCGTCGACGACCGGAACGGCACCCACACGCTCCCCGATGAAGATGCGCGCGAGCTCGTCGATCGAGGCCGTCGGCGCGACCGTGACCGGATGCGCGGTCATCGCGTGCGCGACGGTGAGGTCCGCGAAGTCGACGTCGTCGCTGTCGGCGAGCGCGCGGACCGGGTCGCCGAGGACGACGCGGACGTCACGATCGGTGACGATGCCGACGACGGCGCCGTTCGCGTCGACGACGGGGATGTGGCGGACGTCCTCGCGCACCATCTGGAGCACGATGTCGAAGAGCGCCTGCTCGGGTCGGCAGCAAATGGGGTCGGGCGTCATGATGTCCGAGACCCGCGCCGCGTGCCCGCGACCCTCTCGCGCATTTCTGCGCCCGCGCTCGGCGAGGATGTCCGACGCCGTGAGGATCCCGACGAGCTCGTCGTTCTCGACGACCGGCAAGCAATGGATGTGCTCGGACACCATGAAGTCGGATGCGTCGCTCACGTCGTCGTCGGGGTGCACGGTCTTCACCGGCGACTTCATCGCGTGGAAGACCGAGTGCCGGAGGTACTCATCGAGGCTCTCACCTTTGCCTCGCTGCGGCAGGAAGTCCTGCGAGCTGAGGATCCCGACGAGGCGATCGCCCTCGACGACGGGGAGGTGACGAATGTTCGACCAGAGCATGAGCTGCATCGCGAAGGCGAGATCCTCGTGCACCCCCACGGTCGTGAGCTTGGACGTCATGATGCTGCGCACGCGCGCGGGCGCAGCCCAGCTCCTTGTCGCTTTGTGAGTCGTGACCACGACACCTCCCTGCGCGCTCGGCGCGTGCGGACCAGGCGCTGCAACGCATGTGCCGGTCGCGCCCGCGGAACACGCGTTGCAGCCGTACTCGGCAGGGTCCTCGCCTCGCGAGGCCCGCGAGCGAGCGGCCGCGCGCCAGGCGCTGAGCCTCCGAGCGAGCCGCACGGTGAAGAGTCCCCGATCCGCGAGGTACAGGCATGCGCACGATCGTCGCTGCGGTCGACGGGACCGAACACGCGCCCGTGGTGGCGAGCGCCGCCGCGGAGCTCGCATCCCAGAATGGAGCCACGCTCGTGCTGCTGCGGGTGGTCGCCCCGCAGCTCGGGCTGCCGTCGCACGTGCTCACGGCAGGCTCGGTGGAGCCGACCGTGTCCGTCGCCATCGATGAGGCGCGCCGAGCGCTCGCACGCCTGCAACGGGAGCTGCCTCCCTCGGTCCGCGTCGTGCTCGAGGTCGGGGTCGGCACACCGTGGCGCGAGATCTGTCGTGTGGCGAATTTGCTCGGTGCGGAGCTACTCGTGCTCGGCGCGCACGGCTACAGCCCGCTCGAGCGCATGCTCGGAACGACCGCGGCGTCGGTGGTGAATCACGCGCCGTGCTCCGTGTTGCTCGCCCGCACCCGCTCGATCTTCGAGTCCTCGAACTGACGGCGCGCTGCGCGACGAACATCACCGACGCGCTCGCGCCGCGTGTTCGCGACGTGAGCCGCGAGACGCGACGCTCGATCGCGCGAAGTGCTCCTCGCGACGACGGCGAACGCTCGAGACGCGGACGAACGAGCGAGACGCGGACGAACGAGCGAGACGCGGACGAACGAGCGAGACGCGGACGAACGAGCGAGACGAGCGAGACGAGCGATCCAGACACGACGCACGCGCGAGCTCTCGGAGCGTGCACGATTTTCACGCTGAAGCGCGCGCACTTTGCACGCTCGCTCACGTCGCGCTCTCCGACGTCGACCGCGATCGCGTGAGAGATGCGGCTCTTGTTGCGTGGATGTGCGCGTGCGATTCACGCAGCTCTCGCGGCGTCGCGCGCACTTTCGAGCAAGACGCACACCAGCGAGCGACGAAGTCGCAGCGCATCGAGCATGTGCCTCGCGCGAGTTGGCACGCCACTTGAAGAAGGCCACGCCCATACCGCGCCAACTTTGGCGCCCATGCCTCGCGCATCGCGCGAGCCGGAGGTACTCATGGCCACGAAGAAAGCTGCGAAGAAAGCAACCGCGAAGCCCAAGGCGAAGAAGGCGACCAAGAAGGCCGCCAAGAAGGCGCCTGCGAAGAAGGGCTGAGTCTCTCCGCTACGGCGGGGACTCGATGCGCGGCGGGTGCTTCGGCTCCCTGCCGCGTTTTTCATTTTGTGGCCGCGAACAGCGTCGATCCGCGCGCGGCCCTCGCGGCAAGCGCCCTCTTTTGCGTGGCGGCGCGTTGATGGGCCACGTTACCTTCGTCGTCGTGAAAGCACCGACGAAGCAACGGACCCAGCCTAGAACCCGCACGATGCACGCGAGCGCGTGGTCGACGATCGCGCTCGCGGGGGCGATCGTCGCGTGCTCTGCGGGCGGGGAGGGCGACGCGGTCGGGTCGTCGACGTCGGCGTCGGCTGGCGGCACCGCGAGCGCGGGCGGGGCCGGCGGTGCATCGACGACGACCGCGGTCGCCGGCACGGGCGGCGGCGCCTCGACCGCGAGCGCGGGAGGCTCGCAAGGTTCGAGCTGCGCGCCGATCGACGGGGTCGTGGTCGCGGTGGACGAGCTCTTCCTCGGCGAGCGCACGTTTCAGGGCGTGAAGACCGCGGCTGCGTGGGGGGAGTTCGGCTTCGACGTCGACGGCGTGACGACGACGAACGATTTTTCGGCGCACTGCCTGCCGTACACGGGCGGCACGACCGCGGCATTCTCGGACGGCAAGCTCGGTCGCGACAACTCCTTCGGCAAGAACGTGAGGCCGCTGCTGGAGTCGCTGGTCCCGAGCCTCGATGCACAGGCGAACGAGTCGATCGCCTCGGGCGCCTTCACGATGGTGCTGCGGTTCGACGGGCTCGGCGCCGAAGCCGACAAGGCGAAGCTCGTCACCAAGGTGTATGGCGGCGCGCCGCTCGGGAGCATCCCGTTCTGGAACGGCATGGACTGTTGGCCGATCGCCTACGAAGACCTCGAAGACCCCAAGGACAACGGCAGCGCGAAGACCGTGTTCGCGAACGCGACCTTGACGAAGAACGTCTGGGAGTCGAACGGCACCGCGACCGTGACCCTGCCGCTCAACATCCTCGGGCAGTCGCTGCCGATCATCGTGTACGGGGCACGCATGCAGGTCGAGCTCAACGCCAGCCACCAGGGCGGCGCGTTCGGACAGCTCGGCGGCTACGTGAAGACCGAAGAGTTCGTCGAGGCAGTTCGCGACACGGCGGGGGCGATTGACCCGAGCTACTGCGCGCTCCTCACTTCGCTGGTCGAAGACCTCCGGCAGACCTCGGACATCCTCGACGACGGCACGCAGGATCCGGCGAAGACCTGCAACGCGATCAGCATCGGGATCGGGTTCACGGTCCTCGAGGTCGACTTCGGCGCCGTCGCGAGCCCGATCGGGATCCCCGCGAACCCCTGCCCCTGAGCGAGGGCGGTCGGAATCCCCGCGAACCCCTGCCCCTCCGCGAGGCCGCTCGGCATTCGCGCTAGAGCTCGGCGCACCCGGCGCAACCCGCCGCGGGATACCCCGCGTGCTCGAGCTGCAGCGTCACGTGCTCGATGCGAAAGCGCTCGCGCACGAGGCCGGTCAGCCCCGCGAGCACGCCCTGCTGTTCGTCGCCGGTCGAGCCGGTGACGACGTGGGCCGAGAGGCAGACGAGCCCGCTCGTGATCGTCCACACGTGAAGATCGTGCACACCCGCGACCGCCGGGAACGCCGCCATCGCAAGGCGCACCTCATCGACGTCGACGTGCTTTGGCGCATGCTCCATGAGCACGGCGAGCGCCTCTTGGAGCAGGCCCCACGCCGATCGGACGACGAGCAGGGCGATGAGCACGGACGCGATCGGATCGGCCCAGCTGAACCCGAACGCCCAGACGAGCGCGCCGGAGAGCATCGCACCGAGGCTGCCGAGCGCGTCGCTCACGACGTGAAGCCACGCGCCGTGGACATTGAGGCTCTCGCGGCGGCCGCGGTTCAAGATCGCGAGCGCGACGAGATTCATCGCGAGCCCGCCCGCCGCGACGGCGAGCAAGAGCGGCCCCTCCACGTGTGTCGGGTGGAAGAGACGCTCTAGCGCGCTCACGCAGATCAAGATCGAGATCGCGAGGAGCGCGGCGCCGTTCGCGAGGGCCGCCAGGATCTCGGTGCGCAGGAACCCGAAGGTGCGATGAGCGCTCGGCGGCCGGCGGGCGATCCACATCGCGAAGAGCGCGAGCCCGAGCGCGCCCGCGTCCGAGAGCATGTGACCTGCGTCGGCGAGCAGCGCGAGCGAGCCCGAGGCCACGCCGCCCGCGACCTCCGCCGCCATATACGACAGCGTCAGCGCGAGGGCGATCCCCATCCGCCGGCGATTGCGATCGCGCGCTTCGTGCCCGTGACCCTGCGCGTGCCCGTGACCATCCGCGTGGCCATGACCATGAGCGTGGCCGTGCGCGTGGCCCATCACTCGTAGGCTGGCGCGGAGACCGCCCGTGCGTCAAGGCGAAGCGCCGCGCCCGAGGCCGCTCGGACAAGCGACGCCGGTGCCGCCGAGC
>SXGR01275651.1_pt1 | contig 14609 bp, 7 predicted proteins | sample 3174711 | NCBI WGS metagenome assembly SXGR01 (sample SAMN11356860, study PRJNA531348) | freshwater metagenome | isolation source: freshwater sample F1-60 | place: China: Fuxian Lake, Yuxi | collected 2017-12-25
CTTCAAGGTTATTGACGACTTTCTTCTTGCCCAGCAGATCGGTGTCGTACAGGTAATCCCGTACGTCCAGATGCGTGGCCAGCCAGTCGGTCAGCAGGATGCGGTAGCCAAAGCCGCCGTTGACGGTAAAGCGGTTGTCGCCGGCGAAACTGGTGGAGCCGACGCCGGCAATGAAATAAAGCGCGGTGTTGTAGGCGCGATTCCTGCCGACGAATACTTCACCCGGCAGCGCATTCCAGCCGGCGGACAGTGAGTAGTACGAATACTTGCGCTGATCGGCGGTCAGCAGCTGAAAGAAACCCAGCGACTCGGCGCTGGATTCGCCCGCCTTGCTCTGGGCGTAGGAGCCTTCAATAAAGAAGCTTTCGGTGACGTGATATGCCAGCCGTGCGCCGATAACCGGATGACTGCCGAAGTCTTCGATGCCGAGAATGCCGCCGTAGGCGCCCAGCTCGAAATTTTCGCTGTCGATGTCCGGTGTTCTGACCGTGCGGCGTTCCACTTGCGGGTCGATGACCGGTTCGGTGACGGCAGCCGTTGTCGGGCCTGACGCCGATTCAACCACGGCAGCCGAGCCGGGCTCGCTGTCGGCCACGGTATCGCGGCCGCCAAAAAGCGCGCAACCGCTGCTGGCCATGACAAGCAGGGGCATCAGAAGAAAAAGGCGAAGCCTGCTTTCCATTCCGGAGTTTCCTCGTTTTCGTTGCGACTGGTGTAGGTGTAGTTGTTGTGGTACCCGGCCCGCGCCATGAAACGGCGGCTGACGTAAGCACGCACACCCACGCCGACAAAACTGAGCTGGTCGGTGCTGTCAACTTCCTGCACCTGGGTGGTATGGGTTGAAGTGTGAATCATGCCCGTACCCAGCGACAAATACGGACTGAAACGCCACTCTGGGAACATGGTGTGGGTGACATCCACGGTAAAGAACTCGGCATTGCTGATGTTGCCCAGCGCATGCGCCAGGGTCAGACCTATGGACAGGTGATCTGTCAGGCCATAGCTGCCGGACAGGGTAATCAGGCTGGCGCCGCCGAAGTCACCCAGCATCAGCGCGCCTTCGAAACGGCGGGTGGCCAGATTGGCCAGCGTCGGCACATTCAGCTTGATGGCCTCGCCATCCCGTTCCAGGGTAGCCAGCAACTGCTGTTCGTGCACCCAGCCTTCGCGGCCCTGGCGTTCACGCACCAGATACCAGCCGGTGCGCTCCTTGAGCACCTCGATCTGCTCGGTGCGCGGCACCACGAAGAACACCGGATAACCCTGGGCTGGACCGGTGTGCATTTCCAGGAATGGATCGGCTACCACTGCCAGTCTTGGAGTGTCCTTGGCAAACGCAACTGCGCTGCAGAGCAACAGTAGTGACAGATACCATCCGCGCATCAATTCTCCGGCGCCTCGAAGGGATCGTTATAGTACTGCGCGCCGATGTCCACCCATTCGGAAATCAATCGCAATTCGCCGGAGGTCAGCCAGGGTACGCCAGCGGTGGCGTGGGTGCCGGCGCCGGTGAACCGGCTGAAAAAACGTGAGCCGCGCGCGTTGCGTGCGATCAGCGAGGGGCTGACCGTGGCGAACTGTGCGCAAGTGGTCACATTGGTCACCGGATCGGTCACGAACTGGATGCAGCGATCCTGCAGCGCCGTGCCGACCAGTTCCTGTTCGTTGTCGCCGAACAGCAGTTCCTGATAGGACATTACGCGCAGGTTGTTGTCGTCCGAGGCGTCGGTGGTCAGGTCGAGTTGTCCGGCAGGTACGCGTGTGGCGTTGGCCGCATCAGTACGGCTGTGACAGGCGAGACAGTTGTCGCTGTTGTCGATAACCATATCGGCATTCGCGTCAAAGCCCAATGGTCGCTCCCACAGGGGCTGGATATGTTCCAGATAGTTGATGGTGATGCGACAGATGTTGGACCACACTGTCAGGCAGGTGCTGCTGGTGGGGATCTGGGTGCTCAGGCCATCAGGCCGTCCATCAGCGTTGGTATCGATGTTGGCGTATCTGAGCGCAAAGTCGCCTGCACGTGGCGGCGTCGTGGGTGTGACCCGGGAATCCACGGTGCTGATGGGCCAGATATTGGCGAACAGCAGATTTACGCTGGGGGTAATGGCCGCGCACTGTTCATTGCTGCAGCTCCAGATCGCGCGAGCCTGCGCCATGGTCTGGCCGGAGACGGCACTGAAATTGAGATTGGCGTTGCTGAAGGTGGAGCCGACTGCGCCGGTATAGGCCGATGCGAACACGCCACTGCGGCCATGCGAGCGGCCGCTCTGACCGACGGGTACATTGATGGAATTGGCGTGACAACCGCTGCACTGCATGGTTTCGCCCGGACGCAGGGTCAGCCAGGCATTGTGGCGCGGGAAGGCGGCCACGCGCCGGCCTTCGTTATCCACCACCGAGATCTGGAACGCCACATTGCCGGGCACTTTCACGCGCACCGAGCCATCCGGCTCCACCGGGATGTAGCCCAGGATCTCGCGCATGAAATTGGTGGCGCCGAAGGCATTGTTGTCGATGTCGCGTACATCATCGTCGGGCATCGACACCGCCTTTTCGATGCGCAGGAAACGCGCCGGACGGTTGGTGTAGCAGCTGCTGGCCGGAGTGGCGTTGGCAGCGATGCTGCAGCCGGCGCCGGTCGCCGCTGCCGTGCCGTCGAAGTCGTACACACTGCGGATGTCGAGAACTCCCACGCCTTCGCCGCGCAGTGTCTGACTCACGGCCAGGTTGCTGTTCAGATTGACCGGCAGGAAGGTGGGCGGCGTGCGCGGCTGTGCCACGGCCACGTCGGTAATCATCACGTCTTCGACCGGCGGTACTACCGGCTGCTGGGTACCGTCGGCCGGATTGAACATCCATACGCTGTATATCGGCGGTGCGATGAGGAAGGTCGGATCCGCCAGCCGTTCACTGGTGCAGTTCACGATCGCAGTGGTGGCAGGATCGATGACCCGGCACTGGGTCCATGACACCAGCAGGCGATCGGTGCCATCCCACAGCGGCGCGGCGGAAACGAAACGACCGCCGATGGACGGTGCATTCACCAGTCGTACGTTGCCCGGTGTGGCCTTGGTGCCCGCAGCTGCGCTGACAGTCGTCCCCGCCACAGCGGATTGATTGCTTTCGACGTGGGTGCGGGTATTGACGATGTACAGGTCGCCACCGTACTGCGTGTTGCTGAACGGCCGCACCAGCGTGAGGATGCGGCCATCGCGCATTTCCTTTGCCTTGGTGAACTGCACGGTCGGATAGGTCACAGTGCCACTGGCATTGGTATCGGGCAGGGTGGTGTGACTGGCCGCTCCATAGTGGAGTTGAGTGTTGGTGCCATCGGGATTGGCAGTGTAGAAGTGCACGCCGTTACGGCCGGGGGCATGGTCCCAGCGGCTGAACAGGATGCGGCCATCCGACAGCACCGTCGGGTCCATGTCGTGACTCTGGTTGAAGCTGACCTGCTGGATGTTGCTGCCGCTGGCGTCCATGACATGCAGCACGAAAGCGGATTCATCGCCGTCCTCGTCCTGCGCTTCGAACTGCTGCTTGTTTTCGTCGAGCAGTACCGCCTTGGACTGATACTGACGCGTCGAGGCGAACACAATGTGACCGTCAGGCAGGTAGTGCGGGGAGACGTCCTGGCCTTCTTCGGCGATCACATTGGAGCTGATGACACGTCGCAGGGTGTCGGAGGCAATGGTGTATTCCCAGATATTCCAGGTGGGCGGATCTTCGTCTTCCTGGTCTTCGTCCAGCGGTCCGCGCATGGCGAAGATCACCTTGCCGCCGTCGGCGGATACATCCACATCCTTGATATCCCAGCGTTCGTTGGCAGGATGCACTCGTGCGGTGATGTTGCGTTCGGCGGCGCTGGGCGAGGCGCGCTCGCGCATGTACAGATCGGCGTTGGTGCTGAAGATGCGCAGGCGCCGCAAGTCGTCGTCGGTGTCAGGATCGGTGAAATCCGGCGTGGTGCGCTTGACGTAGAAAATCGGGAAATCTGCGGAACTGTTGGTGGCGGTATCGCCGGTCTGTCCGGAGCCGATGCGGATGGCGTCATCACCGCCGCCGCTGCTGCAGGCGCTCAAAACACCGAGCGAGCACGCGAGCAGCACATGGTGCAGTTGCGGCAGGATGAAAGCAGGCCGGGTTGATGCCGTCACGCGCGTCATTGCGAAATCCTCGCAGCTGGGTCCAATGTGTTGGTCGGTGTGTGCACGGCGTTTGGCAACATAACTCGTTAAGTCAGCGCATCATCGGCGCGCAAGGTGGTGCAGGCCGTTAACGATTTCACAGAAGCTGAGCATGTGTTTGCGGTGTTATCCCATTCGCTGCCAGTCGATACGCGGCGGCACTTCCCGGCAAGCGTGATGTGGATCACAGACTCGAAGTCATGAAGTGCGCGGAGCCATGCAAAAAGTCGTGGCAAGCCTACTGGTCACCGTCACGTGCCGCAGTTGTCTCTGGCGCGCGACGTAGTGCGGGCGAGACAGTTAAGCCGCAGATTAACGCTACGTATATTGGCAACCAGCACAACGAATCACATGAGCAACGTACCTGGCACGGCTCGCTTCTCATCAGCTCTGGATTGGCTCACATGCAACCGCTCAACAGGATCAACTCGCTCAACAGCACGGGCAAGGGCTCAAGAATGAACATCTCGACGGGAGTCACGAGGTCCATGACCACGCCTATCCATCCCGATGCGCGCACCGCAGCCGCAGCGGTCAAGCGCTCCGGCGCCGTGTGGCTGGCCATCGCCATTGGCCTGTTCGGCGCGAGCTGGCAGCAGCCGGCGCTGGCCGGGGCACGCGACCAGGCCAAGCGCATCCATGACCGCCTCACCGGTACGCCGCCGTCGGATGCCTTGTTGTCGACCATGACCGGCATGGTGCAGTCCGGCGATGCGCTCGGCGCTGCGCGGCTGGCCATCGACCCGAACAACACCGAGTCCCGGGGCTTTTACAGCGTTACTCTGAAGAACTTTGCCACGCCGTGGACGAATCGCGATCGCACGGTGTTTGCTCCCCTCAACGACTACACCGCCACGGTGATTGGCATGGTGCGCGACAATGTGCCGTTCAACACCTTGCTGTCGGCGGATCTGCTGTATACCGGCAATGCCTCGGGCGCGCCGGCTTATGCGGTCACCAACAACAATCACTATCAGTATCTGGAAGACAATGATGCCGATCTGCGCACGGCACTGTCTTCGCAGAACCAGTCTGCGGTGACCGGCCTTCCGGCAGCCGCCACTGCGGGTGTGATGACGACGCGCGCTGCGGCGCAAGCATTTTTCATCGACGGCACCAATCGCGCCATGTTCCGCTACACGCTGCTCAATCATCTCTGCAATGACCTGGAGCAGGTGCAGGACACCAGCCGGCCGCCGGATCGCATCCGTCAGGATGTCAGCCGTAGTCCGGGCGGCGACAGCCGGTTGTTCCTGAACGGCTGCATCGGCTGTCACAGCGGCATGGATCCGCTGGCGCAGGCATTTGCCTACTACGACTTCGATGAAACGCAGGGGCGTCTGGTTTACACCGGCGGCGCCGTGCAACAGAAATACGGCATCAACATGGACAACTTCAAACCTGGCTACGTGACGCCGGACGATCACTGGAACAACTACTGGCGACAGGGCCCGAACCGGGCGCTGGGTTTCAGCAGTTCGCTGTCCGGCGCCGGCACCGGTGCGAAGACCCTCGGTCAGGAACTGGCCAACAGCGAAGCCTTTGCCCAGTGTCAGGTGCAAAAGGCCTTCAGGGCGGTATGTCTGCGCGAGCCTGGCAACAGCGCCGATCGCAACAAGGTTGCGCAGATCACTTCCACCTTCAAATCCAGCAACTACAGCATGCGTGAAGTATTCGCCGAAGCGGCGGTCTACTGCATGGGTGACTGACAACGGCGCGCACCCATGAACATCAATACTGACGTTGATTCGACCCAGCATTCCGAGGATGGCCGCATGCGTAACGCATTCCCCATGATCAAACATTGGGCCACAGTCTGGAGCAGACAACTGGCGATGCGGGTGGTTGGTGTGTCGATGCTGGCCGGTATGGCTGCCTGCAGCGGCGGTGCCAGCACCGAAGAGAACGCCGATACCACGGCCACTTCTGCTGCGCTGTCGGTGAACTACACCGGCCCGGCGCCGGGTTCCGCCGATGTGCAGGCCTTCAAGAACGAGTTGTGGGTGAACATCGTGTCATCGTCGCGTTGCGGCGGGTGTCACAATGCCAACGGTCAGGCGCCGACGTTTGCCAGACTGGATGATGTAAACCTCGCGCACCAGGCCGCATTGCAGGTGGTGAATCTGGCTCAGCCGGATCAATCTCGTATCGTCGTCAAGGTGGCGGGCGGTCACAATTGCTGGACCAGCAGCGCCAGCGCCTGCGCGGACATTCTCACCACCTGGATCCGCAACTGGGCAAGCGCCTCGGGCAACAGCGGCAGCGGTACACAGATCCAGCTGACAGCGCCGGTCGATAAGGATGTCGGCGCCACCAAGACCTTCCCGACCAGCGCCACATTGTTCTCCACCACGGTGTATCCGTTGCTGACGCAGTATTGCGCGGGTTGCCATACCTCCAGCGCCGCCACGCCGCAGAAACCATACTTCGCGAGCAGCGATATCGACGAGGCTTACTCGGAAGCGCATGCCAAGATCAATCTGGATACACCGGCGCTGTCGCGTCTGGTGGTGCGTCTTAGTGAAGAATCGCACAACTGCTGGAGCAATTGCGGATCGAACGCCACCACCATGCTCAATGCCGTCACGGCATTTGCCAACGGCATTCCCGTTACACAGGTGGATCCGACTCTCATCCTGTCGAAGGCGCTGACCATGTACGACGGTACGGTGGCCTCCGGCGGCAATCGCCATGAAACCAACATGATTGCCCGCTACTTCTTCAAGGAAGGCACGGGCTCCGTAGCCAATGACACCAGCGGTGTCGATCCTGCAGCCAATCTGGCCCTGAGCGGTGCGGTTGCATGGTCAGGCGGCTGGGGTTTGAGCGTCGGTACCGGCGGCAAGGCGCAGGCCACCACGACCACCAGCAGGAAACTCTCGGATCGCATCAAGGCTTCCGGCGAGTACACCATTGAAGCCTGGGTTGCGCCTGCGAATGTGGCGCAGGAGGACGCCAACATCGTCAGTTATTCTGGTGGCAATACCTCGCGTAACTTCACGCTGGGGCAGCGCGCCTACCAGTACGAGGCTTACGCGCGCAGCAGCCGCACCGATGCCAATGGCGAGGCGGCATTGCTGACCCGCGATGCCGATCGCGATGCGCAGGCTTCGCTGCAGCATGTGGTGATGACCTTCGACCCGGTGGCCGGCCGCAAGCTGTACGTGAACGGCAATTTCACCGGCGACAACGACGCGCTGGGCGGCGGCACCCTCAGCAACTGGGACGATACTTTCGCTCTGGTGCTGGGCAACGAAACCTCGGGTACGCGTCAATGGACCGGACTGATCAAGTTCGTGTCGATTCACGATCGCGCGCTGACGCTGGATCAGGTGCAGCAGAACTTCGCAGCCGGTGTCGGCGAGCGTTACTTCCTGCTGTTCAATGTCAGCACGCTCACCGGCGTGGCGCAGAGCTACATCATGTTCGAGGTGACCCAGTACGACAGCTATTCGTATCTGTTCAACAAACCCACTTTCATCAGCCTCAGCCCCAATGCGCAGCCGGGCAACATCCGGATCAGGGGCGTCCGCATCGGCGTCAATGGCGCCGAGGCGCGGGTGGGACAGGCGTATATCCCGCTGGATGTGACTGTGTCGAATGCCAACTACAACGCGACCACGGGCCAGTTGCTGTCGAATGTGGGTACGGTGATCAGTCTGGAAAAGGGTCCCAATGCGGATCTGTTCTTCCTGACCTTTGAGCAGATCGGCAGCCAGAGCCGTGTGTACACCGACAACACGGCATTGAGCAGTGCAACCCCGGTGGATGCCGATCCGGTGTCGGATGTGGGGTATCGAACCTTCGAGGAGATTGACGCCACGTTGTCCAAGATCACTGGTGTCCCCCGCACCAACAGCTCGGTGCGCGCCACCTACGAGCTGGTCAAGCAGCAGTTGCCGACCGTCGAAGACATCGACGGCTTCCTGAGTGCGCATCAGATCGGTGTCGCGCAGCTCGGCAGTTCGTACTGCAGCACGCTGGTCAACGATGCAACCCTGCGTGCGGCCTTCTTCCCCGGCCTGAACCTGGGCGCCGCCACGCTGGGCAACAGCACCGAACGCAATCTGGTCATCGATCCGTTGATCGCCAGGTCAGTCAGCACCGGATTGACCACGCAACCCAGTGATGCAGCGGTGCGCGGCGAGCTCAATGCCTTGATGGATACATTGTGTCCGGGCGGCACCTGCTCGGTGTCGCGCACCCCGGTGGTCGTCAAGGCCGCGTGTACGGCTGCGCTGGCCAGCGCAGTCACCACCCTTCAGTAACCCAACGCGATTCCAACCTCGGTAACACATCATGATTATCGGCAAGAAGACTCCAAAGGGCCTGGGACTGAACGAGCCGCTCAAACATCCCGATCACAAGCGACCGGTAACGCGGCGTGACTTCATCGCGCAGGGTCTGGTCACCGGGCCGGCCACGATTGTTGCGCCGGCATTATTGACTGCGGCGCTGAATCCGCAGCAGGCCATGGCGCTGTCGCCGGATGTGTGGCGCAACAACATCTGCAACATCCAGCAGGGCGCCGGCAAGATTCCATTCATCTGTTTCGATCTGGCCGGTGGCGCCAACATCGCCGGCTCCAGCGTGCTGGTGGGCGGGCAGGGCGGACAGCTCGACGTGCTGTCCACCGCCGGGTATTCCAAGCTGGGCCTGCCGGGCAACATGCTGCCCAACAGTTCCATGGGCACCTTTATCGATACGCAGTTCGGCATCGCATTTCACACCGACAGCGCCTTCCTGCGCGGCATGTTGATGACCACTTCACCCACCACCCGGGCGATGGTCAATGGCGCCGTGATCCCGGCGCGCTCGGAAAATGACACCGGCAACAATCCGCATAACCCCATGTACGGCATTGCCCGCGCCGGTGCGCGCGGTGAGTTGCTCACCCTGGTGGGTTCACAAAGCTCGGATTCCGGCGGCAATTCCATGGCACCGGCCATGCTGATCGACAACACCGTGCGTCCTACGAAAGTGGATCGGCCCACGGACAACACCGGTCTGGTCGACACCGGCGAACTCTCGACGCTGTTCCCCAATGCTGCTGACACCGTGGCGGTCATGGAATCGGTGGAGCGCATTACACGTGACAAGCTGGCGGCGGTGAATACCAAGCTCGCCAACGATGTGGCACTCAAGCAGCAGGTGGATTGCAGCTACGTCAAGGCTGCGGATCTGGCTGAACGTTTCAGCAGCCCGTCAGTGCTCGATCCGCGTGTCGATGCCAACATCACCAGCATTTTTGCACCGCTCGGCGGCATCACTGCCGACAATGAATTCAGCAAGACTGCTTCGGTCATGAAGCTGGTGATCGACGGCATGGCCGGCGCAGGCACCATCACCATGGGCGGTTTCGACTACCACACCGGCGAACGCGCCACCGGCGAAGCGCGCGATTTCCGCGCCGGGGTGTGCATGGGCGCGTGTCTTGAGTACGCCGCGCGCACCGGCAAGCCGTTGATGCTGTACGTGTTCAGCGATGGTTCGCTGAGCTCCAACGGCATGCTCGACAACTCCGTCGGTGGTCGTGGCAAGGGACAATGGACCGGCGACAATCAGTCCACTGCGGCATCGTTCTTCCTGGTACTGAATCCTGCGGGTCGTCCGCAGACCTACAATGTCGGTTCAGTACCTGCGGCGCGTCGCATCCAGCTGGGTTATTTCCGCGCTTCCGGCGACGTGGAAACCTCCGGCAGCCCAGGCGCCAATTCGGTGATCTCGCTGGTCGACATGGTGTTGCTCAATTACATGGCGCTGCATGGTGAGCAGGGTCAGTTTGCCAGCCGCTTCCCCACCAGCGTGCTGAATGCGCAGATCGACAACTGGATTGCCTTCAATCCGCTGGTGAACGGCACGATCTGACCCCCGGATGGCAGCGGCGGCGCCCGAGCCGCCCCTGCGGACGGCGCGTTCGTATACCATGCGCGACAATTTGTTTCGGTGCGCGCATGTCCCGGCTGCTTCAAGAACAACACACGCAACCCGGTTCCGATAACACCGCCAGACGAACGTCAGGACGTTTGCTGCTGGCGGTATGTCTGTTTGCCTTCGCTATTGCACCCGCATACACGCAAGAGGCTGAAGCGACGCGACCACGCGTCGGGCTGGTGCTCAGCGGCGGCGGTGCGCGCGGCATTGCACATGTCGGTGTGCTCAAGGTTCTGGAGCAGATGCAGGTGCCCATCGATGCGGTGGCCGGCACCAGCATGGGCGCGCTGGTGGGAGGACTGTATGCATCGGGCATGACACCGGCCGCAATCGAAACGCTGGTGCAATCCCTGGACTGGCAGGATGCATTTCGCGATCGTCCACCGCGCACTGCGCTGGGCTTCCGCCGCAAGCAGGATGACCGCAATTTTCTGGTGCGCTATTCGCTGGGCCTGTCCCGCGATGGCTTTGAACTGTCCACGGGGCTGGTGCAGGGGCAGAAGCAGACCCAGATCCTGCGCGGCGCCACCTTGCCGGTTGCCGGAATCACCCGCTTCGACGAGTTGCCCACGCCATTCCGGGCCGTGGCCACCGATCTGGAATCGGGCCGGGAAGTGGTGCTGAGTTCCGGCGATCTGGTCACGGCCATGCGCGCCAGCATGTCGGCGCCCGGAGTCTTTACGCCGGTGGAGCGCGACGGGCGCCTGCTGGTGGACGGTGGTCTGGTCAACAACCTGCCTGCCGATATCGCACGCCAGATGAATGTCGATGTGCTGATCGTGGTCGATGTGAGTTTTCCATTGGCAGGCCGTGATGAACTGACATCGCCGCTGGCGATTACCAATCAGTCCGCCGCCATCATGGTGCGCAACCGCACCCTGGAACGGCGCGCCGGCCTGCAGGACACGGACATCATCATCGATCCGGAGCTGGGCACGATGAGCTCCGCTGATTTTTCACGCGTGCCACAGGCGCTGGCGGCCGGTGAAGCGGCTGCACAGGGTGTGAGTGACAGGCTGAAGGCATTGTCTGTGGAAGAGGGCGTGTATCGGCAGTATCTCGCATCTCGCACACCCGGGATGACGCAGACGCCGGTCATCGATTTCATTCATACCGAAGCCGGGTCGCTGCGGTATGCCGCAGCGGTTGAAGCGGTGGTAGGCAACCTGCAGGGCCAGCCACTGAACCGGGCGCGCATCAACGAGGATCTGGCCGCGCTGTACTCGCTCGATCTGTTTGAGGCGATCGACTACAAACTGGTCAATCGCGACGATCAGACAGATCTGGAATTCAGCCTCAGGCCCAAAAGCTGGGGACCCAACTACGTGCGTGTCGGCATCAATCTCGAAGATGATTTTGCCGGCAACAGTCGCTACAACCTGGCAGCGCGCCTGATCATGACCGATCTGAATGCGCTGGGCGCGGAGTGGTTGACGGATGTGCAGATCGGCGACCGGCCGCGCTTTGCCACCGAGTACTACCAGCCCCTGTCATGGCGGCAGCGGTATTTCGTCGCGCCGCGACTTGAGTATGGAGTGCGCAGTGTGCCCTTGCTCGCCGATGACAAGACCATTGCCGAATATCGGGTGCGTAACGCAGTTGCCAGCTTCGATGTCGGGCGCGAACTGTCAGGCTGGGGCGAGTTGCGTGTTGGCATGCAACGCGGTTTTGGCTCATCGCGTCTGCTGATCGGCGATCCGGCGCTGCCTACCGAAAACTATGATACCGGCGGATACGTCGCGCGATTCTCATACGATACGCTGGACAGTGTGTTCTTCCCGCGCCAGGGCGCGCAGTTCACCTTGCAGTGGAATGCAGAGCGCGCCGAGCTGGGCGCCGACAGCGATGCCGACAAGGTGTCGGCGGAGTGGCTGATGGCCAGGACCTTCGGTCGCTATACCATGATCCTGTCCACCGATATCGGCTCCAACCTCAGCAACGGCGCTGCTACGCATGACTACTTCACGCTGGGTGGCTTTCTCAATCTGTCGGGACTGACCGCAGGTTCCATCGCCGGTCCGCACTATGGCATTGCGCGTTTGATCTTTTACCGGCAGATCGGTCGTGGCGGCACGGGCGTTCTCGATTTGCCGGCTTATGCGGGCATTTCCATAGAGGCCGGCAATACCTGGGAGAGACGCGGCGATGCCAGCCTCGGCAGGTTGCGTCACGATGGCAGCGTGTTTCTGGGCGCCGATACGCCGCTGGGCCCGTTGTATCTGGCTGCCGGAATCGATGAGGGGCGCAATACCGCGTTTTATCTGTTTCTCGGGCGCTCTTTCTAGCGACTGGAGCTTTTGTGAGTGACGACATTCTGCATGCGTTGAAAGTGGCGTTCTGCTACATGCCCAGGGCCATCGAGGTGAATCGATACGATCATGGCGATCGCGTGGACAGGATTCTGTCGGATATCCAGATTGTCCGGGAGGCGCTGCTTGCGCAGGGCGTCGATCCCGAAGAAGTGTATGGCGAGATGAATCCCGACAGTGGCGGCCCGTCCTGCGTCTAGCTTGCAGTTGCCGCACTCAGGAACGGATGCCCGGCGGTCGATACAGCGGACTGGCCGCGTGGCCGATGTTGTGAAGCGCTAGACACTAACCGCCGCAAATCCTGAAACCTGATGGCACGGTGTTTATACTGTCGGCGACGCCCGGACGTCAGCCTCGAATGTTTCCCCGCATGCAGGTGTGCTGATTTGTTCCACCGTTGGTCATTGTTATTGATTGTCCTCGGTCAATGGTTGGTGAGCGGCCAGGCAATGGCTGCTGCACTGGTGAGTCTGGAGCATGGCTGGTCTTATCACTGGGGCGACGTCGAGCAAACCGTCGCAGGGAGCCGCTGGAATCCGGCAACCGTCGCATGGCGCGCGGTGTCGTCTCCGGCCGCAGTGCCGGGACGCGACCAGCACGAGATTCTCTGGCTGAGAGTGCAGTTGCCGCAGGGCGCGTGGCGTGATCCGCATCTGTTCATCAGCAGCATCGATCTGAGCGCACAGGTGTTCGACCGCAACGGCAAGTTGTATCAGTTCGGCGAGTTCGATGCGCAGGGACGCAGCCGTTTTGCCGGATGGCCCTGGCATCTGATTGCCATGCCTGTGGCCGACCTCGGGCAACCGCTGTATTTCCGGGTGTTTTCCGATTACTCCGATATCGGTCTGTCGGGCGAGGTGTTGCTGGGGGAGCGCGCCGATCTGTTGCAGCGCATCTATACGCGTGGCTTCACCGGGCTGGTGTTCGCCATCGTGGTGTTCATCATCGGTTTCATGAGCATGTGTCTCGGGCTCATCAAGCGCGATCGTGGTGTGGCGCTCGCCACCGGCGTGTTGTCCTTCGATCTGGCGCTGATGATGCTGGCTGAAAACGAGTTGAGCCAGGTGTTGCATGACGCGCCGCTGCTCTGGCGGTATATCGCCGCCTACAGTTATTTCATCGTGCCGGCGCTGCTGGCCTGGGTGTTGCGCGAATGGTTCAGGAAATCCGCGCCTGCAAGCGTCAGGCCGGTGATCGCCATCACGCTGTTGTTCGTATCGGGCGTTGTCCTGCTGTCCCTGTTTACGGGTTTCAGTTTCGTCAGCGCCTATCCGCTTTTTAATGCGCTGTTCATTGTGCTGGTACTGCTGTTGCTCATCGAGAGCGCTGCGCACGTGCGCGAGGAAGGTCTGGAAGGCGTTCTGGTCGCTCTCGGCATGTTGACGGTGTTCGCCTCGTTGCTGATCGACATGGCCAGCGCACACGGCGTCATTGACTGGATTGGCCGCACCGGACAATGGGGTCTGGCGTTCTTCGCGCTGGCCTCCCTGGCGGTTTACCTGGTGCGGGACTGGCATCAGCAGATCGAACTCAACCGTCTCCAGCATTCACTGGAGCTTGAGGTGGTGCAGCGCACCAGTGAGCTCACCATCAGCCAGCAACGTCTGCTGCAACTGGCGAATGAGGACGATCTGACCGGATTGCTGAATCGACGCGCCTTCATGGCGCGGGCAACCGACGTCATCACGCAGGCCATGCAGCAGGGCAAGCCCTTGTCGCTGGTGCTGTTTGACGTCGATCACTTCAAGCTCATCAACGATCAGCACGGCCATGCCACTGGCGACGATGTGCTGAAAGCCATTGCGCAGGCGGTGCGTCAGAACAGTCGCGCCGAAGATCTGTTGTGCCGCTATGGCGGCGAAGAGTTTGTCATGCTGTTGCCCATGACCCGGGCTGATGCGGCCGAGACGCTGGTGCAACGCCTGCGCATGGCCATCAACGAGCTGCGTCTGTCCGGCAGTGAAGGCAGGGCGTTACAGGTGAGCGTCAGCATCGGGCTGGTGGCGCTGGGCAACCCTGCGCAACAGATCGTGGACCCGGTGAAGATGCTTGATCAGATCCTGTCGCAGGCGGATTCGGCGATGTACGAGGTCAAGAACAAGGGCCGCAACGGCGTGGAATTGCGCCATGGCCTGTGGGCTTGCGAAACGTCTGCGTGGGCGGCGCTGAAACAGGC
>SXGR01110037.1_pt1 | contig 14608 bp, 9 predicted proteins | sample 3174711 | NCBI WGS metagenome assembly SXGR01 (sample SAMN11356860, study PRJNA531348) | freshwater metagenome | isolation source: freshwater sample F1-60 | place: China: Fuxian Lake, Yuxi | collected 2017-12-25
GACAATGGCGGCGATGATGCCGGTCAGCAGGAAGTGAGAACGACGAGGGATGGTTTTCATTGTCTAAGTTTTTCAGTGTCGGCGTCGCGCAGACTTTCCCCAACTCCGACACCACGTGCCAGCTAAACTCCGCGAACAACCCGATGGCGGGCTAATTGTGGCATGGCTTGGATCTTGGGCCAACGGCGCGGTCCATCCGTCCGGATCGTGCGTGTCGAGATGAATGGCGCACGGCGACTTGATGGGACGGGCTGTGATCCCCGAGGAGTAGCCAGCCCCCCTGAAAGTTGGCCGTTGCCGGCTCAATCCGTCCGCCGAGTACGCATGTAGTGAAACAGGTACTGCTGCGCATAGCCGGCGTTCGGCCCGAAGTGCGTGGCGACGAAACGACTCAGGCGCTCGGGCCGGGGCTGGCGCTTCGGAAAATATAGTTCGCGCAACGCCTTCATCACCCACACATCCACCGGAAACGCCTGCTGAAAACCATACGCGAAGAGCAGCACGCAGTTCGCGATCTTCGGGCCCACGCCCCGGAGTTGCGTCAGGCGATCGCGCGCCGCATCGACGGGCAACTGATGCAGCGCGGCGAGATCCAGCGCGCCGGAGGCCACCGCCCGCGCAGCGGCGAGCAGGCTCGGAGCGCGGAAGCCCATCCTGCAGTCGCGCAGGTCGGCTTCATTACAGGCGGCGATGCGGCCTGCGGTCGGGAAGGCGCGCGTGACGACGGCTCCGGGCGGCGCGACGAGCGGTTCGCCGAAGCGCGTGCAGAGCAGTTCGACGATCTGTTGAATCTGCACGATATGCTTGGTGGAGGAGAGGATGAAGGACGCGAGGCATTCCCACGGTTCCTGACGCAGAAGCCGCAGGCCGCGACACGCGGCGACGCTGGCGCGCATCGGCTCATCGTCGGGGAAGCTGGCGAGCACGGCAGTGAGATCAACATCGGTCTGCAAGTGTTCCACCAGCCAGCGCCAGTCTTCGGGCGGGACGGCAGCGGTGGCGACGATGCCGTCGTAGTCCAGCCGAAGCCGCACCCAACGCGCGCCGATTGCGCCTTCCCAGCCGGCGGCGTTTTCGCGCCAACGAAAGGCCTGGCCGCACGCGAGCGTGGCGGCGAGATCGTAGTCGCGCGCGGGGAAGCGGGCGGTGAATTCCGGCGGCGGCACGGCGCTTCAGCGAAGGAGGTTGCGGCAGGCGAACATCTGGACGCGGCGCACGACCTGGCCGCGAACGACGATGTCGCGCGTGCCGAGATCGGTGACGGACTCAAACTCCTCGATGACCTCGCGTGGCACGCGGTTTTTCCGGGGCGGCTTGTCGTCGTTGATATCTTTCCCGCCGGCGATCCAGGTCCAATACCAGTCCTTCCGGAGCTTCGGGAGCGAGGCGTCATCGACATAGATCGCGTTGGCCCCGCGATGCCGCCCACGATAGCCGGGCCAGAAATAGAACTGGTTCTTTGGCGTGTCTGACGTTCGGAAATAGACCAGCGGTCGATCGGGCAGGCTGACGCGCGCCTCGGGCAGGTAAAAGGTGGTGAGGCCCGTGATGCCGTAGTGCGATCCGAGAATGAGCACCTCACGGCCTTCCGCCAGCAGCTCGCGGCGCGCTTCGCCAACGGCCTGGGCGGTTTCGCTCCAGCCTTCCACGCGGCGCAAGGGATCCATCTTCGGTGGCAGCCGGCGTTTGGTGAGCTGCTGGATGATTCCCGTGTCGTGACAGATCGCGACGGACACGACGCCGAACAAAATCCCGGCGCACAACCATCGCGGCACGGCGCGGGCCCCTTCGCGCCAGCGCGCCCGCCAGTGCAGGATGGCGAGGCAGAACATCGGGACGACTGCGGCGGCGATCCAGTTCGGAAGGATGCGCGAGTGCAGCGAGTAGAGCCAGTAGCCGTAGAAGACCGGCGCGCTCATCGCGAAGAAATAGACGGCGAGCGGCGAGCGTTCCTGCGTGCGCCAGAGCGCGATGGTGGCCCACACGGCGGCGACGAACCACACCGGGTTCATCAACCCCGCCTCTTCGCCGAGGAAGGTGAAGAAGTGCGCGAGTGTGGGTTCCCAAGGCTTGTCGAGCTTCGCGTTCTCGCCGACGTGCTGGAGAGTGATCCAGCCGTGCTGGGCGTTCCAGGCGAGCACCGGCGTGAGGCACAGGGCGAACACCGCGAGCGCGAGCCACGGACCGGCGCGGCGGAGTTGCGGACGAGCCGGCCGGTGCAGGAGGAAGAACAGCGCGAAGGAGGCGATCTGGATCGCCGCAGTGTACTTGCTGAGGAATCCGAGCCCCATCAACAGGCCCGTTGCAAGCCACTGGCCGGTGGTGCCTGTCGGTTGCACCGCGCGCCAGCCGACGACCATCGCGCCCGTCCAGAACACGACGAGCAACGGATCAACGGTCATCAAGGTCGATCCCACCGCGAGGAGCGGCGCGGTGTTGCAGAGCGCCACCGTCCAGAATCCCGCCGCTGCACCGACTTCGCGGGTCATGAAGCGGAGCAAGACAATGCTCAGGAGCGCGGCGATCACCGGGGAGAGAAAGCGCACTCCCAGTTCGCTGTCGCCAAAGAGCGCCGTGCCGGTGAATTGCGCGAGCGCGATCATGGGCGGCTTGCTGTAGTAGGAAAGCGCGAGGTGCTTGGACCACAACCATTGATAGGCTTCGTCTTCACTCAACTCGACGATGCCGCCGCCAATGTACCAGATGCGGAAAACGAACAGCCCGGCGATGAGCGCGTAGCCGAGACGCAGCCATTGGCGCGAGGCGGTGTCAGCCGAAAGCCCGGCAGGCGCGGCCGCGCGGGCGTTTGGCGCAACGAGTGAAGGCAGCGCCGCCCACCACAACGGGACCCACCGTCGGCCCGCGAGCCGCCAGCCGTGTTCCAGCGCCCACAGGCCGGCAGCGGCATAACCCGCGCCCAACACGACGCCTGCGAGGACATCGGTGGGATAATGTGCACCGACATAAACCCGCGAAAACGCCATGCAACCCGCCAGCGGCACCATGAACCGCCATGAGCGTCGGTAGCAGACGGCGGCGATGAGCGCGGCGGCGACCCAGGTGGACGTGTGCGACGACGGCATCGCCCCAACGCCGCCCTTGCCCGTGAGCAGTCGGGCTTCAGTGATCGTCGCGTACGGCCGCGGGCGGGCGACGGCTTTCTTGACGGTGTTGATTACCAGGCCATCGCCGGCACCGATGATGAGCGCCAGCATCAGCACGAACACGCGTCCGCGCCGGCCGCCTTTCCAGATCAATGCCGCAGCGAGGACAGCGAGCGCTGGAATGAACCAGGCGTTCCCGGCAAACTGCGGCATGACCGCGTCGAGGAATGGATTGGCCAGCTTCAAGTTGATGAAGCGGAAGAGCGTGTGGTCGAGAGATTCCAGCCAAGCCATTGCGCGGAGTCTGGCGACGCGAGCGAAGCGAAGCCAAGGACAAAGCGGGCGGGCGGGTGGACGCCTCGTGCACCGCCTCCATTTGCCGGCGTACTTCAGTAGTCGGATTTGGGATGAGCAAAAGGGGGGGTGCGATTGAAAATGGCGGGTAAACTTTGCGAGGCAATCTGCTGAGGGGATTTCCTAGAGCTACAAGCCCTCAGCCTGGTCGTGCTTCGCAAGTCTCGGTCGCTGGCTGCCCGCCACTCGTGATCGCACCCGCACCAAACGCCAAGCTTGAGTTTCGCGGCCGCATCTGCCAGCTTTCGACCATCACCAACCGAGATTGCAGTCCCGAAATGACACGGCGGCTCCACGCCGAAAGACGTAAACCGAAACACTCACGCAGCGTATGAAGAAAATCCTCCTCTCCCTTGGCCTCGTCGCTGTCACGCTCGTCAACGCGCTGGCGGATGGAACGATCAACCCGCTTCCCGGAATCCTCGGGCGATTCCGTGTCGATACCGATCGCGACGGCTTCCCCGATCGCAACGCCACTGCGGCCGATGGATTTCAGCTCCATCTCTTCTACGGCCCGGCCGACGTCACGAGCCCGGGTGAACTGATTCACTTTCCGCAGTTTGCGCTCATCGACGGAACGACTGGGATTTGGACGGGACTGCCATCCACCCTCGGAATCCCCGGCACGGAAGTCGGTCAGATCATCTCGCTCGAGTTCCGCGTTTGTACCGAAGCCGGGCTGTGGGGCCGCACCGGCATCAAGCGGATCACCCTCGGACCGGAATCCGGTCCGGGAACGGTCGTGTGGAGTTCCACGCCCACGGCAAACCGATTCGGCCCGATCGTCCAGCAACTGTCTCCCACGCCCGACGTCTGCGTGCCCGAGCCTTCCACGCTGGCGGTTGGCGCGTTGGGCGGCCTCTGTCTCCTCTGGAGTGCTCGCCGCCGCCTGCACCGGGGCTGAGTTCCTGCATTTCAGAATCACAGGGCAATGGTAGCGCGGAGCTGCTGCTCCGCTTACAGCTTCCGAACCGGACAAACAAGAGGTCAGTCACCGCAAAGCGGATGAGTCGCGGTGGCGACGCGCGCCCTCGCCTTCGTCTGAAGCTCGAGAATTCTTGCGGTGCGCCAGCGTCTCCCGCACAACAGGCGCGTCCGGCGCGCGGCGCATGACCTTTCCGCTGCGGGCCGGCGCAAATGTCGCCATGATCAAACGCTTCTTTCGCTGGCTGCTGGGGCTACTCTTCGACTTCCGCGCGTACAACGTCGAGGCGTTGCGCACGCCCGGTCCGGTGTTGCTCGTGCCCAATCACACGTCGTGGATCGACTGGCTTTTCCTCGTCGTGACCCTTGAGAGCGACTGGCGGTTCGTCGTGTCGAGCACGTCAGCGGAGACGAGCTGGCTGCATCGCAAGATCATGATCAACGACCGGAGCTTTCCGGTGGACACCTCCTCGCCCTACGCTGCCAAGCGCATGGCCGAGTATCTCCAGAAGAACGGCCGGCTCGTCCTCTTCGCCGAGGGCCGGCTCTCGCGCACCGGCAGCCTGATGAAAATCTTCGATGGCACGGGCTTTCTCCTGCACAAGACCAACGCGAAGGTCATCACCTGTTACCTGCGCGGCGCGCACCGGCTTCTCTTCTCGCCGAACAAGGATCGCAAGCGCCTCTTCCCCGTCGTCACCGCGCACTTCAGCGACGTGCTGACGCCGCCGCACTTGGTCCACCTGTCCACCTCCCAGTCGCGCACGCTGCTGACGAACTGGCTTCGGGACAAAATGATCCTCCAGCGCTTCGAGACCGAGATGGCATTCGGCCCGGCGACCGTTCCCGAGGCCATCCTCGCCGCCGCGCGCGAGCAGCCGAAGCACGTCGCGTTGGAAGATGTCCTCACATCGCTCACTTATCGCCGGCTGCTCATGGGCGCGTGTCTGCTTGGGGAACAATTCGAGCGCCGCGTCGCGCCGGAGCAACGCCGCGTCGGCGTGCTGCTGCCGAACGTCAATGGCACTCCGGTGACGCTCCTGGGGTTGTGGACCCTCGGCAAGATTCCCGCGCTGTTGAACTACTCGACCGGCCAGGCGGTGATGCTTGCCTGCTGCCAGCTCGCCGGGTTGAAACAGGTGATCACCTCGCGAGCGTTCGTCGAGAAAGCCAAGCTGAAGCTCGATTTGCTCACGGCAGCGGGAGTGGAGTTGATCTATCTCGAAGACTTGCGCGCCGGCATCACGACCCGCGAGAAGCTGCGCGCGTTGATTCGCGTGCGCTTCGACACGGACACGATTCTCAAGGCGCTCATCGCGCCGGCGGACACTGCGGCGATCCTGTTCACCAGCGGTTCGGAAGGCGTGCCCAAGGGCGTTGAGCTGACGCACGCGAACCTGCTCGCGAACATCCGGCAGATGCTCGCGGTGTGCGATCTCCAGGACTGGGATCGCTTCTTCAACGCGCTGCCGATCTTCCACAGCTTCGGCCTGACCATCGGCACGCTGCTGCCGCTGGTGCGCGGCTGTTACGTGATGCTCTATCCCTCGCCACTGCACTATCGCGTCGTGCCCACGGCGTTCTATCACAAGGACGCCACCATCATGCTCGGGACGGGGACGTTCCTGAACGGCTACGCGCGCAAGGCCCATGCGCTCGACTGGCGCAGCCTTCGCTACATGTTCGCCGGCGCGGAGAAGCTGCAGGACGCGACTGCCGCGACTTGGGCGCAGCGCTTCGGTGTGCGCGTGCTTGAGGGTTACGGGGCGACGGAATGCAGTCCGTGCATCAGCGGCAACACGCCGTTGCGCCCCAAGCACGGCACGGCAGGAATGTTCCTGCCGGGCATCGAATACAAACTGGAGGCTGTCGAAGGCGTCGCCGAGGGCGGACGGTTGTTCGTGCGCGGACCGAACGTCATGCGCGGCTACTTGAACACAGAAGCCAACGAGATATTCCAAAAACTCGACGGCTGGTATGACACCGGCGACATCGCGAAAGTTGACGAGGACGGCTTCGTTCACATCCTCGGGCGACTGAAACGCTTCGCGAAGATCAGCGGGGAGATGGTGAGTCTCACGGCCGTGGAGGAGGCACTGGCCGGGGCGTTCCCGCAATACGGCTTGCGTCTGCAAGTCGCCGTCATCAGCAAACCGGACATCGACAAGGGCGAGATGCTGATCGCCGTGACGAACGACGCACGGCTGCAACTGGACGAGATCCGCGCCGCCGTCCGCGCCAAGGGTCTGCCGAACATTTGCGCGCCGCGCGAGCTGAAGTTCGTCCGCGACATCCCGAAGCTCGGCACCGGCAAGGTGAACCACCGCGAACTGCAAGGGATGGTGTAGAGGCGGCAGGGAGAATAATCTGCGCGCCGGCATCCACCGACGTGAGGAGGTGGACTTTGGTCAGATCGAACTGGATTGTCCGCCTCGTGACCTCGGCGGCTACGTTGTGCGCAGCCCGCGAGAGAGCACGCGAATCTCGCAGTCCACCCACACATCGCCCGGCTCGACGACCTTCCAGTAGATGCCGCGCAGGTTCAGGTGCCGCGTGGGCTTGTCGTTCACAAAGCGCAGCGCGTCCGGGCCGAAGCGTTTGCTGAACTTTGAGCAGCCGTTGTGCGGCATCGGCGTCACCTCGACCACCGCGTCACCCACGCGAAGGCGCGAACCCGTCGGGAGGTTTGCGGCGGACAAATCGAGTTCCACAAACAAACTGTCGCCGAAGAGCGTCAGCGGCTGGCCGTTGGCGATCATCGATGCAACGCCTCGCTGCATCACGGCGATCTGCATGTCGGGCTTGCGGTCGGACTGGCGGCCCCAGGAATCCCCCGGCACGCCGTCTTCCGGCGTGAGGCGGAGACGCGGCGGAGTCTCGCGGGTGCCGTCGGGGGGGCGGCGCACAATGAGCAGAAGCCGGCCGGTTTCCTTCGGCTCCGCTGGCAGCCCATGCAGACCGGCCTCAAGCGCGGCGAGGGGAAGATGGCGACTCGGATCGCCCAGCAACAACTGAGTTTGAATGGCGTCGGACATGGCGTGATGACGAATCGCGCGACGCGACATGCGTGCGCGTAATGTCGAGGCAGAGAATAGTTGAAGGAGAGGAGAGTTGAAGGGTTAAAAGTTGAAGGGTGCAAATCGCGTTTCCAGATTTCTCCCTCGCACCATTGCACTTCAACCCTTCAACGCCACCGCCCCATCTCGACAACCGTTCGAGCCGCTGGCACGCTGCGGCCATGTCGTCCGCGAAACTGGAACATCTCCGCGAGCTCCTGCGGTCCTACGGTTCGTGCCTCGTCGCCTACTCAGGCGGCGTGGACTCGGTGTTCCTCGCCAAGGTCGCCCGCGATGTCCTCGGCGAGCGGTCGCTGGCGGCCATCGCGGATTCCGCCAGCCTGCCGCGACGCGAACTGGCCGAGGCGCTGGAGATTGCGGAGCGGTTTCAAATCCCGGTACGCGTGGTGCAAACGGATGAATTCAACAACGCCGAGTATCTGGCGAACCCCGTCAACCGTTGTTACTTCTGCAAACACGAGTTGTTCACGGAACTGGAGCCGCTGGCTCGCGCCGAGAGTTTCGCAGTGATTGCCTACGGCGAGAACGCGAGTGACATCGGGGACTTCCGCCCCGGCGCGACGGCGGCGAAGGAGTTTCAAGTCCGCGCGCCGTTGAAGGAGGCTGGACTGACGAAGGCGGAGATTCGCGAACTGTCCGCGTTGCTCGGATTGCCCACGGCGGACAAGCCGCAGATGGCCTGCCTGAGCTCGCGTATTCCGTACGGCGAAGCGGTGACGCCGGCGAAGTTGCGCATGATCGAGGAGGCGGAGGCGGTGTTGCGCGACTTGGACTTCTACGATGTGCGCGTGCGGCATCATCAGATGGGCACGGATGGCAAGGCGGCCTGGGCGCGAATCGAACTTGGGCCGGACGAAATGCCGAAGCTGGTTGCCAACGGAGCGATGGAGCAGGTCGCTTCCGCTCTCAAGCAAATCGGCTACGCGCAAGTGACGCTTGACCTGCAAGGTTACCGGCGCGGGAGCTTGAACGAAGCGCAGGCTGTTCCGGCAAAATGACCCTGCCTGAACGCAGTTCACCCCGGAAAACCCGCAGTTCACCCCACCGCACGTCTCGACGGTCACTGAACGATTTCAGACGCGCCCGCCCGGAAATACAGTCACGAACCAAGCCTTTAGTCCGATAGACTTCCCGGCTACGAAGCCAGCACCATGAGCGACGAATCGTCATCCAGTTCCAGCGCGCCGCAGCGCAAGAAATACGTCCGCGCCGTCGGCCCCAAGCTGCGCTGGGTGCTGTATTTCATCTTCGGACTGTTCGCCGTCCTGAGCGCGAACTCGGTCTATCTCGGCGCGATCACGTTCCTCGAATGGCTCAAGGGCGATCCGAACACGACCTACCAGAATTACTTCTACATGGTCATGTTCGGCGGGCATCTCGTGCTCGGGCTGCTGCTCGTGGTCCCGGTCATCCTCTTCGGCTGCGTCCACATCAAGAACTCGCACGACCGGCCGAACCGACGCGCCGTGCGAGTGGGCTACCTCCTGTTCTTCGTCGCGATCATCCTGCTCTTCACCGGCGTGGCGCTGATGCGTTTCGACTTCTTCAGCATCAAGAACCCCGTGCTGCGCAAACCGATCTACTGGGCGCACGTCATCACGCCGATCCTCGCTGTGTGGCTGTATGTGATTCACCGCATGGCGGGCCCGAAGATCAAATGGGCCGTTGGCGTGCGTTGGGGCGGCGCGATGGCGGCGCTGGTGCTGGCGACGGTCATTCTCCACTCGACGCATCCGCAGAAGAATCAGGTCGGATCGAAGGAAGGCGAACAATACTTCCATCCGTCCAAGGTCCGCACGGCCAGCGGCAAGTTCATCCCGGCAGAAACTCTGATGATGGATGACTACTGCATGAAGTGCCACGAGGATGCCTACAAAGGCTGGTTCCATAGCTCGCATCATTTCAGCTCGTTCAACAATCCCATCTACCTCTTCAGCGTGAACGAAACGCGCCAGGCCGGGCTCAAGCGCGACGGCCACGTAAAGTCCTCCCGCTGGTGCGCCGGCTGCCACGACGTAGTGCCGTTCCTGAGCGGCGCGTTCGATGATCCGAACTACGACATTCACAATCATCCCACGGCCAAGGCCGGCATCACATGCACCGCCTGCCACGCCATCACGCACGTCAACGACACCACCGGGAACGCTGCCTACACCATCGACGAGCCGATTCATTATCCCTTCGCTTACAGCTCGAACAACGTCCTCCAGTGGATCAACAACCAGCTCGTGAAAGCGAAGCCGGACTTCCACAAGAAAACGTTCCTCAAGCCGTTCATGAAGACCGAGGAGTTTTGCTCGACCTGTCACAAGGTCGGACTGCCGTTCGAGGTGACGCACTACAAGGAGTTTCTGCGTGGCCAGAATCACTACGACACCTTCCTACTGAGCGGTGCCGGTCACGGGGCGCGGTCGTTCTACTACCCGCCGAAGGCCGAGCAGAACTGCAACGACTGCCACATGCCGCTCAAGCCGTCGGAAGATTTCGCCGCGCAATATTTCAATGCCACGAACAAATCGCAACGCTTCATCCACGACCACTTGTTCCCATCGGCGAACAATGCGCTCCCGCATCTGCGCGGCGATCACGACATCGTGGCCGAGCACGCGAAGTTCAGCACCAACTCGCTCCGCGTGGACATCTTTGGCGTAAAGGAAGGTGGTGTGATCGACAGCGCGCTCGTCGCGCCGTTGCGTCCGAGCGTCCCAACGCTCAAGCGCGGCAAGACGTATCTGCTCGAAGTCGTCCTGCGCACCTTGCGCGTCGCGCATCCCTTCTCACAAGGCACGGTGGACTCGAACGAAATCTGGGTGGACGTGGAGGGCAAGAGCGGCGGGCGCGTCGTGGCGCGCAGCGGCGGCATGGGCCAGTTCAGGGAGGTCGATCCGTGGTCGCACTTCGTGAATGTTTACATGCTCGACAAGGACGGCAACCGCATCGACCGCCGCAATCCGCAGGACATTTTCACGCCGCTTTACAACAATCAGATCCCGCCGGGCGCGGGCTTCGTGGTGCATTATTCGTTCACCGTGCCGGAGGACATCACCGCGCCGCTCACGTTCGACGTGAAGCTGAACTACCGGAAGTTTGACACGATTTACTACAACTACGTCTTCGCGCCGGGTTACACGAACGGCCAGCCGTTTCGCATGACGAACGACCTTCCCATCCGCCTCATCGCGCAGGACAAGCTCACGTTCCCCATCGAAGGCATGACTGCCACCGTGAGCAACGCGCCTTCGCCCATCGTGCCGTGGCAACGCTGGAACGATTACGGCATCGGCCTGCTGAACAAGGGCGACAAGGGCAGCGAGAAGGGCGAACTCATCCAGGCCAGCCACGCGTTCGCCCAAGTCGAAAAGCTCGGTCGCTTCGATGGCCCGGTGAATCTCGCCCGCGTTTACTACAAGGAAGGTCGGCTGGATGACGCGGTGGAAGCCCTCCAGCGCGCCGCCAAATCCGACCCGCCCGCGCCACGCTGGACGGTCGCGTGGTTCAACGGACTTGTGAACAAACAGAATGGTTTCCTCGACAAGGCCATCACCGAGTTCCGCAGTATCCTCGAGGATCGCTATCCTGAGCTCGACCAGCGTGGATTCGACTTCAGCCGCGACTACGAAGTGATCAATGAACTCGGCCAGACGCTCTTCGAACGCGCCAAGATGGAACGTGGTGAGGCGAACAAGGTGGCACGCGAAGGGTTCCTGCGCCAGGCGATCGAGCGCTTCCAGAAGACGCTTTCGATCGACGCGGAGAACGTCCCGGCGCACTACAACCTGGCGCTGATCTACGAGCAACTCGGTGACTCGAAGCTCGCCTCCGAACACCGCGCCTTGCACGAGCGTTACCGTGTGGACGACAACGCCCGCGATCGCGCCGTGACCATCGCGCGTCGCGCGAATCCCGCCGCCGACCACGCCGCGCAAGCGATTGTGATCTATTCACTCCAACGCACCGGCGCGCCCGGGCTCGCTGACACCAAGCCCGCTGCAAACGGCGAACTCGTCGGCGACAACACCAGATAGTCCACGCGTGACTAATCCACACGCTTAGCTGCATCACCCACTTATGGCTTCAGACAAAAACTCGCCGGGCCAGCGCCCGGACGACCACGAGGAACTGGTTCACACCGATGACGCCGCGATTGGTCGCGCGTTCCGCCGTTCGCTGCTCGCGCTCATTGTGATTCTAGTCCTCGGCGTCGGAGCGTTCCTTGCCCTGCGGAAGAAACCCACGCCCAAGCCAACGCAGATGACCAGCATCAGCGCGCCGACCGCGCCGACGCGCACGACGCCCGAGGTGCCGGACGCGAAGTTCACTGACATCACCTCTGCAGCCGGAATCAACTTCGTCCACTTCAGCGGTGCGGCCGGCGACAAACTCCTGCCCGAAACGATGGGCGGCGGCGTGGCGTTCTACGATTTCGACAACGACGGCGATGCCGACCTGCTCTTCATGAACGGCTCCGACTGGCCGTGGTCCACGAAGAAATCCGCCAAGCCGCCGACCATGGCGCTCTATCGCAATGACGGGAAAGGCAAGTTCGAGGATGTCACCGCGGGCTCGGGTCTCGACGTGAGCTTCTTCGGCATGGCCCCGGCGCTCGGCGATTTCGACAACGACGGCCTCGTCGATCTCTTCGTCACCGGCGTGGGCGGCAATCGTCTCTTCCGCAATCTCGGTGCAGGCAAGTTCTCGGATGTCACATCTGCTTCCGGCGTGGGCGGGCTGCCGAGCGACTGGAGTTCGTGCGCGGCGTGGTTCGACTACGACAACGACGGCAAGCTCGACCTGTTCGTCGGCCACTACGTGAAATGGTCGCGTGAGATCGACTTCGAGGTCGGTTTCAAGATCGACGGCACCACGCGCGCCTACGGTCAGCCGATGAGTTTCCAAGGCGCGTTCCCGGCTCTGTATCACAACGACGGCGGCGGAAAGTTCAGCGACGTCTCCGCCAAGAGCGGCGTGCAGGTGAAGAACACTTCGACCGGAGTTCCGGTGGCCAAGGCGCTCGGCGTCGCCCCGGTCGATTTGAACAACGACGGCTGGATGGACTTCGTCGTCGCGAACGACACCGTGCAGAACTTCGTCTTCACCAACGCGCACGACGGCACGTTCAAGGAGATCGGTGCGCTCTCTGGCGTGGCGTTCGATGCGAACGGCCAGACGCGCGGCGCGATGGGGATCGACACCGCGCGCTATCGCAACGACGGCACGCTCGGCATCGGCATCGGGAATTTCGCGAACGAAATGACCGCGATGTACGTCTCGCAGCGCGACCCGTGCAGCTTCGTCGATGAGGCGATTCAGGAAGGCGTCGGCCCTGCGAGCCGCCTGCTGCTGAAGTTCGGCCTGTTCTTCTTCGACTACGACCTCGACGGGCGGCTCGACCTGCTCACCTCCAACGGACATCTCGAAGAAGAGATCGCGAAGATTCAGGCGAGCCAGAAGTATCGCCAGCCCGCGCAGCTCTATTGGAATCACGGCGTCGGCTTCTCCGTCGTTCCGCCGGCCAAGGGAGGCACGGACCTCTTCAAGCCCATCGCGGGACGCGGCTCAGCTTACGCGGATATCGATGGCGACGGCGACCTCGACGTCGTGCTCGCACAGGTCAACGGCGCGCCACTCCTGCTTCGCAACGACCAGAACCTCGGCCATCATTTCCTGCGCCTGAAACTCGTCGGCACGAAAGGAAACCGCGACGCCATCGGCGCATGGGTCAGCCTTCGGCTCGGCAAGGAAACGCTGTCGCGCCAGGTCATGCCGACGCGCAGCTACTTCTCGCAATCTGAGCTGCCGGTGACCATCGGTCTTGGCAAGACGACGGTGTTCGACGATCTCGAAATCACCTGGCCCGGCGGCGGGAAGCAGACGGTTGCCAACGCGAAGCTGGACGGCCTGACCGTCATCGAACAGCCGCGCTGAGTTCGTCAGCCCGCCCTTCTCACCGTTTCCGAGCACCCGCGCATTCTCGCGCGGAATAACCGGTTGCAACCCGCCGTCCTACTCGTAAAGTCTCGCGCACTACGACTTGGACATGCGGCAATTTGTCACCATTGCGGTCAATGCTTTCATGGAGCTTATCCGGCAGCCGATCTTTCTGCTGCTCACGACCAGCTCAGCGGCGTTCTGCGTTTTTCTCGCCAGCGTTCCTTATTTCGGCTTCGGCGATGACCCGAAGCTGGCGAAGAACGGCGTGCTGGCTGTGACGTTTCTGGCGGGGCTGTTCGGTGCAGTTCTCAGCGCCTCCAACTCGCTCGCCCGCGAAATCCGCTCCGGGACCGCGCTCGCCGTCCTGTCGAAGCCCGTGAGCCGCGCACAATTTCTCCTCGCGAAGTATGCCGGCATCGCCTTCGCCCTGACGGTGCTCACCTACGTCAACCTGCTCGCGTGCCTCCTCGCCAGCCGGATGGCGTTCGATGCCTATGGCGACGCGGACCTCGCGAGCCTCGGCATCTGGTTCGGCAGCCTCGTGCTGGCATTTGCGGCGGGTGGGTTCAGCAATTTCTTCCTGCGCCGGCCGTTCGTATCGGACGCAACGCTCGCCCTCGTCCTCTTCGTCACCATCGCCTTCGTCCTCGCGGCTGGCATGGCAAAGGCGGACCCCACATCGCGCAACGTCACCATCGGCGCCTTTGCAAAGGTGGACTGGCGGTTGATTCCGGCGGTAACGCTGATTCTCTTCGCGCTCTGGATTCTCGCCGGGCTCGCGCTGCTCTGCTCCACACGGCTCGAACTCGTCGCCACGCTGGCGATTTGCTCGGCGTTCTTCCTCGTCGGGCTCATGTCGGACTTCATCTACCTCAAGCTCGGCGGCACGGACGCGGGCGGGCCGTGGTATGCGGTGGCGCTCTACGCGATTTTACCGAACTGGCAGCAGTTCTGGATGGCCGACGCGCTGGAAGCGGAGCGGAGCATTCCGCCGTCGTATCTGTTCACGGCCTTTACCTACGCGGTGGTTTACGTCGGCGCGTCGCTCGCGGTCGCGCTCTGCCTGTTTGAAGATCGGGAACTCAGCTGAACATGGAACGCAATCATCAGAAGAACGGACTGACCAATCTGCTGCTCCTGTTTGCCACGGGCATCGCGGCTTTCACGGTCGCGCTCTACACCAAGTCCGTCTCCGGCCAGATCGCCGCCGGCTTCCTC
>SXGR01193109.1_pt1 | contig 14608 bp, 10 predicted proteins | sample 3174711 | NCBI WGS metagenome assembly SXGR01 (sample SAMN11356860, study PRJNA531348) | freshwater metagenome | isolation source: freshwater sample F1-60 | place: China: Fuxian Lake, Yuxi | collected 2017-12-25
CCGGCGGCGCCGGCTATATCGGCTCGCACATGGTCAAGCTGTTGCGCAGCCAGGAGCATCGGGTCACCGTGTTCGACAATTTTTCCACCGGCCATCGTGATGCCCTGAAGGGCGCGGACCTGGTCGAAGGCGATTTGAAGAACGCGGCCGATGCCGCCCGGGCGTTCGCCGGCCGGCAGATCGATGCGGTGATGCACTTTGCCGCCAGCTGCTACGTGGGCGAATCGGTGCAGGACCCGGCCAAGTATTACCACAACAACGTTGTCGGCACGCTCAACCTGCTTGGCGCCATGCGTGCCGCAAATGTACAGCGCCTCGTGTTCTCCTCGACCTGCAGTACCTATGGCGATCCGGTTTCCATTCCGATGACCGAAGATCACCCGCAACAGCCGGTCAACCCCTACGGCATGTCCAAGCTGGTGAGTGAACGCGCCATGGCCGACTACGGCCGCGCCTACGGAATGAATACTATCGCGCTGCGCTATTTCAACGCCTCAGGGTGCGACCCGGATGGCGAACTCGGCGAGCGCCACGATCCGGAGACGCATCTGATCCCGCTGGTGCTGTTCGAGGCGCTGCGGCTGCGTGCCGGTGGCAACCCCGCCGAGACCAAACTGCAGGTGTTCGGGGATGACTTCGATACGCCGGACGGCACCTGCGTGCGGGATTACGTGCACATCGTCGATCTGTGCGCGGCGCATCTGCTGGCAATGCAACGCCTGATGCGCGGCACCGGCGCCGGATTCGAGGCCTTCAACCTGGGCACCGGCAATGGCTGCTCAGTGAAGGATGTGATCGACACCTGCCGGCGCGTCACCGGCCAGGACATTCAATACCGGATCGCCGGGCGCCGGGCGGGTGATCCGGCCCGGCTGGTGGCAGGCGCCGGGCGCGCCCATGCCGAACTTGGCTGGGCGCCGCAGTTCAACGCGCTGTCTGATATTGTTGAAACTGCCTGGCGCTGGTTTTCCAGCCAACCGGTGCAGGCAAAACCGTGACCCGCGATAACCAGAAGCGGGAGCCGGTTTGCTGATACTGGGGCTCAACGCCTACCACGGCGATTCCTCCGCCTGCATCGTCAAGGACGGGGTGCTGCTTGCCGCCGCCGAAGAAGAGCGCTTTCGCCGCATCAAGCACTGGGCCGGCTTTCCCTCCGAGGCGGTCCGCTATTGCCTGGCTGAGGCAGGGTGCGGGCTGGCCGACCTCCAGGTGGTCGCCATCAATCAGGACGCCGGCGCCAACCTGTGGAAAAAGCTTGCCTACACCGCCACGCGCCGCCCCGATTTGTCGCTGGTGCTGGAAAGGATTCGCAACAAGCGCGAGCGCGCCGGTGTGGCGGTGGAGCTGGCGCGCGTATTTCCGGAACAATCCCTGCGTGCCGAAGTACGGCACATCGAGCACCATCTGGCACATCTCGGGTCGGCGTATCTGGTGTCGCCGTTTGCCGAGGCGGTGGCCGTGTCGGTGGATGGCTTCGGCGATTTCGCCAGCGCCGCCTGGGGCGTGGGCCGCGGCAACCAGGTGGAGGTTGAAGACAAGGTCTACTTTCCGCATTCGCTCGGCATCTTTTATCAGGCGCTGACCCAGTACCTCGGCTTTCCGCACTATGGCGATGAATACAAGGTGATGGGCCTCGCGCCCTAGGGCGAGCCGCGCTTCATCGGCGAAATGCGGCAAATCGTGCTGCTCGATTCGAGCGGCGCGTTCCGCCTGAACCTTGATTACTTTCGCCACCACCGTGAAAAGGTCGAATACGAGTGGGAAAAAGGGAAGCCGCGCGTCGGCAGCCTGTATTCGCCGCATCTGGCCAGCCTGCTCGGGCCGGTGCGCGGCAAGGATGAGCCGCTCACGCAGCGCCACAAGGATATTGCCCGCTCGGTGCAGGCAATGTACGAAGAGGCCTTTTTCCACCTGCTCAATCGGCTGCATGCGCGCCACCATCTCGATGCGCTGGCGCTGGCCGGCGGCTGCGGCATGAATTCGGTGGCCAATGGCAAGGTGATGCGCAACACACCGTTTCGCCACCTGTACGTGCAGTCGGCTGCGGGTGATGCCGGGGGAGCAATCGGCGCGGCCTTCGTGGCCTGGCAGCAGGTGCGGGGGCCGCAAGCGGATGCGTCGGTGCGGTTCGCCATGGACCACGCCTATTGGGGCCCGCACTTTTCCTCTGCTGATATCGGGGCCTTGCTTGATGCGCGGCAGGCCGATATCGCCGCGCAGGGTTGCGTGGTGACACAGGCCGATGATGAAGCCAACCTGTGCCATCGCACCGCGCAGGCGATTGCCGATGGCAAGGTGGTCGGCTGGTTTCAGGGGCGCATGGAATGGGGCCCGCGCGCACTGGGCAACCGCAGCATCGTCGGCGACCCGCGCCGCGCCGACATGAAAGACATCCTCAACCTGAAGATCAAGCGGCGCGAATCGTTTCGCCCGTTTGCGCCGTCGATCCTGCGCGAGCATGTGGCCGCATGGTTCGAGGAGGATGGAGACGTGCCGTTCATGATGCAGGTTTATCCGATCCGCGAAGCCAAGCGCGCGCTGATCCCCGCGGTCACGCATGTGGATGGCTCCGGGCGCCTGCAGACGGTCACCCGCAGCAGCAACCCGCGCTATTACGCCCTGATTGACGCTTTCCGCGAATTGACCGGGGTGCCGATGGTACTCAACACCTCGTTCAACGAGAATGAGCCGGTGGTGTGCCGGCCGGAAGAGGCGCTCGATTGTTTCCTGCGCACCCGCATGGATGTGCTCGTGCTGGGCGAGTGGATCGTCGAGCGCCAGTGAAACCGGCGCCACCCCGACAATCGGGAGCACCGCTGCGAGGCAGGTGGGCCTGCCCGATCACCGCATGAGAATCATTTTCCTGAATCGCTATTTTTTCCCGGACCATTCGGCCACCAGCCAGATGCTCTCCGAGCTGGCGTTTTACCTTGCCGCAAGCGGCCACAGCGTCACTGTCATCACCAGCCGCCAGCGCTACGACGATGCCGCTGCCCGGCTGCCGGCGTTTGAACACATCCGTGGCGTGGACGTGCATCGTGTGCGCACCACCCGCTTCGGGCGCGCTCATCTGCCGGGCCGCGCGGGCGATTACGCCAGCTTCTACCTGGCGGCAGGCTGGCGCTTGTGGCACCTCGCGCGCCGGCACGACGTGATCATCGCCAAGACCGATCCGCCGCTGATCTCGGTTGTGGCATGGCTGATGGCGCGGTGGCGTGGCGCCACGCTGGTCAATTGGCTGCAGGACGTGTTTCCAGAAGTGGCAGAAAGGCTGCGCCTGCCGCTGCTGGCCGGCCCGCAGGCGGGGCTATTGCGCCGGCTGCGCAACCATGCCCTGCATGCGGCAAACATGAACGTGGTGCTCGGCGAACGCATGGCTGCGGTGGCGGCAGGTGCAGGCGTGCCCGCAGCACGCATCAGCATCATCCCCAATTGGGCCGACAAGGACCTGATCTACCCGGTTCCGGACTCCGCCAATCCGTTACGGCGTGCATGGAGCCTGGAGTCGCAATGCAGCGTCTGCTACTCCGGCAACATGGGGCGAGCCCATGAGTTTGAAACCATTCTGGATGCAGCACGCCTTCTGGCAGAGCGCTCGGCGGCCATCGGTTTCCTGTTCATCGGCGGCGGCGCCCAGCACCGTTGGCTCGAGGCTGCGGTGGAACAGCGTGGCTTGCCGAACGTGCAGTTTCAACCCTACCAGGATTCGGCCAACCTGCATTTGAGCCTGAGCGCGGGCACCATTCACCTGGTTTCGCTGCGCCCGGAACTGGAGGGCTACGTTTTTCCGAGCAAGCTGTACGGCATCCTCGCGGCGGGCCGCCCGGTCGCCTTCATCGGCGATGTAGAGGGCGAGATCGCCCGCCTGGTGCACCGGGAAGGGGTGGGCGTAGTGGTCGCACAAGGCGATGCAGCCGCGCTGGCCGAAGCTCTCGAACGGCTTGCCGGTGATGCTTCCCTGCGGCATGCCATGGGCGAGCGAGCACGCGCGCTGCTGTGCCACCAGTACGACAAGGCCGTTGCCCTCAGACGGTGGCGGGCTCTTCTGGAGGCCCTCTGAGCCAATCCTGCGCCAGAAAACCTATCGCCAGGAGCGCTGTAAACAGCAGCACCACGGCAGGAATCTGCAGTGAAAATTCCAATGTCACCTGCATCATCACCATCAGCATCCCGACCAGAACCCCCAACGACAATCCGCGCCGGACGGGATCCCGGGAGAACCGTATGGTGCGCAACACCGCGCGATAGGCCAAGAGCGCCAGCAGCCCCACCAGCACCACGCCGAACACGCCGCTTTCGACAAAAAACTGAATATAGTCATTGTGGGCCTGGTGGAGCGTCGTCGGGTAACCCGGGGGTTTGTACTGGGGATACATTGCCTCAAACGAGCCCGCCCCGGTACCAAACCAGGCATACTGGCGCATGCCAGCCAATGCGGACAATCCCTGGTCGGTGCGCTCCTCGAACGATTCTTCCCGCAAGTTTTCCCTCTGCCGGACCTCCGCCGTCACGGCTGTCTCCTGCATGCGCTTGAGCACCTGATCCACGCCAATCCAGGAACCGATGATCGCCACATCCAGAATGATCATGCTGCCCAAAAGTACCAGGAGCGTTTTCCGGCCGACATGCAGGAACACCAGGGCAATCAGACCACCGGCCACCAGCGCGGTGAGGAATGCCGCATTGCCCATGCGCGAGCGCGTCAGGATCAGCGCAATCACCATCACGATCAGCAGGAGCCGGATGCGCGCCTTGTTGCTCAGCAACAGCTGCAACACCCAGCGCACGATTTGCTTGCGGTTGGTAAACCGCACGGGAGCGAAGTCGGCAGCTATCAATCCGATGCCACAAGCGAGGCTGATGCCGATATAGGTAGCCAGGTGGTTGCGGTTGAGGAAAGGCCCTTGGGCGTGTTCATGCAACACTCGCTCGTGAAACAGCATATATTCCGCGCCGGTGAAAAGCAGATAGACGGCGAGTGCGGAACATACGATTCCGCTCAGCACCACCATGGCGCAAAAGTGCCTGAGCCGTGCCGTGCGCGGAATCACCAGCAGGAGCAAGGCGAAGTAGCCCGTCAGTGCCAGGGTCAGCAAGAGCTTGCGCCGCGTGGCCCCTGCATCAATGGAAAGCGTGAGCCAGCCCGGACTAGCAGAGGGTACAAGCCCGGAATAGGCTTGCCCGGCTGCATGGCTTGCCGCCGCGCCCGGGGACAACCATGCCACCGCGGCGGCCGGCAGCGGCGTCACCTGCAAGGCCAGGAGCCCGGCCCACAGGGTGAGCAGCAGCAGGGGCCAGCGGCCCTGGTGGAAGGCGGTTCTCACCTGGCAATGTCCGGCAGCCCAACCGATGGCCCAGAGCCCCCCGAGGAGCGCCACCCAAACCACGATGATGGACACCGCCCAGGGACGAATGCTGCCGAAGGGTAGCGGGGCCCACAGCAGCAGGAGAATCAAGCCCCAATAGACGCTGCGTTCCCAGGGGGTGGTTGGGTCGTCGGCGGTGCGCCGTGAGCGCTCGGTCATCGGGCGGGCTTTCTGGACTTGGTGGTGGGCTTTTCGGGAGGGGTGGCATCCTGGCCAGATGCCCGACAGGCTCCTGGTACATCCACCTGAAGCTCGTGGCACGGCGGCAGTATCCGTACCAGGGATGCGAGTTGGGTCTCGGTCGGGGTCGGGCGCCACTGATGCGCCCGGCGCAAGTTGCCACGAATAACCTCCCGTTCCGCCTCGTCTAGGCTTGGCCAGGCAAGATACCCCGCAAAGATGAGCACCTGCTGCACTCCCGATTCCCAGGGCCCATAGCGCGCCGCCAGAACCAGGGCGTGCTTGAATTGCGCATCGAAATGGCCCTGTTGGCTTTTTACGGCGACGATACCGATATGGGAAAACGGCCAGGTTGGGCGTAGCGACGCTGCCTTTGCATAGTGGCGCAACGCGATATCAAAAAACGGCGCCATGCTCTTTGGATCACCGGCAACGCGCGCCAGGCGCACTCTATACAAATCAGCGTAGCCCTGATGGTATTCGGGATTTTCGCCATCCCACTGCAACGCCGTGAGGTAACCATCACGCGCGAGAGTCCATTCGCGTGCTGCGGGTGCAGTTCCGTTGCGCATGGCACGCGCCAGGGTCGCGCGCGCTTCGATGGATTGGAAGCTGGCCCATCCGACGCAGGCTGCCTGCCAGCCGGCCAAGCTGGCCAGACCCATCAGCCCCGCCGCGAGGAGCGCGCGTTTGACAACACCCCCCCTCACCGGCGTGCCGTCTGCCCGCGAATGGGTGCCTGCGTGTCCGCGGCGGCCGGTGCCACCGAGCTGGCGGAGTGCGTCAAGGCGGCAGCCGCGGTACTATCCTGGGCCAAAGTGCCGAGGAGCGAACGGGGATTAAGACGTGTAAGCGCCTCGGCCTCGGTCTCGCCACTGTGCGCCGCAATGAAAGCGCGTGCTGCCGCGAGCATTGGTGGACGGCTACCCAGATTGTGCGCGTCGGTCGCCACGACGAAGATGTCGCCACGATCCAGCAATTCACGTGCGCGCATCTGCGCCACCTCGCCAAAGCTGCCCACCAGGGAACCGGCGGTAACTTGCAACAGGCATCCCTGTTCAATGAACGGATCGAGCTTGGCCGGATTGCGCATCACGTCCTTGTTGCGTTCAGGGTGGGCGATCAGCGGCAGCACTCCCTGTTTGCGCAGCCAGGCGGTGAAGCGCTCGGCGCCAACCGGCACGCTGCCGTGCGGCAGTTCCAGCAACATGACGCGCTGCCCGCCACGCCGGCCGAGAAACGGCAATTCGCCCGCCGCCAGCAGCTCGATGAGCTCGGAGCCAATCCGCACTTCACCGCCGGCGGATATGGCCAGCGCAATGTTGTGACGTGCGAGTTCCTGACGAAAATGTTCGACAGCCTGACTGATGCCGGCACTGCGGTTCTCGAATACTCCGGCATGCACATGCGGTGTCATCACCGCATGGGTAATGCCATCCTCAACTGCGGCCCGCGCCAAGGCCAGTGCCTCTTCAAGCGTCTGGGCGCCGTCGTCAATCCCGGGAAGAAAGTGACAATGCAGGTCGATCATGGGATGGCGGGGCGCGGCGCGCCGGGGCACTAAGCCTTGGAACCGTAGTACCGCTTGTAGCCGTATCCGGCGTAACCACTGTATTCGCCGTAGTAGCTGTCGGCGCGCTTGAAATCGAGCTGATTCAAGGCCACCCCGAGCAGCGGGGCACCGCTGCGCCGCAAGCTGGTCAAGCCGCGCTTGGCCAGCGGGTAGGGCGTGTCGTCCGCCTTGACCACATAGATCACGCCGGTCGCGTGCTGGGAAATGATCAGGGCATCGCTGACCAGTTGCACCGGGGGCGAATCGATCACGATCACATCGAACAATTCCTTGAGCTTGCCGATCGCCAGGCCAAACTTGGGCGATAGCAGGAGCTCCAGCGGGTTCGGGGGAGCATGCCCGGCCGGCAAGAGTTTGGCATCGGTATCTTCAAGCGGAAGGATCACATCGGCAGCCGCTGCCGCACCGGAAATGTATTCGGACAGACCCGAGGTACCTTTCTCCAGCCCCAGCGTCTTGGCAATGCTGGGCCGGCGCATGTCGGCATCGATCAGCAAGACCCGCTTGGTCTGGGCGTGGGCAAAGGCCAGGTTCATGGCAAAGGTGGTCTTGCCCTCGGCCGGCACGGATGAGGTAACCACCAGCACCTTGTGCTCTTCATCGATCGACGACAGGAGCACGCCGGTGCGGGCGGTGCGAATCGATTCGGAAAAGACTGAATTCGGATCCTTCAGGTAGGCCTTCTTGGCGGCGTTCTTGCCGCCGGAAATCACCGGAATAGCCGTGAGCACACCAATCCCCAGTCGGCTCTCGACCTCGCTGGAGGTCTTGATGGTGTTGTCCATCCGGTCCAGCGCCAGCGCCACCGCCATGGCAAACAGCAAGGCGAGGAGGAACGCGGTCTGGATCGTCTTGGTGGTATTCGGGCGCACCGGACCGCCGGGCACCTGCGCGCGGTCCACCACGCGGCCAATGGCTGATTGCAGGTCGTTGGTAACCGTGGTCTCCTTGAAGCGGCCGATGAACATGTCATACAGCTGGCGGTTGGACGCAACTTCACGTTCCAGCACGCCCAGCTGATACTCCTTCCGGTTCACCCCCTGAACCTGGCCACGTGCCTCTCCGAGGGTCCGCTCGACGGCTGCTTCGTTGGCCCGGGCAGCTTCATAGTCTTTCGCCAGGCCCGCGACGACAATGTCCACCTGCCGCCGCGTATTGTCGCGCGAGGACTTGAGTTCGGCCTCGGCCTGCAGCATGCGCGGATGCTCCTTGCCGTAGCGCTGCGCCACCTCGGACATGCGCTTCTCGGCATCGGCCTCGTTCTTCTTGGCGTCCAAAAACAGCGGGTTCCGCAATACAGCGGGAATGCTCTCCACATCGCCACCCGCGTTGCCCCGCAAGGCGCGCACCTGGTTATAGGCAACCTCGGCCTCGGAGCGGCGCTGCCGCGCTTCACCCAGCTTCTGGAACAGATCCCCCAGTACTTTGGCGGAGCCGGATTGATCCAAGCCTTTGGCTTCGACAATGCGCTCGCGCTCACGGTATGCCTGCAAGGCCTTTTCCGACTCGGACAATTTTTGACGCAGGCCAGCCACCCGGCTGTTGAGCCAATCCGTCGCTTTTTGCGTCATCTGGAACCGCGCTTCGAGATCATTCTCGATATAGGTGTCTGCCACGGCGTTGGCGACCCTGGCCGCCAGTTCACGATCATGGGACTCAAAGCTCACACGCAGCAAGTGGCTGTTTTTCATGGGCTCTATCGTTAGCCCGCCTAACACTCTTCCAATTGCACGAAGCTCGGCCGCCTCCTCGGTGATCTCGACCTTGGGGCCCTCCAGGCCCAACGGCGCCGTCCACTTCTCCCAAAGCGAGGGCTCACGCTGGCGTGGGTCAAATTCGGCATGCTCCGCCAATTTGAGCTTGGCGACAACCTTGCTCACCAGCTCGCGCGAGCGCATGATTTCAGCTTGGGTCTGGAAAAATTCTCGGTTGGCGCTGACGCCCGAATACACTTCCTCGACCGATACCACTTTGGACTTGCCGGTCTCGATGAGAATGACGGCATAAGCGCGATACACCGGCTTGATCGAATGGACGATCACCGCCGTCAGCAAGGTAATGGACAGTGCCAGCCCGATGACGCTCCACTTGCGGCGAGCAATTGCGCGCCAATATTCGAGCAGCTCTACCCGGTCTTCCTGGGGCTCTTCAGCGGGCAACAACTCCGGCGACGCAGCGAGGCGATTCACATTAGCTCCTAAAAAAACCCGCCCAACCCAAGCAGGGACGTTGCATGGCGGCTTTGGGTCGAACAGCGGCGCCGGCGGCTCGGGCGCACAAAGGGAAGATCAGAAGAAGCTTTCCTCGATCGTCAACACATCGCCGGGGAAAATCGCCGACCCCAATTCTACCCGTTCGCGGGCCTTTTTCGGGTCGGCGTCGCGCACCACAAACATCTTGCTTTGCGAAGCACGTTCCTTGAAACCGCCGGCGATGGCGACCGCCTTGGCAACGGTCAACCCGGGTTCGTACGCAAAGGCCCCGGGCGATCCGACCTGGCCGGAGACAAAGTACTTGCGATACTCGTCAATGAAGACCGTGACACGCGGATTGACAAGGTAGCGCCCGCGCAGGCCGTCAGCAATCAATTTCTCGATTTCGCCGACAGTACGGCCCAGCACCTGAACTTCACCGAGAACGGGGTAAAACACCGTGCCGGCATCAGTGAGGCGGATTTTCTCCCGCGACAGATCGTCCTCACCGAAGACCCGGATGGAGATCACATCTCCGGTGGCAAGCTTGTAGTTCGACACGGCAGCAGGCCGAGGCGGCTCAGGACGTGCCTGACCCCACGCTTGCAATCCAACTATTAGCCCCAGAAGGGCGAGCAGGCCGCGCCAACCCATTGCAACAACCCGGTGCAACTTTGAATTACAAGGCAACTTTGGCCGAGAACATGAACAGGTTCTTGTTGTAACCCAAGTTGGTCACGTTTGTATCACGTCTCGAATAGGTGTAGTCGGCACCGAAGGTCAGCCAGCGCTGCATGGCGTAGGAGACACCGAAGCCGAGCGTATTGGTCGTATCCTTCCGGCCATTGGCCAAGCCGCTGTAGTCATCCTTGGAGCTGCTGGCAGAGACGTTGGTGGCGATGCGGTCCGTCCAATCATGATTCCAAGCGCCCCGCACATATGAATTGATAGTCGAGTTGCCGCCAGCCAGGGCATCATTAAAGTTCTTGCCGGTGGAAAGCTGAACCTTGGAATAGCTCAGCGGGCTCCAGAGCACCGAAGCATCCCACACGAAACCGCTGGAATCACGCAAACCCCTGCCGCCGTCGACCTTCTTTTTGCTGTGGCCGATCTTGAAGGCACCTTGCGTGAGCGCCGTCGCTTCCCACTTCAGGCCGGTCATGACCCGATATTCGGTGTTGTCGAGCGTCGCCGTGGCCGCCGTGTAGTCGGAGTTGGTCGTGGCCGCCTGAATCAGCCATTCGGTCTTGGGAGCAAAGCGCCAGAAGAACGTTGCGCCAGCCTTGGCAACATCGACATCAAACACGCTGGTAAGGGCGCGGTTGGTTTCGTAGCTCTTCTTGGAATACCCGCCCTCCAGCTCGATACGCCCCTGCGCGCCCGGCGCCCCGTAGGAGAACAAGCCGGTAACACCGGTCTGGTTGTATTCATTCGGGCTCGGGGTAAAAGCGGTGGGCAGGCTGCCACGTGGATCACTGCGCCAGGTGTAGTCGGCTCCGAGCTTGAGCGTGGCGCGCGAAGTCAGACTCAGATCGGCCAAGGCATTGACATCATGGTAGTTATAGTTATCCACGGAGCTGCTTGCGTAGCGCCCGAAGGTACCCCCATAACCGAGGCTGTACTTGTTCTTGCCCGACTCCAGTTCGGCCCTGAGACCGGCGGCAAACACGGTGGTGTTGGACGAGACACGGGTAGACGTCAGCAACACGTTGTCGTTATAGCCGTAGCTCAACGATGCGGTAGGGTAGAGTGTCAAGGGCTCGACCTTGACGCCCGACTGCGCGAAGACCGACGAACATGCTGCCGAACAGAGCGAGAGGACAAGCACCGCGGAAGGTGCGAGCTGAGGGCGAAGGATAGTGGTCATATCGAATTATTTTGAGATTGAACTGTAACTGGGGCACCATCGCGCCCCCGCGGTCAAGACCTAGCCTGGCCAGCAAACGTAAACACGACTAAAACGTATGACGGATGTCGCGCAGGAAGCAGGATATCGCGCAGGAAGCAAATTATCCCATTGTTGGCCGTTTGTGTGAGAAATTTCACACAAACGGCGAAATCGTCGCGCCAAACCAACACTGCTGGAACGTAACCGCAGCATTTGGCCCCGCCGCTTGCTCCCCCGCCACGCAGGCCGGTCCGATGTCCTGGCCGATTGCTTGCAGCGCGCAGCGCCGTCCGCAAGCCGCTTGCTGACGCCATGCCGTTACCCCCGCCGACGCAGAGTAGCGCCGCCTTTCTTCATATGATTCAATTACTTATAAATGTTATGGACGATTTCCGTGCAATGATCCAGTTCCTCCCGCGCAGCCACCCCGGGTTGCGTGGTCAACGCAGGGGTCGATCAGCTGCCCGGCCGTTTGCCAAGCCTCGTGGATTCGCCAACTACTTGCCTAAAACTCCCATTGTTGCGGGCTTGCAACAAATGGCGATTTGTTGGATAAATTCCCGTACATTCTTTACGCGTAAGGCCTACCTGCGCTACCATCAAACTTTCTTGGATTGCAGTATCGTGGTTTTGGTCATCAAAACCGCTCCTCAAGCCAGGTTCCTATCTACTTTAAGCGCAATTTCAAGAAAACCGAGGTTCCATATGAAGACGCTGCTTCAGACTTTATTGCTTCTGGCCACGCTGGCCGTTAGCGGATTTGCCGCCGCCGCGCCGGCGGGCTACGTACACGACGTCAAGGGCAGCGTCACCCTGCGGGACGCCGGCAAGCAGGCTGCGCCCGCCAAAGTGGGAGATACATTCGAGCAGGGCGCCAACTTCACCACGGGGGCCGACGGCCAGGTCACGCTGAAGTTTGAGGATGGTCAGGTTGCCATGCTGGCCGCCAACACCCAGTTCATCGTTACTACCTACCGCTACAACAAAAACCGCGTTGCCGATGGCAACATCGTCTTCAACCTGGCGCGTGGTGGCTTGCGCTTCATTTCCGGGGTGCTGGCCGAAACCAATCCGAGCCGCTTCGCCGTTCGCACACCGACTGCCACGGCAGGTGTTCGTGGTAGCTCAGGCGGCGTCACGGTCAGCCAGGACGGGCAGACTGTCACCGCATCAACGTCCAAAGGCTCCGTCACCCTCACGGTGGGCAACCAGACAATCGTCATCCCGGTGGGCAATATCTCCGCCGCGCAGGGCGCGGCTTTTCTAAACGGTGGCGCTTCGATTCCAGCCTCAGTAGTCGCCTCGACCCCTGCGCTGGCAGCGGTTGCCGTGTTGATACAGACCTTGGCCGCAGTTAATGCATCGAACGCCCCACCCAACAATCCGATTAACGTTCAAGCAACCGCACTCGCCATTTCGGCTGCCGTTGCTGCAGCAAACAATCCGACGAACGCCGCACTGCAACAGCAAGCACAGACCCTGCTGCAAGCTGCCGTTACAGCAAACCAGGCGGCGATCAATGCCGCGATTGCCGGTGGTGCCGCAGCGGGCGCAGGTACAGACACTGGTGGAACAGCGGCGACGACGCCAACTACGGTCGTCCCCCCAATCGTGCCTCCAGCCCTGCCTACCACTTCGGGCTGATGATTCGGCTCAGGCTTTAGAAAAAACGCGGGGTTCGCCCCGCGTTTTTTTTGGGCGAGGCAACATGGGGGCTTGATGATGCGGCCGATACACCGGAAGCACCAGCTCACGCGATATACCATTGGAATGAACATCGTCATATAATGGACTGAGTTGTTTGCGCATTCGCAGTCGGTCGACCTCCGGAGGCATACCGGGGCTTCTGGCGCGAAGCGGTACCCCGAAGTTGCACGCCAGTGGGCAGGCCCATCTATAGCGAGTCAGCCCCGGTCTGACCGTCCACGTACGCGCGGGAACACTGCTTGGAATCGACTGCTTTAAAATTTGGCAAATACGAAGTGGTCGGCGTCCTCGGAAAGGGGGCAATGGGCACCGTGTACGATTGCCGCGACCCGGTTATCGGGCGGCGGGTGGCGATCAAGACGGTCTCGAAAGACACGCTCGATAGCTCCGAGGCGGATGCCCTTCTGGGACGATTCAAGCAGGAAGCACAAGCCGCCGGGCGCCTCAACCACCCCGGGGTGGTGTCGATTTATGACTACGGCGAATCGAATGAGGTGGCCTTTATCGCGATGGAATACATCAGCGGGAAGGAGCTGAAGAAGCTTTTCGATACCGGCGAGAAATTTACGCTTCCCGATGTCGTGCGCATCATGGGGGAGATCCTGGACGCGCTTGACCACGCCCATCGCAACAAGGTGGTGCACCGCGACATCAAGCCCGCCAACATCATGATCACCGACGATGGCCGCGTAAAGGTCGCCGATTTCGGTGTGGCGAAAATCGAATCCTCGATGGCCACCCAAGTGGGTACGCGCATCGGAACCCCGGCCTACATGGCGCCAGAGCAGCACCGCATGTTGGCGGTCGACGGGCGATCAGACTTGTTTTCGTGCGGCGTGATTCTGTACCAGTTTCTGACCGGCGAACGCCCTTTCACGGGGGGCAGCCAAACCATTGCTCGCAACATCCTCACCCAGACGCCCACTCCGCCCTCGGAACGCAATGCAACCTTGACGCCGGTCTGGGATTCCCTGGTGCGAAAAGCACTGGCCAAGCGTCCCGATGAACGATTTCAAATCGCCCGCGAATTCAAGGAGGCACTGGAACACGCCGTAGGAAACCCCTCTTCCGCGACTGGCGCTTCCCTTGGCGGCGCGGCCCAGGCATCGACAAATGGAACCGCTCGTAATCGTGGGGCCGACACACCGCCACCGGCTGATCGCGTATCCCTGAACCCCAATGCCGGCAGGACCGAGCGCAGTGATGTGGCGATGGAATCGGAGCTCGAGTTCTGGAAGGAGATCAAGGACAGCGATCATCCGGAGGACTTTGAGGCTTTTGTCGAATCGTTTCCCGAAGGCCGCTTCTCGCACCTGGCGCGACGTCGCCTGGACCGACTCAGGCGGCAGAGCGAGCAGGATGCGCGCGATGAGACGGTTCTTTCCGGAGCACGCGCCCCGGTTGGAAATGCGAGCCCGATTGGCGCTCGGGACTCCCTTGCAGACGAGGAGCTGACGCAGCTATCGGGGATAGACAGCCCTTCTGGCGCGGCCGCTGCGAAACGAGAGGCTGAAGAGCAGGCGCGCAGCAAGTTAGCGGAGGCGAAGGCCAAAGAGGAGCAAGCCCGCAGGCTGGCTGAAGAGCAGGCGCGCAAGCAGGAAGAGGCGCGCAAGTTAGCGGAGGCGAAGGCCAAAGAGGAGCAAGCCCGCAGGCTGGCTGAAGAGCAGGCGCGCAAGCAGGAAGAGGCGCGCAAGTTAGCGGA
>SXGR01261013.1_pt1 | contig 14602 bp, 18 predicted proteins | sample 3174711 | NCBI WGS metagenome assembly SXGR01 (sample SAMN11356860, study PRJNA531348) | freshwater metagenome | isolation source: freshwater sample F1-60 | place: China: Fuxian Lake, Yuxi | collected 2017-12-25
AATACACCCATAGCGGCCTCCACCTCACACGCAGATCGTCAACTTACTTTACGATCAATCCGCCCGGGGCCATTCCCAGTGAATCGGGTAACCCAGCGAGAGTCCAATACGCTTGGAGGACTTCGCCGCCATCCTTTCACTGGTTCCCACCGGCAAAAGCGTCGTGAGTCGCCCCAGCGTGCTCATGCGCCAAGAGAACGTCCGAAGGTCGCCCGCGCGGGCATTCTCCTCCTCGCCTCCGCTGGTGCCGGGCATGATCTCCGCCTGCAAGGCATCCCCTTCCAGCACCACAAATTGCTCGCCGTCCGTCTCCATCGACGACGGCTCGGTGATGTAGGTGTGCTAGGGCAACGGCTTCTCGTGGGTCACTCCCCCGGTTCGACCCGGACCACCTCGTCGTTTTCAGCATCCACATACCACAGTTGCTCGTCGGGTCCGACGACGAGCCCGGCGATGGCAGCGGCGTCCGTGGAAATGCGGTCGACTTCTTCGCCTTCGCGGTTCAGAGCGATGATATCACCCGACTCCCGCTCGGTGACGAACACGTGCTCAGCGGTGAGCGCGATTCCGGTGGGGGAATCAAAACCTGACGTGAGCTCTTCGAACTCCACCCCTTCCATCGCGGAGTACTCTGCGAGAGGCTCCATCAACTGGGTGAGTGGACCTGCAACCTCTCCGGTGGTGATGTCTACTCGTAGAATTCGGCCGGCTCCGGTGTCAGCGATATACAACATGGAATCTTCGGAGTCGAGGATCATTCCACCCGGAACTCCTGCGGTTCGGGACAGCTCCACTTCCGAATACCGGCGGACGATCCCGTCGGAATGGTCGTCATGTCCTGGCCCGTGATCGATCCCAAAGTCATACCGCACCAAGTCGCTGTTGAGGCCGTCGAAGACCCAATAGACGTTGTCGACCTCGTGCGCGATCCCCATAGACCACGGGCTCTCGTGGAGCATGTCCAGGTGGCTACCGAGCAGTTGGTTGTTCTGGTTGGCTGTTGCGAATATATCAAGGTCTGACGGCCACAATGCGGGCCCCATAAAGTCGTTGTATTGGTACATATCGTCGTACGTGTTGCGGGTGTCTTGGGAGGTGGCGAAGGTTCCTTCGGCGCCAAACGCGATCCCGCTGACTTCCTCCATGAAGTGGTTACCGTACACGTCCTTTCGTTGTTCGCTCGTTTGATCGTCCGTTCCGGCATCAAAGAAGATCACCACATCATCGTTGGCGCGGTTGACCACCCAGAGCTCACCAGGGCGCTCGGGGTTGAAATCTAGATCTTGGGGTGCATCGAGCAGAGCGTCGGCGTCGCCGATCACCGTGAGTTCGAAGCTGGCGGGATCGCCGAACTGCGCCACCAAAGGGGCCTCTACATCGGGATCTTTAGGCGTGCACCCTAGGAAAACCACCACGAGCAAGCTCAGCATGCGCATTTCACACTCCCGTCATGAACTTCGTTTATACCCGATCGCCGCCGTTACGACAGTCAAACCGCCGCGACGAGCACTTGGATCCGAGTCCGCATCCCGGTTAAGCCGACCGATTCCCCGATCCGGAGTGCCCATGAAAGTCTACGTCTTGTACGAGAATGAAGCATGGTTGCCGCCGTTGCGGCGGGCGCTTGAGCGCGAGGGGCTCCCGTTTCAGGAAGTGTTTGTGGACGGCGGTGCGATCGATCTCGCGGAACCCCCTCCCGAAGGAGTGTTTATCAACCGTATGAGCCCATCCGCGCACACCCGCGATCACGGCGACGGCGTGCACTACCTGCGGGAGTACCTGTACCATTTGGAAGCGCACGGCCGCCGCGTGATCAATGGTTCGAAGGCGTTTCAGCTCGAAGTCAGCAAGGTTTACCAGGATGCGGCCCTTCGCGCTGCCGGGATTGGTACTCCGCACACTATGGCGGTAGCAGGCCGAAAAGCGTTGCATGCGGCAGCTCGCAAAGTGCAACCGCCGTTCATCACCAAACACAACATGGGTGGCAAGGGCCTCGGCGTCCGTCTGTTCCGCAACTATGAAGAGTTTGACGCCTATGTCGATGGCGCGGAATTCGAAGCCCCTTTTGACGGGATCACATTGGTTCAGCAGTATGTGGAGCCCGCCGGTGGGTTTATCACCCGCGTCGAAATCGTCGGGGATCAGCTCCAGTATGCGATTCGGTCCTCCACCGCTGGAGGATTTGAGCTTTGCCCTGCCGATTCCTGCAATGTGGCCACCATCGGCGACGCCTTCTGCCCTGTGGGAGAGTCTGGCAGCGGAAAGTTTGGTTGGCGGGACGACATTCGCGCCGACGACCCTTTGGTCCAGCAGTATGTGGCGTTGATGAAGCGCTACCAGATCGACGTCGCAGGGATCGAGTTCCTCGAAGATAGCGAAGGTCGGCGCTACACCTACGATATAAACGCAAACACCAACTACAACGGCGATGTGGAAGCCCAGCACGGTTTCGACGGGATGGGTTCGATCGCCAAATTGGTCGCCCGCGAATTGGCACGCTTGAGTTCGTAAGCGGCGTTTGGGCGCGCCGGCTTCGCCGTCGGTCCTTTCGGTGCTCGGCCCTTCGGCCTCGGTCGCTTCGCGACCCGCTTCGCGGCACCTCCAGCCCCTCGCGCGATAGTCAATGTGCTTGACGATCTACGTTCGCCGAACGGCCGGGCCTGCGATGGCCAAGGGGGCGGCGACCGCTGCAAACGCGAGCGCCATGGCGAAGAGTTCCACAGCGCCCAGCGCCGAGCATCCGAGCGCGCCGGTCCAGACCACCAAGATCCCTCCGGTGATCCCGAACTCCAGGCGTTGCCGCTGATGGGCGCTTTGGAGGCCGATCCAGGCTCCCGCCCCCGCCCCCGCGAGGGTGCACGCCGCGATGCAATTGGTGGTGCAGTTTCCGGAGCCGCAAAAGCTCTGAAATACGATCAGCGGCAACAACAAAGGGAGCAAACCCGCGGACAATGCCGGGCGCACCGCGCGCGCTGCTGCGCCGCCTCTCCAGACCAAGCCGACGGCAACGGCGAACAGCGCCACCGCACCGAAGAGCTGGGCGGTGGTTCGATGCGGTGAAAGCCAGATCACCAATAGCGGGAACAGTGCTGGCAACGCGTGGAGGCCCGCCAAGCGAAGCCGGGAATGCTCGTAGGCGGTGCGCGCCTGTTGGCGAAGGTCAGGATGGATCATGATGGGAGCTCCACAAGGCGCGAAACCGGGAGGTGGCGCGCTGCAGACGTTTTCGCAGTGTGACTGGAGCGCCAGGGGCGGCCTCTCCGAACCATGCCGCGCGCAAGGCAATTTGATCTTGGGTTGAAAGATGACCGAGAACTTCAAGGACCGCTTCGAAGTCCGATTCAGGGGTGGTACCTGTGTCCACGTCCAGCGCCTCCTCGCGACGGCGTTTTTTGCGTTGACGCAGGGTGCGGCATTCGTTGGCGACGACCGCGACCAGCCAGGGCAGCGCCTCACAACCGGCCTCGAATTCCGAAGCGCGCTCGAACACTTTCAGCAGGGCCTGCTGTGCGGCATCGTCCGCTTCTTGGGGATCGCCGATCCACTTTCGGGCGAGCGCGCGAAAAAACGGCCACAGCGCATCGAACATCGGATCGAACGCGGTTCGATCTCCCTCTGCCAAAGCGGACATCCAGAGGGAGAGCTGTCGGCGGGTGGCTTCATCCATCGGCGTTGTGCCCCAGTCCTCCGCCTAGCAGAAAGGACACCACCCACAGCAGAATTGCAGGTTGCAACAGCCGCCTGTGGCGACGATGGCCCCGGCGATGGAGGTCAGCGCGGCGATGGAACCGATGGCGATTTTCAACATGGAAGCTCCTGGGGTTCAGGTTGGATAGGCCGCAGGCGCCCATTCTGTGACCTTCAGTTTGTCACAGAATGTCACTGGACCGCGGCCGGTTGGGGTCGGTCGGGATTACGAACGCACGGGGGTGACGATGCAAAACCTACGATCGGTGCTGACTCTGCCCCGCCTGTTGGCGCTCAATGCGATAGTTGTCGTTGGAGGTTTGGCGTTGGTATTGGGATTGAAAGCGCACACCGACGCATTGCGCGACGTCGCAAATGCGGCGTGGGTCTTGGATCCACACGGAAACCCGTGGTTGCCACATTTTAGAGTTTACGAGGCGCAAAGAGACGGGTGGCGCACGCTGCGGGAGGCGGTTTTGTGGGCAGGGGTGTTGCCTGCCGACGTCAGCTTGTTGGGGCTGTCGGTATGGGGGCTGGTCGGGAGGAAGTACTTGCCGGCGGCCTTTGCGTTGTTGATTGCGTCGGCCGTGGCGTTCTTACTCTATTGTGCGCTCCTCGCGGCGGGGATGCCGTCCGGCGGGATGATCGGGTAGGGTCAGCGTTACCAGCCCTGGGCTATGCAACCATCGGCTTTTGAAACAGCGCCACCCGGTAGGTGTCCGTGCCGTCGACCATGTTGTTGTACAGGCGGGTGCCGGGGTTTCGGTAGAAGTTGAGCAGCGCCTGGCGCGCCTGAGCGGCTCGGCGTTTTCCGAGCACCGGGATTTTGAACGCGTGGAAGGTGTCGAGGCATTGCTCGACATAGGCGTCCGCTCGCGCCTTATCGAGATCGCGCGCGACCACCGCTTCCTTGGTGACATCGTGGGCGTCCACCATCGTCATCCCGATCGATTTCAGGTGGTCGAAACAGGGTTGCCAGGTGAGCTCGGGGATGGCGTTCCCCCACACCAGAAAACCGCCGGGTTTGAGCGTATTCAGCACCTTTGCGAAGAATTGCTTGTCGTGTGCGGTGACCTCGCCGCGCATCTCAGTGATGTGGGTCTCGCAGATCACCACAAAGTCGGCGCTGTTGGCGGCGATCTCCAACTTGGTGACATCGCCATGGGTGGCCACCAATCGGCCGTTCAGCTCGGGCACAAACTTTCGATTGCAGGTCTGCACCCCCGCACTCTGCATATCGAAAGCTTCGTAGGTGCATTCTGGCCACACCGTCTTGCAGATGTGGTGGGCGCCAGCGCCGGTCCCACAGCCCATTTCGACGAGGTGGATCTTCCCTTGGCGGGCCGCGGCATAGGCTTGAACTTCCTTAAATTCGAACAAGCCGCGGTAAGCGTTCTTTCCAAAACGTTGCGGATCGGTTCCGTGCGGAGCGTCCCCCCAACCGGCCGGCCATTCGTAGCCCCACGTATTGAACGTGAATTCGTAGGGTTCTCCGTGCTCCGTTTTGACGGTGCCGATCTCCCGGTACATTGAATACAACAGCGCGTACAACGATTGTTTGCTGTATTCGCCCTCATTGACGTGCCCGTCGTCCAAGGTCACCTTGGCCTTTCGCTCAAATGCCGCGCTGGCCACCCAGGCTCCAAGCACCAACTGCAGACGGCGCTTTGAATAGGGAGTTTCGGGGTTCAGTGCGGTAAGAATGTCCATCGTGTGGTGTGCCTCGGGGTGATTCACCGCTGTATTCGCTTTGGGCGGCCATTGCGCCAAAGTGACGATCCATTTTACATCTTCGCAAACTGACCTGTGGTCGTCGTATTGGCCCGAGTGGTCGACCGCAGTGAAAGGGTTGACGGCGACGGGGCTCGGCCGACATCGCGGCCGCCGGCGGTCTACGTGGAACGTCGCCCCCCTCGGCGTTCCCCTGAAGGCTGCGCCTTCGGGGCCCCTTGCCTCGAAGGGGTGCATCGGAGCGCATTCCCCTTCGCCGCCCGCTCCGCTCACTCTGGCGTTCGCCCCGTCGAGGAACCGTTCAAAATCACTGCGGTCGACCGCAGTGAAAGGGTTGACGGCGACGGGGCTCGGCCGACATGGCGGCCGCCGCCCTTCTTTGGCGGCTACGCGAGAACGAAGGTTGGCGCGGGCAGGCTGGCGGCGTTGGCGACCGCGATCATGCCGCGCAACAGGCCGTTCCACAGCGAAGGGAGCTTCAACATTCCAGTTTCCAATAGGTGGATCAGAAATCCGCGGCTCACTCGCGCGAACACCCGGGCTTCGATCTCCCGGATCCGGCTCACTTCCTTGAAGAAAGCCTCTTCCGACCCGGCATACCGTTTGCCGACCGCCTTGCAGTATTGCAAATGCCGGCCTTCGTCCTCGGAGATACTGCGGAACATCGCGGCGGTCTGCATGTCGCCCAGATCTTCGTATACTTGAATCAACCTCCCAAAATTCTGAACGGCGCGCTCTTCGATCACGTACAGCAGCGCATACACATCGCCGACGTCCGCGTCCGAATCCATCGGTCGTTCCAAAATGCCGCCCGCCTCGACCGAAAGGATGTCGATCATCTGCAGGTGCGCTGGAATGCGGTACCGCTTCAATCCCAGGGCTTCCCGCCGCTTTTCGATCATGTCCGCGTGCCGGATCTCGTCCTCTTGGTGCTTGCGGATCATCTGCGCGAGCTTGGGATCGGTGGCGCGCTTGAGAGCGCGTTCGAACACCACATTTTCGCCATTGGCTTCGGCATCTGCATAGGAACTCATCGCGAAACCGGCGGAATCGCGTTGGCCCATGATCTGCCGGCGCACGGCTAAGTCGAGCTTCTGTTCGAACCACATCGGAATCGATTGCAACATCTGCCCCCCAACTGTCTATTTGACTAAAATGGTTTCCTGGTCAGTAACAACGCACAAAAAAACTCAACGGGATTTCAACCCATTCAACAACAACTCGACACCCACCTGTGCTTCAAGCATCTGCTGCTCCAACGGACGTTTCGTGCGGTGGGCAATCAACAGTGCGGCCACGTGGATGTCCTGCAGGATGCGGGAGACCACCTCCACCTGAAGGTCCGATCGGAACACTCCTTGCCGAACGCCAACTTCGAGGATTTCGATGTTCCTCTGTCGCGCGATCGCCCGCAGGTCTTCCAGCTGCTCCGTCCACAAAGGGAGCGTTTCCTCGAAGTTTCCGAGCAGGAGTTCCTGTACCAAGGGTCGGCTCTGCGCGTATTGGAGGCTTAGCATGTGGCACAGTACCAGCAATTGATCTGCGGGGAGGCGGGGGTCCATGTGCTGCGACATCTCGGCTACCCATAGGCGGATCTCGCGGTGCACCACCTGATAAAACAGGTCCTCCTTATTTTTTGCCATCAGGTACACGGTACCCTTGCCCACGCCTGCCGCAGTCGCGACATCGTCGATCGATGTCTTCCGGTAGCCAAACCGAGCAAACAGCTCGGTCGCGGCTTCCAGAATGCGTTGACGTTTTTCGGGATCGAGCGACACGCGTTGACTCACTGACTGACATTGGTATTGTAGTCAGTGAGCCTTAGGGCGTCAATGGATTTATTGTTCGACGCACAGAAGTGCGGTTCCCTCGGAACAACCTTGCCAACTGTAGGCGATGGCCTGGGTGTCGTTCGCATCGAGCCGTGCGTGTTGACCAATGCCGTTTAGCGTTCCATCGCTCCATCCAGAACAATTGTAGTCAGCGGGTGTCCAGTCCGCATCGAGCCCGCTCCAATACCGGACCGCCTCATTGGGGGAGTCGAGCAGAAAGGAGTGGTCCAATGGAAATTCAAACACGGCGTTGGCATTGGTGGTTCCGATGCGGGTGACCAGATCCGCTCGGTAATATTGGGTGTCGGCGGCCAGGACCCAGTCCATGCGGCCGGTGGTGCCCGTGGCACAGTTGGCGTTGTCGCACGCGACACGCGCGCCCGCTTGGCTGATCAGCGCTTTGTAGGTGCTGCCGTTGGGTTTGTTGGCGTCGTTATTGCATTTGGTGTCGGCGCCGACGATGCCGCCGAGGGCCCCGGAATAGCCTGTCGTGGTATAAATCAGCTTTGTAGCGGTACAAGTGACTGTGACGCTGTCGACGTTCGCGGAGTCGATCGTGCCGGTGGCGTTGGCGACGTCGCACGCTTGCCCTGGGGGCGCGTAGGACACGGTGACCTCGTAGCTCGCGCCGTCGTCGATCGGGGTCTCGAAGTTAAACCAAGTATCTTCGCTCAAAGTGAGGTCATCGCCTCCGTTGTTTTGGAGGACGACGCTGCCGGAAGTGAGCCCACTCAGCGAACCGCCAACAGTGAACTGCATGACCTCCACATCGGTATCGGTATCGGCGGTTTCGTTGGTCTCTTCCGTGTCTCCGGTGTCCTGGGTGTCGGCCGTTTCCTCGGTTTCTTCGGTCTCTGCGGTTTCCGCGGTCTCTTCCGTATCGCCCGTCTCTTCGTTCGAGGGAGCGCCGCATCCTGCCAGGCTCACGCAGAGAAACCACCGGGCAAGGGGCGAAATCGAACGAGTCCACTCTGGAGTGACAAAACGACGCATGCGGCCTCCGGAAGGCCCATTGTACGGAACAGACCAAATGGTCAATAGCTTTACTATTTTCCGATCCGCTGGGGAAGCGGTTAGAATCGGCACATGAGCGATCGCAGTTTCCTTGCCATGGGCGCTCGCTCGCGCACCGCACCCGCGCCATTCGCAGGACTCGCGAAAACATGAGCTTATCTCTTGATCCTGCCACTCTCGCCCCCAACCGCTTTGTGGATTCCGATCACCCGGGAGTGGTCGCGTTCGCTCGGCAGCACGGCGCCGGAAAGGAGCCCAAAGAGGCGGCGATCGCCCTGTTCTATGCGGTGCGCGATGGCTTTCGCTACAATCCGTGGAATGTGAGCTTTCAGCCGGAGGATTTCACCGCCAGCGGTGTGCTCGCTCGCCCTTCCCACGAGGGGCATTGCATCGATAAAGCCTTGGTTTTGGCCGCCGCGGCGCGATCGTTGGGGATCCCCAGTCGGCTCCATTTTGCAAATGTCCGCAATCACATCGGCACCGGCAAGCTTGAGGAGAAATTAGGCACGGACCTCCTTGTGTATCATGGGTACGCGGAGTTATTCCTCGATGGTCGGTGGATCGCGGCGACGCCCGCGTTCAATGCCGAACTCTGCCGTGTTCTTGGCGTTGCGCCGCTCGAATTCGATGGCGAACACGACGCCATCTTTCAGGAATATGACGCCACCGGCGGCCATTTCATGGAGTACGTCGAGGACCACGGTAGCCACGCCTCGATTCCGTTCGATGCAATGATTGAAGCTTGGAAGTTCCATTACCACCGGTTTGTGAGTGCGGGCGGTTGGCCTTCTCCGGCGCGCTAGATGAGCGTGTTCGGGTCGTCGCTTAGGTACAAGGTCCCTTCTGGGAGCTCTTCTAAGATCATCACTCCGCCGGAGAGATCGACCACCTTCCCGAACACGGTGACCGTCTCTCCGATTTCCAATGCTCCCTCGATGTACCGAAGCGAGCGGTTCATCCCCAACAATCCGACGCTGCCGGAACTATGCCGTTGTAAGAAAGCCTCCTCCACCTGCGAGGCATCGTCGAACATTCCGGAGCGGCTGTGCGAGTCCTTGATCAGCGCAACCTTGGGGTTGACCATGCGAATCAACACTTGCCCGGTGGCATCCTCCACCGAAAAGTCGCAGTACTGTATTTCGTCGACGATCTTGACCCAGTGGCTGTTTTTACCGCTGCTTCGGTGCTCTTCGACGGTTGCGCGATAGTAGACGCAGGCGCGATCGGAAAGCGGACCTCGCAAAGACGGCCCCGATTGTACGCGACCGACGATCCTCGCCTCGGAATCAGGGCGCAGATCCTTGATCGGAACGACCGGCGCGCGCTTCAGCTTTCGGCGAATTTTGGCGTCGGTGCTGAAGTAGTAAAACCACGCGATCACGATGATGATCACCGCAACCAATCCGGCCGGCAGCAGAAAATCCATGGCGCCCTCTCGGCGGAGTCTACCCGAAGTTCGATCAACTAGTAAACCTCACTTACTATCTGTTTGACTGGGCGCGCCGGCGATGCCGTCGGTGCTTTCTGGGCTCGGCCCTTCGGCCTCGGTCGCCGATTCTCGGCGACCCGCTTCGCGGCCCGCTCAGCACCTCGCGCGTCAGTGGGAGCCTCCGACCCCAAAGCGGACTAAGTCCTGTTCCCGACAACGGGAACGGAAGGCCCGATGAAGCCCTGGGTACACCTCGACCAATCCCCTGTTCCCGGTACCGACGGGGTGATGGACCTCTGGCGGTGGGGAAAAGAGTACGTCATCCGCGTCGATGGCCGCGAATTGATGAGCACCCGCGTTCACGGCTCCGAGGACGCCTTGGCAGACCTGGCGTGCGATCGCTTGAAAAGTTTTGAAGAAGCTAGGATTCTGGTCGGTGGCCTCGGCATGGGGTTCACCGCGATGGCAGCGCTTAAAAGAGTGGGGGCCGAGGGCAAGGTGGTGGTGGCCGAGCTGTTGCCCGCGGTGGCCCGTTGGAACCGCACGATTTGTGGGGAGGCCGCGGGGCACCCTTTGGCGGATCCGCGCGCCTCCGTGTTCCAGGGCGATGTGGCGGAGATGATTCGAAGGCCACCCGAGCCTTGGGACGCGATCCTGCTCGATGTGGACAATGGCCCTGAGGGGCTTACCCGCGCCTCCAACGGTTGGCTGTATTCGGCGTCGGGGCTGGATTCTGCGTTTGCGGCGTTGCGGCCTTCGGGAGTGCTTGGGGTGTGGTCCGCGCATCCGGATGCGGCGTTTACCCGAAGGTTTGAACGCGCGGGGTTTGAAGTGGAGCCGATCGAAGTGCGAGCCGGCGGAAAGAAAGGGGGACACCGGCATATGGTGTGGATCGGCGTTCGAAAGGCGGAAGCGCCGAGTTGGAGCAAGGTGAAGGGGGTTTAGGGTGGCGCCCACCTCGACAACCCACTTTACTATATTCGAAAGGGTGGGGTCGGATTTGTGACGTTGGCGTGGGTGATAGAAGGGGGTATGGCGGTCTCGCAGGAGGGTGGCGATGGCGGACGATCCGGTGGCAGTCGAACCCCTAAAATTCCGCACCAAATCTGGCGAATGCTTGGTGTACGAGGACCGCTTGGTCATCGAACGTCACGGCCTTCGGGGCGCAGCTGCGCAATCCCTACAAGGAAACTCCAAATCGCGGACGATGGTGGTCTACGGGCTCGTGGTGGCCTTGCTGGTCTGGCTCGGCTGGAACAGTTGGAGCGAGGGCGGCCGGATCATGCCGTTCTACTGTTGGATATTCTCCGCCTGGTTGGTGTTCTGGTTGGTTCGGAATCGGAATTTTTCGATGACGCCCGAAATTCTCCGCTCCGAAACGACAAAAATTGTGGGTACGCGTGGCGTTTCCGCGCTCACTCGCAACCGGTTCGCGGTTCAATTTGTGAGGGACGGACGGCCGCAACAGCGTTTCATCTTGATGCCGGGCGCGCTTCAACAAGGCGGCGACGAATTCGACCGAGCCATCGCCGTGTTACGTGAACGAGGTTGGCCTCTCGAGTTCTGAGGGATCGCCATGTTGCTCATCGTGTTCGTAGTGGCGTTGATCGGCGGTATTGGCGCATTTTGGGGCGCTCGGAAGCGGGTGCAACTTCGTCGAGGGTTGGAGAAATCCGTCGCCGAGGTGCATCACCAATGGGTGGAGGGGATGGCGAAAAAGCCGTTCGAACAACGGTTGGCGTTTGCGACGATGGAACTGGAATTGCAGGGATGGTCGGGGTTTGGAGGGGATATTTTGAAAGCCCAGACGGATGCCGAGTTGTTGGAGGGGATCGAGTCGGTACGCAACAGATTGTCCGTTGTGGAGAACACCGCTCGGTGGTTTGGACGGTCGAACCTTCGCTCTCAGCTTCATGCCTTCAACAGCATCGGCGGCTTGGGAGACATTGCGGCCTCGATCAGGAGGTCGGAGGCATTGAATGGAGCTTTGGAGACTTCCGCTAGGCCATTGAAGCCGTCCGAAGACGCTTGGGCGCCGCCGAGCACATCGTAAACCGCTTTACCATCACCAGGGAAACGGTACCCCGTGGCGGAGAATGGTGAGGTTCAACGCGGTGAGTAGACCGAGTGCGACCGCCGGCCACCACGGCAAGGTGTCGGGAACGGGCTCGCAAGGCGGAACCGCGGCTCCCCGTTTGGAGAACTCGGTGAACCATACCGCTCCGATTCCTGCGATAACGACGTAGAAAGCTGAGATCCATGCAGGGAACGGCCAGGAGGATGGCAGAACCAACACTACGCCGATCGGCCAGGCCAGCACGGCGAGGCGGATCAACGCGCGGTTTCGCGTAGCGGTGTCGTTTCGCGTTTCCACCGGCAGAAGCGCTGCGAACGAAGGGTACAATAGGCCGACGGATGCGCGAATCGTCCAAAATCCGATCCCAGAGACAGCCAAAGAAACCCACCAGGGAAGTTCGAGAAGTCGTAGGATCGAACCTATGTCGCCGACGGGGGCAAATGCGGCGCTGAACAGATAGCCGGTCGCGTTCATCCAACCGTGGAAGGCCAGCCAGGCGATCAACAGCCGAAAATGGGGAGGAAAGTGCCGAATGCGGCGTTCGACTGCGAGTAAGATGACGCCTTGGACCGCCGAAAACAGGGGACCGGCCAGTTTGGTGAGCACGGTAGCGGAGGTGCCAATTTCGTCCGATGCGACCGAACTGTGGAACAGGATGGGGTGCCGCCCCAAAGCGCCCGCCACGACGAAGTGTGCCGATTCATGGAGGATCGTGGTGAGCAGGAATGCCACCGCGTAAAGAACCGCCGAGGTGAGGATCGTCCGGTTTCCGAGGCGAGGATCGCTGGACATGGCGGCCAACTGGTAAAAGAGTTTACTACTTAGTGTACCTCATTCCATCGGAAATTGGGCCAGGATCCGTTCCTCTTCTTCCCCAAACCAGTAGGAATCCGTGGGGGGATCCACGCGATACAACCAGGACATTCCTCCTTTGCCGGCGTAGACGTCGGGCAGGGCATAGACCGGATCGCGCATCGCTTCTTCTAAGCTGACGAATTTCGCGCCGAGCTTTTCGTAGTCGGAAAGGACATCGCCCAAATGGTCGGCGGAAAGCTCGTTGACGTGGACGAGCACGATCTGCGGCACATCGTGTCCGGTGACTACGAGCGCGCGCGCTTGCGCGGCCGCCAAGGCGTCCAGCATGTGTTTTCTGTAGGCCGCAACCACCTTTTCCTGCTGAGCGGCGTCCCCGTCGGCTTTGGCTTTTCGGTAGGCGAAGGCGTAAACCCATTCTGAGTTCGCGACGGTCACTGGGGCGTGGTAGTAGCCCAGTTCCTTGAGTCCTTGTGCTATTTCATCGCGGATTTCCACGGTGGGCCCCGTTTGGAGGTGGGGATACCGAAAAGCGGTCGGCGGCGTCGGCAGGGCGGCGGCCAGCGTTTGGTGGCAGCTGGTCGCATCTGCCAACCAGTCCGTTGGAGGCGTCTTATTCAGCCCTTTGTGGTGCGCGGTGTGGTTGCCGATGGTGTACGCCGACCAGATTGCGATGGAGTCGTCACCGGGCTGCATGCGGGAGCAGTTGAAGAAAACCGAGGCAGGAACACTGTGCTGCTCGAGGTTATGAACGATCGACCGATTGTAAGCGGCAACGACTTCGGGGGGCAGATCCACGGGGGCGCTGGGTCGCCGGGTTTGCCACGGAGCATCGTCGATGCTGATGTGAATGACGGGTCCTGGCGCGCTTTGGGGCGATGCATCCGCGCTGGCGAGCCACATCCAAATCCACATGCAACCTCCGTTGCGGCACTGTACACCGCGGTGTGCGGGGGATGTTGGGCGCCCCGTGAGGAACAGGTGGCTGGTGAGGAGTGCGGGTCGGAACTTCGGAGGCGCCCGTGAGGAACAGCTATCCGCCCCACCCCTCGTCCAGAACCGCCGGATTTTGGGGTATTCCCACCGACTGTGGAATATTCCCATCGCCCGAACGTAGACCGTCGTTGAGGTTGTATGCTGATCCCCCTGCTCATTCTATGCGCCGCCGTCGCCATGGCGATCGTGGAACGCCTGTTCCCGGGCCGTAAATTGCCCGAAGTCCGCGGCTGGCGGATCCGATCCACCCTGCTGAACGCCTGCCACGCGGTGGTGGTGGTTGGCGGCGGTTTTTGGTTGCAGCCGTGGTTGGAATCCATCCGTCCGTGGTCCGCGGATGGGCTCGGCACCGTCGGCGGCGCTGCGCTCGGTTATATCGTTGCTACCTTTATTTACTATTGGTGGCATCGCGCTCGCCATGAGGTCCCTTGGTTGTGGCGCACCCTTCACCAAGTGCATCACAGCGCCCAACGCCTGGAGGTGCAGACCAGCTTTTACAAACATCCGTTGGAAGCCGCCACCAACATGCTGTTTGGTGGGTTCATCCTATACGTGATCTGCGGGCTCGATCCAGAGGTCGCGAAGTGGACCGTTTTAGTAAACGCAGTTGCCGAATTTTTCTACCACTGGAATGTGAAAACTCCGCGTTGGGTGGGATGGATCATCCAACGGCCGGAATCTCACTGCGCCCACCACGAACCCAACCGCCGCTGCAACTACGCCGATCTCCCGCTGTGGGACGCCCTGTTTGGAACACTGTACAATCCCACCGAAAATGAGTTTGAATGCGGGATTGAGGATGAAAATCGGCTGGCAACGATGCTCATTGGCGTGGACCTTGACTCTCCCCAACGTCCGCGTTCTTCCTTGCATTACAAGGTGATCGCTACCGGGTTGGTGGCTGTTGGGACCCTGCAGATGGTGGGGGATATCAGTGGAAGTTCCATCCTTTTTGGGTTGGGGTTCGCGACGGCCGCATCCCCGGCACCGAAGGTGTTCACCTCCCGCGATCAACTGGAAGGA
>SXGR01373969.1_pt1 | contig 14595 bp, 13 predicted proteins | sample 3174711 | NCBI WGS metagenome assembly SXGR01 (sample SAMN11356860, study PRJNA531348) | freshwater metagenome | isolation source: freshwater sample F1-60 | place: China: Fuxian Lake, Yuxi | collected 2017-12-25
AAAATCACTCAGGAAGTCCGCGATTACGCTGCTAAAAACGGTACGGATATTTCGGTCATTGGCGACAAAGACATTATTAAAATGATTGATGTAGAAGCTGAAATGCAACAAAAATCCAAAGAGTTCTTGGAGCAGGGCGCAGAAATTTATCATAAGGTTTAATTTTTAACGGCACCCCCTCCCCCTTGAAAAAGGGGAGGAGCGGTACTCCCAATTTAATAGAGTGTTTACATGTTGGGATAAGTTGCAGTTCACGCTGAAATTAAGCGGAGAGAAATTCTAACCCCTCCCCTTTGTGAAGGGGGAGGTTGGGAGGGGGTGCTTTCGCATTAAAAACAATTAAATTCCAACACAAAAGAATATGATAAAAAAACCAGAATTTAACCGCGATGATGTTGAAATTGTTCAGCGCGAAGAACTCTACAAGCGATTCTTTCGCGTAGAAAAATTAGTCCTGCGCCATAAATTATTTAAAGGCGGTTGGAGTAAAGACATGAGCCGCGAGCTGTTTGTGCGCGGCGATGCGGTGGCTGTGGTGGTCTATGACCCTGTACATGATTTAATCGGCATGATCGAACAGTTTCGTGTGGGAGCCATGGGTGAGGAAGCTGGCCCTTGGTGTTATGAAGTGGTTGCGGGTATGGTAGAAACCGGCGAGTCTGCAGAAGAGGTTGCGCGCCGGGAATTGTTGGAAGAGGCTTCGCTGGAGCCTTACTATATGGAATATATTTGTAATTTTTTATCCAGCCCTGGCGGCAGCGATGAAAAGTTATATTTATTTTGCGGCCTGTGCGATTTAAGCCAAGCGGGCGGTGTACACGGTGTGCCTGACGAGCATGAAGATATTCGATTGCATAGCTTTGCTGCTGATGATGTTTTCGCGGAGTTATTAAACGGTCGTTTTAATAACGCTGCTGCGTTAATTTGCTTGCAATGGTTGCAAATGAATCGCGCGCGTTTACGTAAAGATCGAGGCGCATAATAAATCCTGCTAGACGATTGACTTAAGCCTGAGTCTGGCTAACACTTCAGCTACAGGCTGGCTCTTTTTAAATGTTTAAAGTCGCCAATTCCTAATCTTTCTCACTTACTTTTGAGTCTTTTACTGTTAAGTCTATGTTTACATTGCGTATTGCCAAGCCTCAACCTGAGTACGTTACTTATCGTGAACGTTACAAGGTTGATTTGCCCCTGCAAATGGCAGAATGCGAAGCTAACTATGCGCGCTTGCACAAATTATTAACGCAACATTTTAACAAGCAAATTGCAGATCAACAGAGTGATGAATATCGCTTTATGATTAGCCGAGGTGAACAGCAATGGCTAAATCAGTTGCGTATTCTTGAGCGCTCACCTTATACAACGACCTTACAGTTATTCCAAACGTCAATTGCAGGCGAGTCGCGTTGGCTGCATATGCCGCGTTTAACGGTGCGAATGTATCACGATGCAAAGTTAGCAGAAGTACTGGCATGGGAAGGGCATAAGCGTTTGCGCCCACGCTATGAATACCCCAATCAAGCTATGTATCATGCCGATGAAAAGTTACAAATTAATCAATTTTTGGGCGAGTTATTAACGCGTTGTATCAGCGAAGGTCATCAGCTTGATGATGTTACTGAATTTCTGAAGTCGTAATTTCATTAGGCTGTTTGAGCCATCTTCTCTTCCTCTTTGCGATAAACAAGTCTTGCAGGTGTTTGGTTGCAGCTGATTTTGTAAACAAAGTTATAGCGCAGGTGATGATATTCACTGTGAGGGTTATCGAATATAGTTTTCATGTGTTGCAATTCATCTTGACGATAGGCTTCTAAGGGCCGAATCGCTTCATCTTTCATGCGTGTGTACTGTTTGCGAGAAAGCAATGCAAAATAATTGACATCATCCGCGAGGGCTTCGCATTCGCGCTGCAACAATTGATGATAAGTATTCCAATCTTCCAGTAGCACCTTATCCACCATGCCAAATTTGTAAGCTTGAGTTGTTAATAATGGCAAACAACTTTCGGTAAGTTCTTTGGCTTTGGCATCACCTACACGCCTAGGTAATAAATAAGTCCAATACTCTGAGCCAAATAAACCCATAGTTGCATAATGCGGGTTTAATACTACACCTTCACGCGCAAATATTTTATCGCAGGCGAGCGGCATAATGGCACCGCCTGCGCCCGCATTATTGCGTAAGGCGGCAACGGTAACTTTGTTAGTCATGGTGATAAGTTCTTGCACAATATCGTCAATAGCATTGATATTGCGCCAAGATTCCCGTGCAGGATCTACCGATGCTTGAATACAATTCAAGTGAATACCATTGCTCCAAAAATCTTCGCCGCCCATAAGCGCTATAACGCGAATATCATTCCGCTCGCGCAGTTCGCGCAAACGCGATAATAAATTCTGACATTGCTCAGTATTCATTGCGCCGTTGTAAAAATCGAATGTCACATAGGCGACAGCATTTTGAGTTTCAATTTTAATATCATTTTGTAGTCTGGAATTTAGCGCACGTAAATTTTCAAACAAGTGCGCATTGGGAAATTGCTTGGTAATAACGTGTAGCGCGGGTAATTTAAAAAACTTGCGTTCACCTTGTGGTGCCATTTTCAGTTGTCGAATCCATACATTGCCATCAATAGTTGCGCGGCAAATGGCACCGTCGCGGTGCCCAAGAATCTCACCGGGGGTTGAGCTGTGCAGAGAATACTCCGGCCTTGCACCAAATAAATAAACCTCATTGCCGGCAATAGTATCGAGTACTCCTGGAAAACTATCGGCGGCATTTATTTTGCGCGTGATTATTTCCGCTGAGTCAATTTCCCAATTAATTTTGCGCGATTCTTGGCGCATAAGTGGCAGGTACTCGCCTGTAACCGAGGGCTTGCTGTAATCCAAGGGGCGCGGTTTGAAATCGACATTGTTGAGTGAGTGATGCAATACATTTTTTATCATGTGCACTGCAGTCGCAATAACTTCGCGACGATAGATGCTTGCTTTAGCAGTGTTGCGCACATGAAATGTTTGCGTATCCCAAATATCACCCGCATCCATCTCGGCATCTGCTTGCAACAAGGTAGCGCCCCAATTATTGGTTTTGCTAGCGATTGCCCAATCCAATGATGATGGGCCGCGGTCGCCTTCAATACCGGGGTGCACAATTAAGCAGAGGTGATGCCGCCAAATTTTTTCGGGCACGGCGTGTTTTAAAAAGGGACATAAAATAAGATCAGGTTGAAAATCATCAACGGCTCTAAGCATCTGCTGCTCATTCGAGGATAATTCAATTGAAATGCTGTGCATTTCTGCTTCTAATTCCTTATGTATGCGCTGACACATCCCGTTGTAGGCGGAGGCAAACAATAAAATTTTCAAAAGAATCATCTCCCAAGGCGTTAATGGCTAATTGAACGGCTGAAAATCAACAAACACAGGTGCGCTGTGTTTGTTATTTAGCGATTATGGATTGGCTTGACTTGGATCATCTTGCAATTCATCTTGAATTTTATGACTGAGTTGATTGAGCGACATAATTAAGCAGATAACCAACAGCAGCATGCTGGCGCAGAAAATAAATAGACCCATAGTCATGGGGCTCATGGAGTTTTCAATAATAGTTTGATCAGCTTCGTGATTGTGCACCATGCTCATAGCGGCCATTCCGGTGTAGTGCATACCGCATACTGCAACCGCCATAACCACGGCGCTGGCTAACATAATGAGGGTGCCCTTAAGATTCACTGCAAGCCAGAGTGCAACCGTAGCGGCAACCACCGCAATGCCAAGCGAAACCCCAACCAGGGTTTTGTCATACACCATAGAGCTGCCCGGCATGACCATGGCCTCCATGCCTAAATAGTGCATGCCCGCTACGGCCAAACCAGTAAATAATCCTGCGCCGAGTAAGCGAATAATAGAGAGTTTTCCACTTACGGCGATATAAACGCCAATGCCTACCGCAACCACGGCAAGCGCGAGCGACGCAAAGGTTGGCCCCGGTAAATAACCAATGTCCATAGGCACTTGATAGGCCAGCATGCCAATAAAATGCATGGTCCAAATAGCGCCGCCGCCTAATGATACTGCTGCAGCGGCAATCCATAAGGGGGTAGGGCCAGCAGAGGATGACTTCATGCCGTTGGTTATTTGTAGTCCTGTGAATGATCCAAATACGGCGATTAAAAATGAAAGAGAGACCAGAAACCAGTTATAGCTTACGTCCATTTCCATGGGGCATTACCTCTTATATATGTATCTGTTAAGAAAAGGATTTAAATGACAATCATTGCATTAATTGCCTATCACTAGGTTTCCATTCTTTGTTTTTGAATTCTAGTTATGCAAAGCCATTGTCAATAGATTAAATTTTCATAAGTTTTATTTAAATTAATTTTTAAGTATTTAACCCCATAAAATTAAAGTTTATGAAGTGAAATGTGATGCAGATAAAAGAAAGTCTATAACCTGTTGTAATCGTTCAAATTAATCCCTAACTTATTTTTGTAAAAAACGCATTTGGCGTCAAACAGTACTAATTTGTCGCCCCATTCATTTTTTGAGATCTTTGATAAAATAATTTCTATGTAGAAATATTTTAGCGGCTAAAAAATTTGAATTGCCTGTGCTTGATGCTGTTCTAAACTCACCTCTGTAATTGCTTTAGAAAGGGATTGTTTTTCTAAAGTACAGTATTCAGGCATAGGGGAATTCACGATGGCAGCACAGTTATCCTCCGCAAAGCAGACGGGTAAGTTATTTCAAGTGGCAGTGGTTGGTGCGGGTGCCAACGATTTAGAAATATTCTCCCGCATATTTGCGATAACGCGTTATAGAACGCGCACTTATCATCTCAAAGTTGTTAGCGAAAATAGTTCGCTCGGCGATTTAAGCAGTGCTGCCAATGCAGATATTTATGTCGTTAATTTACATAACTCCCATGCGATTCACTGTTGGCATAGGTTGTCGGCGCTAATTAATACTGAACGTCGCAAGCCTGTGCTAAAAATTTCTAAAGTGACACCTGCCTCTGAAAGCGGGTCTGAATTTACCATTTCATGGCCTATTAATCCGGCCAAATTATTGCAGTCTTTAGATAACTACACCATTCGCCATCTCCATTATTATCCTGAATTTGAAATTGGTTCGGAGGTAGAGCCATCAGTTGCCACGCTTAAGAATTTTAAAGCCATTAATCTCACTACCCACGCACAACAAAACGCAGGGCAACAAAATGTAGCGAAAGAAAATCAGATCAAGATATTGGTGGCAGATGATAGTTTGGCGGTACGTCGTCAGCTCAAAATGGAGTTTGACGTAATGGACGCCAAGCTTAATTTGGTGATTGATGGAGAGTCTGCCGTAAAAGCGGCAGAGGCCGAGCGATACGATGTTATTTTTTTAGATGTGGTTATGCCTGGCATTGATGGATACACCGCGTGTAAAAATATTAAACGCAGTAAACTCAATAAAAATACGCCAGTGATTATGCTTACCAGCCGTTCGTCCACCTTCGACAAGCTAAAAGGAATGTTGGCTGGTTGCGATACCTATTTAACGAAACCTATTAATCACAATGAGTTTCAAGAAATTGTCCAACAACACGTTAATGCCCATAAAGATCGCACTCAAAAACTGGAGAATGAACAATGAAACCTAATCGCATTATGATTGTGGATGACTCACCGGTAGAGCTACAACATTTGAAAGAAATTGTATCTGATGCGGGTTATCAAGTGATTACCGCCGTCAATGGTCAAGATGCTTACGACAAGGCCAAAATCTACAAGCCAGATGTCATTTTAATGGACGTGGTTATGGATGGTATTGATGGTTTTGAAGCCTGCCGAAATATCACCGGTGATAAAGATTTAGCATTAATTCCCGTAGTATTTGTCACCAGCAAAAATCAGCGCGCAGATCGTGTGTGGGGCGAACTGCAAGGTGGTAGAGCTATGATCAGTAAGCCTTATACTCAAGATCAAATACTCGATACTATCGCGGCGCTTTAACTAGGCAGCACTTTAATATCAATGTTTACGTTTGATTGCCGGAATTCATTCAGAGTTTTAACGCCAATGAATAATGATGCAATAGTTGCAGCACCTTCGAGCACTGCTTTAACTCAAGTAACACTAGAAAAAAATCTGATTGCCGCATTAACAAGATTGCAGCACACAGCCTTTGATAAAGAACTGCTAGTTAGCCGTGTGCCCGTAGCTCCCGATGCTAAACCTGAAACTTTTTTTGGGTTTAGTATAGGCACCTATCATTTTATGGTAGCCGCCAGTTGTTTTTGCGAGGTATTTGTGGATACCGCAATTGCCTCCATTCCCAACGCACCAAGCTGTTTGGTGGGTTTGAGTAATGTACGTGGTGTACTTATGCCTATTTATCAATTGCATTCCGCGTTAGATCTTGAGCTGCCTAAGAAATTGATTATTTTTGCAGTGGGAAAAGGTGAGTCTGCGGTTGGTATTTTAATAGATAGTTTGCCCATTTCCCTGCTGCTCTCATCGAGCCAGCGTCAAGCTGCTAGCAAAGAAGAAAATCCTGTGCTGCAGCAATTAGTAGCATTTCATTATTTTTCCGGACAGCAGCATTGGCTGAAGCTCAATGGCGTTGAGTTGGGTACTCAATTCTTAGCGCTAGCCAATCAGTCGCACAAACCTCACGCCTATTTATCGGCTAGCAGCGAGCTTGCGTACAGTTAACGTTATATTTAAATAGTGTTTACCGCTTATTGATGGAGTCCACCGATGAAAAAATTATCTGGAATAAAAATATCCCACAAAATTACTAGTTTGATGATCGGCTTGGTCGTTGGTTTTGTCTTGATGGCGGTGGCTTACTATGCGCAGATCGCCTCTGAAAAATCCATTAGTGAAGCAAATGGTAATTTAAAAACCATTGATCAACTGGTTTCTGCCACCTTAAATTCGGCTGCAGAAATTCGCACGGCAACGCCAACATTCATTGATTCCGGCGATGAACAATCGCTCGCGTATTATCGTGGTGGAAGAATGCAAATAAATGAATCCCTTAACTTGTTGGGTTCTATGAATATGCGTTACGTTAATCAAAATGCGCTTACAGCCGCAAAAGAAGCTATGAAACAATTAGATAATCAATTAACAACTTTAGTGGCGCAGCGAGCGAGTTTTGCTCAGGATCCCATAAAAAAAGAGTCGGTTAAAAATACGCTCAGTGAATCGATTGTAAGTATGACCACTAGTTTGCAAGATTATCGTCGGATAATAAGCGCCAGTGTAAAGCGTCGCATTACAACTGCAGAGAGTGAACTAACTATTGCACGCACTATGTTTGCGGGTGTTTTATTTTTAACAGCAATAGGCACAACCTTGGGGCTATTCTTGATTTATCGCAGTATTGTAATCCCTCTCTGGCATATGCAACGCATTATTTCGCAACAAAACAGCGGTAACGATAAAGCGCGCGTAGGTATTTTTGCTAATGATGAACTGGGTGATTTAGGCCGTGCATTTAACCGCTTATTAGATGAACGTATTAAAACACTCTCTGAGCAATCGCAAGAAAACGAGACTCTGAATACATCCATCATCGGGTTAATTCGTACTTTGGGCGCTATTGCAAAAAAAGATTTGTCCATTAAAGTTCCCGTGTCGGCAGATGTAACGGGCACTATTTCAGATGCGGTGAATCTATTAACCTCCGAAACCGCGCGTACACTGCACCAAGTAAAAGGTTACTCTGAAAAAATTAATCTTATTTCTGATCAATTGCGGGCGCAATCGGCAGTAGTATTACAAGTTGCTGAAGAAGAGCGTGTGCAAGTGGCTGAAACTGTAAGCGCGTTGGATCTCTCTGCAAAAACCATGACCGATATCGCCAAAGAAGCACGCAGCGCCAATAGCATTGCGACTTCCGCCATTGATTTTACGCAAAAAGCGCAGCTCTCCGTAATTCAAACGGTAGAAGGTATTCAAACCATTCGCGGCACTATTTCTGAAACGGAAAAACGGATTAAGCGTTTGGGGGATCGCTCGCAAGAAATCACCTCTATCGTAAATTTAATTAATACCATTGCAGAACGTACACATATTCTTGCGTTGAATGCGAGCATGCACGCGGCATCTGCCGGTGAAGCAGGTAAAGGTTTTGCGGTGGTGGCAGAAGAGGTACAGCGCCTTGCGGAAAACGCCCGTGGTGCCACCTCTGAAATTTCGGCGATGGTGAATAACATTCGTGTAGAAACCTCAGACACCGTAAATATTATGAACAAGTTAATTACTCAAGTAGCAGAGGGTACCAAGCTTGCAGAAGACTCAGGTCAAAAAATGCATGACACTGAGGCAGCAACGCGCCAACTGGTAAACCACGTAAAATCCATTGCGGTTAATTCCATGAATCAAGCCAATATGGCCAACCGTGTACGCGACCGCGCCTTATTAATTACCGAGTCCACCGAAAAAACTCACGGCAAGTTAGAAGAGCAACGTGTACAAACCGACGAGTTAAAAAATTATGCTAACTCACTCATGGAGCGAGTAAATGTATTTACCTTGCCAGAGTTCCGCACGGAGCCGCGCCCGCAAGTCATTAACTCCACCGCTGTAAATATCACGAATACTGTGCCTACATTAACGCTCTCTATAAATGAACAAGCGGTTAACACTCAAGCGGGCAGCGGCCAACCGACCGCCAATCAATTGCATTTGGAGAAAATCGCTTCAGGGCAGTTACCGCCAGAGCAATTACAGCAGGCGAAATTGGCGTAAACCAAAAGTATTGGTTTGGATAAATTGAGTTAAAAATGGCGCGCTGAATTAGGAATCACCATGGCTAAGAGTGTGTTAACGCCAGATCAACAGGAATTACTCGCAATACTTGCCGGTGAATTGCAAGCGCTGCTAGATATTTCCTTGGCGAGCGTGGAAGAACCTTCATGTGCGCCTGCGCATTTGCAAGATTCCTCAGAAGTGCTGGATAATTTTGCCAATGCGGCAGAGCTTATCGGCCTAACAGGTTTGGCAACTGCTTGGCGTTGTTTGCGCGATAATTTTATTGCGTTATCGCAAGTTGGCGTTTGTCCAACAGATGAGCAAGTTTTATTGGTGGACTCCTGGATTATTTATTTTCTGGGTTTCTTGGAGCATTTGTCTTCCGGTGAGATTGCTGCAAAGGATATTGCCCCCGTCATTGAGTTTTTAACGCAGCCTGCATGGCCGCAGCCATTGAATGCCGCCCAGCAAACGCAGTTGGCAGAAAATTTATTATCTGCTGAAATTACCGCAAACGAAGATGACATTCATCGCCTGCCTACTCTGGCAACCGCAGAGATGTTGTCTTTGGTTGTGAGCGATGACATTAACCCCGATTTATTCGAAGGCTTAATGATCGAATTGCCTACACAGGTTGTGCAATTTACCGATCAACTCAATCTGTTTTCACGCTCGCGCAATGCCGCCGCTTTGAGCAGTGCGCAGCGAATTGCGCACACCTTAAAAGGTGCTGCGAATGTGGTGGGCATTAGTGGGCTCGCTAACTTTATGCATTTCAGCGAAGACTTATTAGAAGAAATTGCCAAGCATGATGAACCCTTAACGCCAGCTATTAAAAACTTATTGCTGGATATGAGCGATACCTTGGCCAGTATGCTTGATTGTTTAACATCGACCAACCTTAGCGTTATAGGTGGGTTTGAGCTTGGTGTTATGCAGCAAGTGTTGGATGCTTATCACGCGATTCGTGCGCAAGGGTTTTCGGATTTTGTTAGTGAGACATCTAATGGTGATGCTAGTATTTCTTATGCTGATGTAAATATTGCAGCTGCACTCAATGATCCCGAGTCGGTTGTATCCAGTGCCGATGAATTGAATACAGATAATGTGCAGCCTATACCCACTATTCAAGAATCCTTAGCGGCACACTTGCGCATTAAAGAAGAAACTGCGCAGGATTTATTGCGGCTGGCCGGTGAAAGCGCCATCTCCACCAACCGCCTACAAACCCAAGTGACCGATGTTAAACAGCAAGTGCAGCACATTGGTGCCTTGCACAATAAGCTCACGCAATTAACGGAAGAGTTTGGTCATTTAATTGAGGTGCGCGAATTATTTAATAGCCGCTCAAAAAATTCCGGTGATGATTTAGATCCGCTGGAGTTAGATCCTCTTGAATTGGATAGGTACAATGAACTGCATAGCTTCTTTCACCAACTGCAAGAATTTGCGATAGATACACGCGATGCTATTTATCAAACCCAAGGGCAGTTGCGCGCTTTGGAAGATTTGACCTTTGAGCAGCAAGTCACCAATCGCTCCAGTCAAAACCATTTGTTAGAAATGCGTATGATTCCCGCGCAACATTTTGAAGCACGTTTTCAACGCTGTATTCGACAAGCTTGCCGCTTAACAGGCAAGCAAGCACGCTTTCAATTGCGCGGTGGCGATACCATGATTGATAGCCGAATTCTGCATGAGTTAGTGGATCCATTAATGCATTTGCTGCGCAATGCGGTTGATCACGGCATTGAATCAGCTGCAGAGCGTGAACAATCAGGCAAATCCATTGAAGGTGTGGTTGAACTGCAATTTGCTGTGCAAGGTCAGTCTATTGTGATTCGTGTGGTGGATGATGGTGCTGGTTTGCAGCGCGAACGTATTGCACAAAAAGCGCGTGAGTTGGCGATTACTCCTCCCACTATAACGCCGGCCGCAGATGCCAATGCAGATGTCACCGACTTGTGGTTAAAACAAATTATTTTTGCCGCCGGTTTTTCAACCCGCGATCAGGTTAGCCAAACCTCTGGTCGCGGTATTGGTTTGGATATGGTGGCAGATCGCGTTAATGAATTAAAAGGCCGCATTACAGTAGATAGTCGCCCGCACATGGGGTGTGAATTTTCAATTCGTTTACCCATGCCGATGATTACCGAGCAAGGTTTATTAATTGCGAGTGGTAAACACAGTCTCGCTATTTCATCGCGTGGTGTAGAGCAATTATTATTTTTAGAAGAATCGGCGCTCACTAATAATGGTGAGCAATTACGTTACCGTTTTAATCAACAAGAGTTGGATGTATTTCATATCGCCCAGTTAGCGCAATTGCCGGGTGTGCTCGCTATTAATGCGATAGATGCACACGCATTATTGGTGGTTGAAACATTGCCGGGGCAACGTGTAGGTGTTTTGGTAGACCGCGTACTGGCAAGCCGCGAAATGGTGGTGAAACCCTTAACCGCGTTTACACCGCAAATTACCGGTGTTATAGGTGCAACCGTATTAGGCGATGGTGCAGTTGCACCAGTGTTAGATGTGCAACAACTTGTTTTAGAAAGATTGCAACGCGGAATAAATGCCCTGGATTGGATGGCAGATGCACTGCGCATGAGTCAGCAAGTTACGGCAACAAAACCTATGGCATTAATTGTGGACGATTCACTGAGCACGCGCCGTTCACTCGCACAATTTGTGGGTGATATGGGTATGGAAGTGCGCACGGCAAAAGATGGGTTTGAAGCGATTGAAATTTTGCAAGAACAAACACCGCACATTATGTTGGTGGATATGGAAATGCCGCGCATGAATGGTTTGGAATTAACAGCGCATGTGCGCGCCAATGAAAGTACCAAACATATTCCGGTGATTATGATTACCTCGCGCAATACCGATAAGCACCGCAATCTTGCTAGCGCAGCGGGTGTAGATACCTATTTGAACAAACCTTTTTCGGAAGAGGAATTGTTACACCACATACAGGAAAATATGCACGCATGAAGCAGGATAATGAAAACAATTATGGTGCGCAAACATTGCAGGTGGTTGCACCGGCATCGCACTCAGCTGAGCCGCTCGCCTTAATCAATTGCGGCGAATTTAGTTTGCTAATATCGAGTAAAGATATTGTGACCTTGATATCTGCGCAAAAGCTCTTGGCTTCAAAAACGGCGCATGCCTGTGGTGAAGTTGAATTTGAGCAGAAAGTTATTCCTGTTTTTGTGTTTAATAAAGCGCTGCAATTACAACCTAGATTGCCTTCAGCGCATATGACAGTGGTTGTGTTGCAACATGAGTCGCGCTTATTTGCGATTTGCTGTTCGGGTTTAGAAAAATTAAATGCAGCAGATTTACATTTTCATAAAGTGCCACTCAGTATGAGCAACCGTAAACAGCCTTTTGCGGAGTTTGCCATTGTGAATAATATTGCGGCTGGTTTAAGCAGCGCTGCTGAATTGTGGCGATTATTAAGTTTGCGCAAAGCAGTACAGACGATGCCGCTTGTTCAAATGCAAGTGCTAATTCAAGGAGCGGGTTAATGACGAGTTCTATTCAACATGAGGTTTCTATTGATAATGCATCTGCGCCTGAAAATACGTCTGCTGCGCCTGAGTTATCGGCGTGGTTATTGCCTATTAGCCCAACCCACAGTGTGGCGGTGGGGCGCTATGAAGTGAAATACATCGAGTCTGTGAATGCCGTTGTATCGCTACCGGGTTTGCCTGCATTTTGCGAACAGGGGTTTATGTGGCGCAATCGATTTATTCCTGCCTTGGATGTGTGGAGTTTGTTGACGCGCAGGCGCATGCCGAGCCGGAACAGTGAGCATCTCGCCGCTATTATCATGTATGAAAATGTTCAAGGTGATCTAGCTGTGGGCGCTATTTTGCTCGCGGGCGTCCCCAAACTTGTAGGGGTTGCGGTTGCACAAAGTGTTGCTATTACGGAATTGCATCAAGAATGGCAGCTATTGGCTCATGCTGCGTTTAAGGATGAGAACACTACTTACCCTGTCTTAGACTTGCGTTGCTTATTTGATAAAACACCTACCGACTTATTATCCCTTCACTAAGCTTGCTTCATCGTCTTGATAAGTTCCAACGCCTTCACACTTCTGGCCTATTTACCATTGGTGCCCCCATAAAAAAGTGATTTAAGCGATCTTGAGGGTGGAATAAAACCGGTTTAGCGGTTATCGTTGTGTTTACTTAACCTTATTTTCACTATAAGTCTCATTTCTTAATAACCAGAATTAAGGAAGAGCAAACCGCGAGACGGATGCTGCTGTGGCAAAAACAGGTGTTAACTCCAAACGACTCATTCAAATCAGTGATTGCCACCTCGGCCCGCTGACCAGTGAAGCATTGCTTGGGTTAAATACTGATGAAAGCCTGCATGATGTTTTAACGCTCATCGCTGAAACAGAATCCAATTTTGACTGCATGGTGTGCACGGGCGATATTGCCAGTGCTGGCCATGAATCTTGCTATCGCCGCTTTATCTCCATTGTTCGCCAATATTTTTCTGAGCCTTTGGCTTGGCTGCCGGGTAATCATGACTCTGCGGAGATTATGAACAGCGTTGAACTACCTCAATCGCCCGAAGCGCGTGTAATAGAACAGGGTAAGTGGTTAATTCTGCTACTTGATTCAGTGGTGCCCTTTAAGGTTCACGGCAATTTTGAACAAGGTGAGTTGGATTATCTTGCGCAAATGCTCAGTGCCAATCCCGACAAGCATGTGATGGTGATGTTGCATCATCAACCCGTATTGGTTGGCAGCAAGTGGATTGACCAATATATTCTGCGCAATGCAGATGCTTTTTTTGCGGTTATCGACCGATTCCCCAATGTGCGAGCCATAGTCTGGGGGCATGTGCATCAGGATTTCAGCAGCCAGCGTAATGGCGTAGAACTTATTGCCACACCCTCAACCTGCGTACAGTTCAAACCCCTGTGTGATGACTTTACGGTAGATACCCTTATGCCCGGCTACCGCTGGTTCGATCTTCACGACGACGGTACGCTCAGCACCGGTATTGAGCGTGTGACCGGCAAGCAATACGTTATCGACTACAAATCTGCCGGTTATTGATTCCCTATGGCAGCATTGTTGTATATCCATGGTTTTCTCAGTTCACCCTTATCCTTCAAAGCGCAACAAACCCAAGCATGGCTTGCGGCCAACCACCCCGAAATAGACTATCATTGCCCCCAGCTTTCTCCTTACCCAGCAGAAACCCAACAGTTACTTGAGCAATTAGTGGAAACACTTTTGCCGCAGCCGGTATATTTAATGGGCAGTTCGCTGGGAGGTTTTTGGGCGACTTGGTTGGCGGAAAAATATAATCTGCGCGCGCTCTTGATAAACCCAGCGGTAAACCCACAAACATTTATGCCCAAGTATGTGGGCATGGAATTGAAAAGCTATCACTCGGATGATGTTTATTTTTTACACGAGCATCATATCGATGAGATCAAAGCAGTTGATGTGCAACCTAAGCGCTTGGATAATTATTGGCTGTTAGTACAAACCGGCGATGAAACCTTGGATTATCGCCTCGCGGTACAAAAATACGCAGGCTGCAAACAAACAATAGAGCAGGGTGGCGATCACGCCTTTCAAGGGTTTGAACGATATTTAGAAAATGGGTTGGCGTTTTTACGCTCGACATAAATTTAAGAAGAAAACTAAAAGACTATGGCAAATTATTCCGCAGAAGATATTGAAGTACTCACGGGCCTAGACCCCGTTAAAAAACGCCCCGGTATGTACACCGAAACCACGCGCCCCAATCACCTTGCGCAAGAAATTATTGACAACTCGGTAGATGAAGCGCTGGCAGGT
>SXGR01573757.1_pt1 | contig 14592 bp, 12 predicted proteins | sample 3174711 | NCBI WGS metagenome assembly SXGR01 (sample SAMN11356860, study PRJNA531348) | freshwater metagenome | isolation source: freshwater sample F1-60 | place: China: Fuxian Lake, Yuxi | collected 2017-12-25
GGACAAGAGAGCCGAGCAGGTAGCGGAGCGGAGGAGGGAAGGAGGGAGGAGGGATGGGGGCGCAACAGAGCGACGAAAGCGGCCAGCAACAACTCGTTGAGCTTGGAAGTGCAAGGGAGTCAGAGAGGCGGGAGCAGGATGCTGAGGAGTCGATCAACGGAGGGTGGAAGAGGCGAGCGGAAATTGTCACGAGGGCAGCAGCGCCGGGGCGAAGAGAGCAAGGACAGGGAATAGGAAGGAGAGACTGCGAGCGAAGTGGCAACAAATAAGAACGGAGCGAACAAGTTCACGAGGATAGCGAAGATGCGCGACCCGCGGATGGGGGGAAAAGCAAGTCGAGCGAGATGAATGGCGGCAGAAGCAATCAAATATGCGGGACCGGGGGTGGGAACAGGGGGACGGGAGGAAAAGAGAGCAGGAACACTTGGAGTAGGAGGAGCAAGATGACAGAAAGAGCGTTTGACACAGCAGGAGAAAGGGGAACAGAAAGAAGAGGATGAGAGTGGAGTGTGGAGCAACGAGAGAGCGAGATGTCTCTGACGTCGCTGGAGTGCGACAGCAGAACGCGAAGGAAGATGAGGACAGAGGGGCATGGGGTGTGCGAGACTGAGAGAGCGAGATGAATAGATCGAGGGAAGGGAGACGAGATCACTTCTGACATGGATACCAGCCGAGCTCAAAAACCAATCCTTGAGGAGTCTGGCACCGTCGATGCGAATGCCGCTGCTCAGGGGTCGTCGTCTCAGATGGTCTCCCGCAGACGTCGACGCCGTCTTGGTGCTGTTCAGCACCGAGTTTGGACAGATTCCCACTTGGAGGCCGTTGCCGCATGACATCGACTGTGTGTGTGATTGTGTGAGCGTCCTTGAACAGTCGCGTGTGATAGAGTTTGTGTGTGGTCGTGGTTGAACGTTACATGACACAATGTTGGTGGCCGTGGCGTGTTCAAACAGTGCGGATAGCTCAGCTGCTCGCTCGATGACTTAGCGGAGCACAGGTTTTACCGTGCAGTGTGCAATGCCATCGTGTGTCCATGACAGCTACTTCACTCAGTCTTTGCTTCGGTGACGTACACAAGCACAGGCTCTTCGTGTCTCATTTGGTTTCGGTATGTTGGCTCCGAGCTAATCGATTAGATTGTGTGTGCTCGTTCTCAGGCGGACGTCATCTTGTCGGAGGATCCTGTGCAGAAGGTGTTCGCGGAGCCTGACGACGATGTGAGGCACATCCGCGCTTCCAAACTCCCGCGGTTGAGGCCGAGTCCCTTGGTTGTGTCGCCAGAGACTGGGCCTTGAGCCAGTGGTAAAGGCTAGTGTCGTAGCCAGTGCTTCAGGCACATGTTAACCTACCCCAGTCAAAGGTTGCGAGTCAGCTTTAGCTCATCGCCAGCTGCGTCGAGTTATTTTTTCATGAGCGTGTCAATTTGATTCGTTTTATTTTATAAGCAAGCACAGTACAGCAACTTGCGCTCATCGCCAGTTGCATCGAACAAATAGACTCATTTTCCGGTCCCACTGACTGCAGCAACTTGAGCTCTTCGCCAGTTGCATCGATGAAGCCGCACGCAAGTTTTGTTCCATGCTTGGCACTCGCATGGCTCATTGGTTGCTGAAGATCTTGAGCTTTCGCAGGTGGGTGTCAATAAATGTCAAATATTTTCCTGGACAACCATGTCGAGGACACATCGTGCAGCAGCCCCATCTTCAACTGCATGCGCAGGTGATAAACCATCATACTTATTGAAATCCAGAGCAGCAGCTTGAGCTTGTCGCCAGCTGCACACACGAATATTACAAAATGTGTGGCATAAACCATTTTTCACTGAGTAGCTGAATCATCCGGCCAATGCGGTGGAGGACCAACTTGAGCTCATCGCCAGCTGCGTCTCCACATATTTACATAAATCTGTCAGTGGGTGATGTGTGGAAAAGTGTCCAGATGTCTGAGCTCACAGGCAGCTGCGTCGAGGTTGTCGTGCCAGTTTACACACGAGCTGGAACGAACATCAGGTCGTTCAACATGTTCCGTTTGACGATCCGGTCCCCGGTTTTTTAACAGCTCGAGCTTGTCGCCAGCTGCATCGAAACCCATTGTTTTTTTGGTGTCCATGTTGGTGTTCAGCCAGGAAGCTGGGCTGGGGTCTCACTCAACATGTGGTGCCGAGACCTGAAGTCGCAGGCACTCTTGCTGAGACAGTTTTCAGGGGTTGTGAAGTTGCTCATCAAACACACGTAGATCTTAGTCTGCAAGGGGCAGTTCTTCATGAATTCGTTGGGTTTGCGAAGCATGGGCTACGATTGCAGTGTGCCCAGTGTGCGCCGCGATGCACGGCACCACTGCCATCATTGGTGCCACTAAGGCCACGACGGTTTGGCCTTGGTCAGTGTCCCCATGCAGTATGTTGTCATGCAAGCGTCATGGTTTTTTGGCCTTTCAGCTCAGAATCCTGGTTTTCCTTCCCAGACTTCCTCCGGTTCTTGTGTCCTTGCTTGTTAAGCCCCTACCTTTTTTTCCACATCTCGACAGGGGTTTATCGGTACTTGTGAGTTAACACAGCCTCCTTCAGCTTGTTTGTTCCCTCCGGTTGTTTTGCCTTCGTTTTGTTTGCTCGGCTGTTTCGTGGATTCCAGTCTCTTCTTGCTTTCTTCGCACACCTAGTTTCTTTGCCTCTTCAAGTTGTAATGCCTTTTCAAATCTCTTCACTCGCACTGTGATTGATCGTACTGTTTGTCTTGTTGTGATCATTACAACTCGTGTTTCTCTGCCGCACGTTTGAGCTTGAAAGAAACATCACACTTGGTCCACGACATCCAGTCAGGTGTTGACCAGAAAACTCAGCACCAGATTAGTGGAGGGATTTTGTGGTGCAGCAGCTTGAGCTCATCGCCAGCTGCCAACCAAAATGTTGTCGCAGCAAGAGCTCGTTCTAGTTCCTCCACAATCGGTTTGTCGAGCGGCTCTTAGTCACCGGTCAAGGAACCAAGCTCCGGAGAAGTCGTGTGGTGTAACGTATGCGCTCGTCATGCAGGTACGTTTGCACCAGCAGTCTCTGTGCCCGCTTTGCTAAAGTCAAAGGTGTATTGACTCAGCCACGTTCCACGGGAAGCAAACCTTGGTGTCTCAAAGGGGCCGCCAAGGCAGTTTCGTGGTGCTATCGTCGTCGTAGACAGATGGCCGCCTGTAGTGCAATTTGTCACCAGCACCAGCGTGTGGGTGTGTGCAAAAAGCATGGATGTTCTGATGACCGGACAAAGGTCTGGTCGTGTTCTGTGAGGGGACTGTTTGTCGACGGCAGACCACACTGTTCCAGACCCACGTGCGGGCAAACAAATCACCCTACTGTTTGTGTGTGGTTTCAACTCACTTGTGTTGCGATCCCGCACAGACACTCACAGTGCGTACTTACACCGAAAGAGGCATTGTGATAAATCTCAGTGGAAATCTAGTCGAATGCGAATGCTTCACGTGGGCAAATCAGTAAGAAATCAATGAAACGCTGGTGTTGACAATCAGCGGGATGCCTAACGCTTATTTTTTCACAATTGGTAAACGGCATTAGAAATCGCAACTTCCCCAACGTGACCTATGGCACTTGTGACAACCCATGTTGTTTTGGTTTAGCGTGAGGTCAGCTTGTCTTGAGGTGGTGATTGATGAACGAAGCGTTCCCACACAACACATGTTGAGAACCTTGAAGGGGGGACCGCCTCTTCTTCCTCATGTTCCCCCTTCGCCGAATGTTTGGGTGGAGGACTTTTAGATGTCTGATCCTTCGAGGCAGTCCGCATACTTGGACTGAATGGCGTTCGGCTTGCAGGTCTGAGCCGATACCACGATCACTGAGGTTCGCCGTGGCAGCATGAAGGTTAAGTGATGGTTGTGAGGTCTGTGCTGGGTATCGATGGTTCCGAGGCCCCTGCCACTGACGATGAATCAGCTCAAACAAAATCTTGATTTGGTTGCCAGGTAGGTGCGAGACTCGACGGTCGAACGATTTTTTCGGCTTGTGACTTTGTTTGATTTTGGAGGCCACTGGTGAGTTGCCCACAAAGGTGACTCGTCAGCGTCGGCCAACAAAGTGTGCAACTTGAGCTCATCGCCAGTTGCACCGATGTAAAACAACAAATCGCATAGTGAAGCACCTACCTAACCGAAAATAGTGTATGCCTATTCTCACGACAATGATAATGTTAACGACGGAAGCACCGCGCAGCAGCTTGAGCTCATGGCCAGCTAGACTCGTCAGTGTGATAATACTTTGTAAGCATGCATAGTGCGGCAACTTGAGCTCTTCGCCAGTTGCCATACAATATTTTACTCACAAAAACGGAAGACCACATTGTGCAGCAGCAGCTTGAGCTCTTCCCCAGTGCAGGCGTGAGCACGTTGGATGTTCTGTGCCACGAATTTTATGTCCGATTTCCAACGATGCTGTGTAGATGACAAGTCTCAAGCTCTCCAATGCACACTTGCTATGCCGAAGTACGGAACGGTCCGGGTGGGTGCCATGGCCGAAAACCTTGAGCTGGTGAGGGAGTCTTTGGAAAAGGTTGGCAACGAATTGCGGGCTGCAGTGCAGAAGGATAAGGCCAAACGTGCCTCAAGGAGTGTTTTGAAGGATGCCGTTGCCATAGCCACCAGTACACCAGATGGCTTATTGGTTGCTGAGCATTGGATTCAGTTCAACGGAGTCACTGACGCCGAATCCCTTCGTGCTGCCATGGACAGAGTACGAGAACGCGTGCCTACTTCAAATGCGTGTGGTGTTGAGCCGATCGACGGGACGTCGGGGGTCGCCAAGAATGACCTGCTCGTGTCGTGTCGCGGTCGTAAGTTTTTGACGGAGTACAAGTTAAACTCTTGGCTTGAGGCTCAAAATGTTGGAAAAGGTGTGGCTCCGGCACGTTCTCAGGTATGGCAGCAGCGGCTCGTGTTGAACACGTGCCCTGGAAAGGTCTCAAAAACCAAAAAAGGACAAAGGCAGTGGTGTAGAAGGTGGCGTGCAAGATGGGGTGTTACATCAGGCCGCATTTGTTGCCGTGAAGTGGTGCCAGAGAAGGACATGCAGGAGAAGGTTAGGGGGTCAGGTTTCCGACCGAAAATGCATCCCTTCCTCAGTGTTTTGGAGTGAGCGCGCATGGCGACCATCCCAAAAGCTGGACCGCCTGGTGGTCCCATTTTCCAGGCCGTGCCACCAGATTTAATAACATCCGGAACCAAAAAACGGTACCGCTTTTTGATTGATTGCGGCTGGAAACCTGACCTGGGTAGGCAATTGCTGCTTGGCGATGGAGCAACTTCTTGCACCAGCAAAGCAGCTGTGGCAAGCTGCCGCTGCACATCAACATAGACGAAACGAGCGTGAAATTGCTGCCAGAGCAAGGTGTGGGATATTTAACAGGCAAGGCACGAGTCATGAAACGAAGCCCGAGAAGCTTGGTTTATTCTGCAGCCCGAGGCAACACTCGAGCTGCTTTTAGCTATGTGTGCATGGTCACCGACGATGCGGCGATACAGCAGATTATTCCACAAATACTTATGGTGAGCAAAAAAGTGGTGTCCGTCAAAGAGATCGCAGCCGTCCGGGAGATACTGCCCCCCAATGTTTACATGTGGCATGAGGATTCGTCTTGGACCACAACAGACCGGATGAAAGCTGTAATCAAAGTGCTGGTCGACTCTTTGGTTGGGAGGTTGGAGAACCGTCAAATTTTTTTGACAGCTGATTGTTTTCGGGCACACATCACACAGCCAGTTTGGAGAACTTGCAAGACACACAACATCTTCTACTCTTTGGTTCCTTCCAAAATGACCTGGGCTCTGCAACCTTGCGACACACATGTGTTTGCATCTTTCAAACGACATTTGCAGCATAAGTGCCTCGAGTCGATGTTGTCCAAGGCGGACGGCTCTTTAGCGACGGATTGTGTTTTCCGAGCTGTGGTCACATCCATCTCAGAAATTGTGTGTTCGCGGTCGTGGGAAAAAGCTTTTATGGACACTGGCTTGGTTGGGCATCAAAGAGCTGTCTCAGAACGTGTGCTGCAGAAGCTTGGGTTTTCGCAAGTGCCATTGGTTGGAAACGAATTGCCGACGTTGACAATGCTGCAGAGTGTGTTTCCAAACAACACAGTGATTCCCATCACGTTGGTGTTCGGATGCTTCTTGTCCAACGATGCAGGTGCAGTAGCTGCACCAGCCGTCCATGAAAGGATTGTCACTCGTTCTATGTCTCGTGGGATTGCGGCTCCAGCAGGTCCGCCTTCCGATCCGCCTTCCATGCTCGAGAGCACGGCATGGACTCCTCCAGCTGTGCCGCTGCCGCTTCCAACGAGGCCGTTGCATCTGTTGCGACTGCCATCGCAGTCCAGGCTGCCGTCGTCGCTGCCGTTGGCGGCCAAGAAGGCAAGGAATCCCTCGCTGCCAGCATCATCCGCTTGAAGGCTGAGCAGCAGCAAGCTCGGGAGGCCAAAAAAAGACTTGCTCGCGACCTACACAATGCTCAGCGACGGGCTTCCAGGCTCAAGAAAAGGGCGCGACAGCTTACAGACATAGACCTTGTTGAAGTCCTGAAGATGAGGGAGGTCCACGCCCCTGTTGTTGAGCCTGCTGCGGTGTTGCCACCAGTGGAAAAACCGTCAGCACCAGACGATGTTCTCGCCGAGGACGATTGAGTGTCGTTGCAGTGCGTCAGAGCTGCGACCGCTCTGCTTGTTGGCCACTCATGCCGGTAAACACACAAACTGTTTGGGTTAGTTCTGGCCACGAATGTGTCCGAAGGTAGAAAAGGACGAAGAGCAAAGGGTTGGATGAGAGCGAGAGAGAGGGAGAAACAAGGCTCAAAAGGAGAGGAAGGAAACAGAAGGAGGCAGGAGAATACAAACAAGGAACGTACAGCAAATGGCACGGCGAAGAAGACCATGAGAAGGATCTGAGGAAACGAAAAACAAAGTGATTCCGCGAAAGGCGAGCACAAGAAGGAAGGGAGGGAGGACAGCGAAACTGGAGGGAATCAGTGAGGAGGATGAGCAGGAGCATGGAAGATGAGAACTCGAAAACGCCACGTCTCTTCGTTCTGACCCAAGGGCGGGGCGTACGCTAGCAGGGCCGAATAACGTGGCCCTTCTGTGTAGTGAGCCAACAAGCAGGGCGGGAATCTCTGTGATGTGTTTTGTTCACCTTGTCATGTGAACCCACCAGCAGGTCGTCATCCACAAGCGAGGCGGCTGTTTGTGCAGGCGCCTTTTTTTTGTACACAGTCGTTGAGTTGGATATTTTCATTGTTTAGGCAATGGTGCACCGCCGACGGAGTGCCGTGCTCGTGCCATCACAGGTGTACAGAGGCATTTGCTACGCTGCCGTCCACATAGCCATTAACAGGTGGCCGTGCTGGATTGAACATGGGTCAAGTGCATTCAGCATGAGGCGGACCCCAACGTGTGCTTAGGGTGGTCCTTGATCATTTTGATGACGGTTTGAACTTGGTTGCGTTAGCAATGGGAGGACAGGAGAAAGAGTGAATACTGACACCTCAGAAAAGCATACTCCGAAAGATAGGTGTATGTGTTTCGGGAAATAGTGATGTGCACAGCACAAAAATCCCACAACAGCTTGAGCTCATAGCCAGCTGACCTCATCAGTGTGCACTTACTATGTTGACGACACAGCGTCTGGCAACTTGAGCTCATGGCCAGTTGCACCAAAAATTCGAGTGAGTAATCTGTAAGAAACCTTGTTTTGCAAGCGCACAGCGTTGAGCAACTTGATCTTTTCGCCAGTTGCATAGACCAAAAACAGATCACTGTTGCAGGCAATTTGGTGGAACAGTTTGAGCTCATCGCCAACTGCGTCCGGATTATTATTTTACTACACCATATTCAACCGCATAAATCAAGGACCGCGGGGTGTAACAGGCACACGTACAATTCTGGCCGAGAGAACAGGGCACCACCCTTCTTATCTCACACGGTCGATAACCGCGTGTGGCGTTCGAGTTATATGGGACCTCGCGGACAGAACAGACTCTCGTGTGTAAAATAATAAGCTGTTTTATTCGACAGTCTTGGCCTGATCCTACAGGGTGTAAAAGCGAGGGATCTTGAACGCTAGCTTGGCCGACAATGATCACCGTTGCAGCCAATGGTCTTGTAAACAAGGACGGCAGGGACCATGCCACCTGTGCCGATGCAGCGTGCAGTAGTTGTCAGTGGGCACTTCGTTCTCGATCAAACTGGGTCTGGCTGGTTTGTTCGACCAACTTGGCTTGCTTAACTGCTGTTCAGGTTTTCGGAGTGGTTTCTCTGCCACGACTAGCAGCACTCCAACATCTCCTCCACGTTGGGGGCCCTCTTCCAAATCCTCTTTGCCCGTTGGGGCTCCTTATTTTAGACCCAGTTTGATTGTAGGACGGTGGGCTCCCGCTAAAGTTTCACCCTCCGTCGAGCCGGGCGCGTCTGCCTTGGTCTTCGAGGAGGACTCGCGGCTTGTGCCAGATGCCAGCAAAGCGAGGCGACTGGATCTGCCGGCTCGCGTACTTGTCTTCAAGTGGCACTCGCCCCGAGGGCAGGAGCATTACGTCCCGACGGCAGGTGTTAACAAGACACCTCGGATTCGGAAAACGTTCGAGTGGTTTCCTACGTCACCAGAGCTTTTTGGTGTCAGCGTGAAGACATCGTTTGGATGAGTTGTCAGTCGTGCAGGAGAGGTTAAAAGAGGGATCACCAAGATGAGTAGGGTGCGATGTGTTGGCCTGTTCAGTGGAAGGCGCTCGTGTTGTTTCTGAGGCCCGTCAAGGCAAAGCAAATCAAGTCCAATCACTTTGACCTCAAATTTGTTTTTTTGGCTCGTCGGGGCATGACGCAAGAACTCGGGGACAAAAACACAAGAGAAAAACACAGCGATCAGGCACACTCTCAACCAACCCCAGGATTGCACGATACCAGTTAACAGGCCACTAACTGCGCAACAGCTTGAGCTCATGGCCAGCTGAGTAGACACAATTGGAATTGGCTTTTCCAGACAAACACAGTGGAGCAGACAGCTTGAGCTCATCGCCAGTTGCGTCCATATCACAACGTCATGTCGCGATTGTGCGATAAATTGTAATCGCACCGCCCAAGCAAGAATTGTGCAGCAGCGTGAGCTCGTCGCCCGTTGCATCGATACATGTCTCATGTATTAATTGTTCAGCAAGCATCATGCAGCGCCTTGAGCTCTTCGCCAGCTGCATAGATATTTCCCTTGACTCCTTACACTGTTGTGTTTGTTTTATGTATCATTGTAGGGGACGTAGTCAACAGCTTGAGCTCTTCGCCAGCTGCACAGAAGTGGATCTTGCGACAAAAAACGTTCTTCTTCTCAAAAATTATCCGGCAGCTTGAGCTCGTCGCCAGCTGCAAGGATGCTGCAATAGTAAGTGCGTCCAGAGGAACATAGTGCAGCACTAAGAGCTCATATCGCCAGGTGCATCGATTCAGACAAAATTCCTTCAAACAGCCAGTGTGCAGTAGGTTGAGGACATCCCCGCCTGTGTGTGTTTGACAAACACATCATTTGTGGTTCAGAAAAGGTGCAGCGCGTCAGGCTCATCGCCGCTGCATCGATGCCTACCGACACACACATGTACACACGCATGTGTGCTCTCTTCGTTTTTGTCGTAGCACAGCAACGTGAGCTCATCGCCAGTTGCTTCGATAAGTTCTAAACATTTTTGTGAAGGACACACGTACTAAACCATTTATACCACTGCCAACGTTTGTGGATGCGGACGAAGCATAAGGATTCAGCGTATTTTCTTTGTTTTCAGGCCATGCATGATACAACACCTTGAGCTCGTCGCCAGGTGTACTAATGCAAAATGCACAATCATATGTAAGAGGATTGTTTTTTGTTCTTGTAACTCGCTTCGCTGTAGGGCACCGAGCCAACAGTTTGAGCTCACAGCCAACTGCGTGTAAACTGGACACTGTTTCTTTCAGACACACGAAACGAGAAGATGCACTGCAGCAACCGCTCTATCAACATAGGGAACTACTTCAACCGTTTTCGTGGCGGCATTGGTGTTTTCGGCTCACTCATGGTGCAGCAGTTTGAGCTCGTCGCCAACTGCGGTAATGTAAACTTACACGTGCATGCGTCAAAAACACACGGATGTTAGTAATGCAGCAGCTTGAGCTCGTCGCCAACTGCGGTCATGTGAACACACGTACACGAAGTAGCATCTGTGTCGCCATTTGAAGCTTCGAGGAGTGGCTGACGAAATCCCGACTCGCGACCGTTCGTTCCGCGGCCTGCTGCATGGAGGCCGTTGATGTGAAAAAGGGTTGGCTGACCATGGTCGACCACCAGCTCAAGGCTTACACGGCCTTCCTCGGCGCCGTGTGGGCCGAGTCCGAGGTACAGATGGCCAAGTACGCTGCAGTGCTTGCTGTTCACGACGACCACGAGGACCCCCAGCTGCCATTTTGTCGTCACGAGAGCGTACAAGGTGACGAGGAAGTTGACCGGATCGTCGCCTGGGCATCGCAAAAACACTGGGAGATTACTTGCGAGTGCAACGACACAGAACGGTTGGTTTGGCTCACTCACGTCTTGTTCCAATCGCGGGTCGAGTTTCCCGGTGGTGATCAAGCTCAACTTTTGGAGATGGTCACCGAGCGGATTCACCACTTGATGTTCCTCAATTTTGATTACGAGTCGTGAGACTGGTGCTCTGAGCTTAGCAAGTGCACGCGGTCCGCACGCACGGCGTTAGTTGAGGAGACGCTGTGAAAACGTTTGTGCCACGGCTGTGAAAACGTGTGTGAAAACGTTTGTGCCACCTCGCACTGGCTTACAGGTTTCGTGTCCGTTGTCGAAGCAATCGACGAAGAAGCTCACTCCCTGATTGCTGACTTACTTCATTGTCACCCCGCGGTCACTGCCAGTGACACTGGGGGCACGCATGGTAGGACGTCGACGTTTTTTTCGAGCTCCGCTCAACCCGCCGTTCCATTTTTTAGCACTTGTGCGTCCAAAGCCACAGGCCAGTGCCAAAAAGTATGATAAAAAGTGCTTTACATGACACTGGAACTTGGCTTTTCCAGGGATCTGAGAGGTCCCTGTTGAGGCCAGAGCTCAAAACATGCTACTTGTGGGTCTGGAGGGTTCTGCCTTTTTTCGTGTCAAAACCCTCATTTTTTCGAGTAAGATTGACATGCGTTTTGATACAGCAGGGATAGGTGTGGGACTCACCTCGGGCCGTTTGGACTGTAAAAACACGAGGAAAAACAGTGGAGTCCCACAAACCTGCGTTTTGAGACTTAGAAATTATTAATTGTGAATAGGCAGAGGGGCGGGCTCAACAATTACACACCTCCCACGCAAAACGCCCGAAACGAGTCCCACAATAGTCCCGCTAAACCCTGGGGCTATGGTGATTTGCACTTTTTCTGACTTCTGCACACTTGCTCGCATTGCCGGATGGTTTTTGACCTACGTTTGGTGACATTTTTCTCTTGTAGTATGACTTGCCACACTTCCTTTCTTTGTAAAAGGGATAAGCAGAAGGGTCCTTGAAAGATTCTGTGGTTGTCACGACATAGTGCAGCAGTGGTCGCGAAACAAATCGGCGTTCATGTTTGTCATCACAGTACATACGTCCTTCCGAAGCTTTTTGGCTCAGGTGTGTATTGCTGCCGCACCGACTGGCCTTCCGTTGGAGCATCATGGCTAGCTTGGACGAACCAGAAGGTGAACTTTTCGATGAGTCGCTTTGGCAGGAGCCGGAGCACCAGGAACACACCACGGAGCCTTGGACCGAGCCGCCTTCAGAAGGTCCGCCGGCTGAGAGTTCGCAGTGTGTAGCTTTGGAAAAAGAGGCGGCGAAACAGCTCGCCGACGAGGGCTTGACCAACACACCACCTTTGCCTGTGGTTTGCACCCCCGTCGCCGCTTCGAAGAGGCGACGGCTTTTCAAAAAAACCGCGGTTGCAGTTGGTGGCAGCTCGAGCTCCTCGCCAGCTTCTACCACTGTGTCAGAGATGTTGGACAGTCGCAGTGAACCAAACGACTCGCCGTCGGACAAAGGGTCTGTCTCTAAACTGTTGCCAGTGACGACCGACGGCGATGGAGGGCGCTTCACTGTGGTGTTTCCGTTGAAGCAGCATTGGGTTTCCTGGGCACCGCGTAGGCAGTATCTGTGGATCTTCGAGCGGGTTCGAGGCTCCTGGACAACGCTGCCGTCGGTCAAGAAAAAGTTTGGGGGTATGGCTAATTACCGGGACTGCCACAAAATGTTCACGGTTTTGACCAAGACTGAGAAAACGGATGTTGCCATGGATTTCGTTAGAAAGTTCAAAGCTCCAGATTACGTGCAGCAGCTTGTCACGGCCACTTTTGGTTGGAAAGACAAGGACAGCAAACTTTTTGGCAAAACTTTGTTATTGACTTACAACGGTCCATGGGGCTTGAAGGACGAGAGCGGCAGTCAGGACTTTGATGTTAGTGCCTTGACCTTGGAGCAGGTCGTCGGCAAGTTGCAGCAGGATCCCGCCACCTTGACACATTGGCAGGACATGAAGGACTTTGCACAGGACACCATGGAGACGCTTCTGTGCAGCGATGTTTCTGTCTGTCTAGAGGTGTGCACTGCGACTCTTGCCAAGGAGATGAAGGCGAGATGTCACATGCATATCTGGCTCCGTTGTTGCAGACGCATTTGGGTTAGCGATGCCACGAAGCTTGTTTTCCAAGGCCAGGGCCCGAACATGTCGGGTGTGATGGGCGGCGTTGTGAGAGACACCAGAGCGGCATCCTTTCAAGGAATGTTGTACACCAGCTCGTTGAAGTTGGGCTCTGTCTTCTCGCACGCCACCCGTGAGCCGTTTACTGGGTACTTGGTGCAACCCTCTTGGCTCATGAACTTGCTGCAAAGCCAGAAAATTAGCTTCGATACGTGCAGGGAGGCCGTCCTTTCAACTTGCCAGAACGTGGGTCGTTACCTGAAGGATCTCGACCAGGTTGAGCAGCATTTTCGTCAAAAGGAGATTGAGGCGGAGGTGCAGCGAGCTCAGCGAGTTCTCGCTGGTCGCCGGCACCCTTTTTGCAATCTCCCCGAGGTCGTGGAGTGGCGGAAACAATACGACGAGGACAACTTCAGGTTTCGTTTCCTTGTTCTAGAGGGCCCCAGCCGTTTTGGAAAAACACAGTTCGTTCGCTCACTTGTGCCGGAGGACCAGGTCCTGGAACTTAGCTGCAGTGGTGGCACTCCCATCGACTTGAAAAGCTTTCTGAGGCACAAGCACAAACTAGTGCTTTTCGACGAAGTCGAAGCTCCACAGGTGCTCGCACTTAGAAAGGCTTTCCAAGCTGGGCCGTCGCCCGTGCAGTTGGGGCAGAGCCAGACCGGCATGTACACTTACTGGGTGTTTCTGTATCGTGTCATGTTCGTGCTTTGCAGCAACACTTGGACGGAGTCCCTTAGCAAGCTCAAACAAGGTGATGCCAACTGGATCGAACAGAACCAGATCCACGTCGCCGTCGACAAGCAGCTGTACACGTGAGCGCTGCGAGACGCCTCGCAGTGTTTTTTTTTTGGGTGTGCCCTGCCGCGACTTCGCTCCACAAAGCACCATCAAAATCACAACCATTATCTACAATATCATTGTGCCTTTTTTGCGAGGTTCTTGGATTGGTGCTTGTGTAGCCTTGTTGTGCAAGCCAGGTCTTGCGTGCAGGCTTGTCAGTCGGCGTTCGTGCATAGACTCGCGTGCAGCTCGGTGCTAGTCGCTGTGTGCAATTGTACTAACGGGGGGGGACTTAAAACTAAAGACAAATTATCGTTTTGGTTCCGAAGCGATAGTGCATCGGCTTGTCTGGTGTAGGTTGGTCTGCATTTTTCCGGTTCGTCTCGTGCACAGTGCACTCCGAGACGTGCCTTTTTCTAGTCGCCTCGTGTTGCCGTGAGCAGCCTGCCTGTGCAAACAATTTGGCTAGGGGTGATGGCCACCTTGCTGTAGATCAACCGACCTTTGACGTGTAGAGTTTTTTTTCGCGGAGAAGGGATGGCATGTGGGTGCTTCTCCACGACCGCGTGTGGAACTCAAAACAGCAGCGTGTTTGTTGAGGGTAAACAGCAAGAGCTTTCAGATGATCTGTTTGAGTGGTTAACACAGCCAGCTGATGCGAAGGACCTGTCATGATTGGCACTGTTGTGTTTAGGTTTTTGACGAGACACAGAGCGCCCGTGCGACTTCGACATCCTCCAACAAGGATGTGGACAGTGCTCAGCAAAATCTTTCATGAAGCGGGGTGTCAAGAGAACGTGTTGTTTTATGTTTCATTTGCTGTGCATCCGAAAGAGCTCTCCGGCTTGCACTCTTGTCCAAAGGCCCTTGTGGGCTTTGTTTGTCGACAGTCACGCCTACATCGCACCTGGGTCACTATTGATTGCTCCATGACGCTCCTCCCTCTGTAGCTATTTTGCTTCGAGCTTGGTGCACTGTGGCTCCACTCTTCGGGCAGCCATGTTCGATGAGCCACAGGCTAAGCGACCTCGACCCGAGGAAGAGCCAACCTTGGGATCCAGATACAAGTTGCAGAGCGTTGCTGTGA
>SXGR01436682.1_pt1 | contig 14586 bp, 11 predicted proteins | sample 3174711 | NCBI WGS metagenome assembly SXGR01 (sample SAMN11356860, study PRJNA531348) | freshwater metagenome | isolation source: freshwater sample F1-60 | place: China: Fuxian Lake, Yuxi | collected 2017-12-25
CAAAATCCAAATGCGCCAATTCCAATCGATTATGGCGGGGTTAAACCAGCAGGATTTTTGAGCCAACTATTACCACAACTATTAATTATTGGCTTACTCATTGGCTTATTTTATTTCTTTGTTCTTCGTCGCATGGGCCAAGGCGGGGGCGTGCTATCATTTGGAAAGAGCCGCGCACAGCTCATCACTAAGGGAAAGACGGGAAAAACATTTAAAGACGTCGCTGGGATTGATGAAGCGAAAGAAGAAGTTGAAGAACTGGTCGCTTTTTTAAAGAACCCGAAAAAGTTCCAGAAACTTGGCGGACGTATTCCTCGTGGCGTGTTATTGGTTGGCCCTCCAGGTACAGGAAAAACCTTACTCGCGAAAGCCATCGCTGGTGAAGCCGATGTTCCGTTTTATTCCATCAGCGGTTCCGATTTCGTCGAAATGTTTGTTGGCGTTGGCGCCAGTCGCGTGCGTGATTTATTCTTACAAGCGAAAGAAAACTCACCTTGTATTATTTTCATTGATGAAATTGATGCCGTCGGCCGCAAACGTAGCAACGGAACAAATTCTGGGGGACACGACGAGCGCGAACAGACGCTAAATGCCATTCTCGTTGAAATGGATGGGTTTGGCTCTGGTGACAAAGTTATTATTATTGCGGCAACTAATCGTGTTGACGTGCTTGATCCGGCGTTGTTGCGCCCTGGACGATTTGACCGTCATATTTCGGTTAATTTACCAGATATCGTAGGTCGCGAGCAGATTTTGAATGTTCATGCGAGTAAAGTAAAGATGGGTGAAGATTGCGACTTGTCGATTATTGCCCGTGGTACTCCAGGATTCAGTGGCGCCGATTTAGAGTCGATGATTAATGAATCGGCATTAAATGCAGCACGCTTTGATCAAGAACAAATTAAGCATAAAGATTTAGAATACGCTCGTGATCGAGTTGCATTTGGCCGTGAAAAGAAAAGCGGCTCACGTGCCATGCCAGAAAAAGAACGTCGTATCACGGCTTATCACGAAGCAGGTCACGCCATTCTGCAAATGCTGGTCGAAGAAAAAGACGACCTGCATAAAGTAACCATTATTCCGCGAGGTCGATCACTCGGTTCGACGATGCATTTACCAAGCGAAGATCGTCACACGCATGGACGGCGTAAATTAATGTGCGATATCGCCATCCTTTTTGGCGGAAGAATTGCCGAAGAAATGTTTTGTCTTGACATTACCACGGGTGCATCCAATGACATCGAACGCGCAACGCAGTTAGCACGTGGGATGGTCTACGAATGGGGCATGTCAGATAAAATGGGGCCATTGAAGTATACAGAGGATCGCGAAAATATTATGGGCGGCGATGCGGCCATTGCAGTCGGTAGCCAAACCCGTCGGGAGCTCGACGAAGAAGTCCGTCGCATCATCGACCAGCAGTATCAAAAAGCCAAGGAACTCATTATTGCCAACAAAGATAAGTTGGAATGTGTTGCTCAATCTTTGTTAGAACATGAAACATTAGACGCGGCACAAGTGCGTATTTTAATGGATGGTGGTGAATTGCCGCCTCGACGTCCGACGATCATGATAAGCAAGACTGATGTCGCTGAAGGAGAAACAAAACCAGAGAGCGAACGTAATCCAATGAGCCCTGCGCTCGAACCAAAGTTAGCTTAATCTCAGATATTTTTTTCTGCCAATATGCGGTGCTTCGCCTTGCGAAGCACCGCATATTTTTTTAGTTAGACACCTAGTTGGGCGGCCAATTTTTTGAGCGCTGCAAGATCTCGTTTACCCGTCCCAAGCTTGGGAATGGCTTCGACATGATGTACGTCACGTCCACGTGGCCGCCAAAGCGCAGGCAAATGATCAAGTGAACTGAGTAATTTTTCCCAATCACCAGTAAACCCCGTGTGGAGAATTAAAAGTCGCTCGCCACGACTTTGATCACTGACAGCGGCGACCGCAATTTCGATACTGCTGTCTTCACTAATAAGGGATACAATTGCTGTTTGCACAGCAATTTCGACATTGTCTAGCGGAACCATTTCACCACCGATTTTAGCAAAACGCGCAAGTCGACCAGTGATGTGAATAAATCCATCGTCATCAATGCGACCAATATCTCCCGTGTTATAGCCATCTAACAAAAATGCTTTTTCAGTGAGATCAACGCGATTGAGATAACTACGCATACGGCTTGGACTACGCACGACCAGCAATCCCTCTTCGCCAGTCGGTAGGGGTTCTAAGGTCGTTGGGTCAATGGTGAAAACATGAATTCCTGGTAACGGACGTCCAACGGTTCCATCGCGATGACGAATTTCATTCACTCCATCGCGTTTCAGCGGCAATAAATTTAATGAAACAACCGGCGCTAATTCGGTGCAACCATAACCTTCCAGCAATGTTGCCCCAAATCGGGCTAAGAATTGCTCTTTCAAATCGGCAGGGCACCGCTCTGCCCCAGCGACGGCAAAACGCAGTGTGCTAAATTGTTCGGGCTCTACGCGTCGCATATAATTACGAATAAAGGTAGGAGTACTCAATAAAAATGTAGCGCGACTAGAAGCGGCTAATTTACCTAAACCTTTGGCGTCCGTTGGATCTGGTTGTGATGCAACGGGTAGTCCAAGAACCAGCCCGAGCCAGAAACCAGGTATTAAACCAAAGCTATGAAATAAAGGGAGGGGACTGAGAACGACGTCGGTATCGCTATTTAATTCGAGTCCCTCGCTAACCGCACGGATATTTGCCAGTAACTGTTGATGGGTTAATTCCACTCCTTTCGGATCGCCAGTTGAACCCGAACTAAAAATGACTGTGGCGACCGATTTTGGCCGCGCTTTGTCGAGCCAACGTAAAGGCATGCAATAGGCGCCGATTGCAGCAATAAAAACTTCAATTTTTGATGGCTTTGCCATGATTTCGTCAAGTAAGATAACTTTTTGTTTTAATTCTAAATCGCCCAGGCGTTTTAAGTAGGGCGTTGCGCTGATGATGGTGTGGATATTGGCCAATTCGCACATGCGTTGTAGCTGCGCGTTGCCAACGGTGTGATTGAGATTAATCGCGGTTCGACCATTTAGCATAAGCGCTAAATTTACTAACGATCCGCTGCGACCGGGCGGTAATAGTACACCAATAGATGGCTCACCTTTCGGTAAGGCGAGTTTTGTAATAAGAACACGCGCAACGGCAACTAATTGCCACATGGGTAAAGAGCCGCCGGCATCGCTGACAGCAACGCGAAAAGGATGACGACGCATACTGGCCAGAGTTGCTGAACCCAGGGTACGCGAATCGTTATCGGCGCGGATTTGTGCAGCTTCATAACTGAGTGTCATAACGGCGTTTCGGGCTTTTGCAGCAGATGTTGATGTGGGTAATGCGGCTCCGATACGCAAGGTGACCGGACGCCATGGGCGTGGCCACGCGCGCGACGCTGCACGACTGCTTATCGTGCCCCATAATCCGTCCAAATGTGCGGGGACAATAGGGACGCCAGCGCGGGAAGCGATGCGTTCTAAACCGGATCGGAAGGTGTCCATTTGTCCGCTACGAGTAAGTTTTCCTTCTGGGAATATGACGACGACTTCGCCAGCTTTGGCCGCATTCACCGCAGCATCAATAGACGCTAACAAAGCGCGCCGCGAATCTTCTGCGTCTACAGGAATTACGCCAGCAGCGCGCATAAATAAACCAATGACGGGCAAATCAACAAAACGGCGATAAACGAGAAAGCGACCTCGGCGGGGTAAATGACTCGCTAAGATAATACCATCACTGTAGCTCAAATGATTGCATACAACTAAGCAGCCACCAGTAGTTGGCATATTTTCAGCACCGTAAAGACGGACATTATAAGCTATTTTAACGGTTACGGAAATAATCCATCCTGCGAATTGGCTACGGAAGTGGAAAAGAACGATTAATGCCATGAAAATGGTAAAAACACCGCAGCAGATAAAAGCTTGTGGCGTTGATAGTCCACTTTTGATTAACAATTGAAACGAACCAGCGGCAATAAAAGTACCAAACGAGCCAAGAACACTAACCGCCGACATGACTAAATTACGTTGGAGCGGTGTGGCGCGTTCTTGTAGCAAAACAGTGACAGGGACTTCCCAGATACCAGCACCAATACCTGTGATAATCAGCCAAAAAATAATAATAGCTGGTGAACGAGCGCTTTCGGCTAAGCTCATATCTTGCCAGGCGGTCAAACCGACGAAGGCAAAAGCACAGCCGGCCATTAATGCGCCAAATAATGGCGCACCAGCGGGAAATGCTTTTGCAATTAATCGTGGGGCAAGAAAAGAGCCAATTACCATCCCAACAACCAAGGCTAAAAATAATCCAACGGTTCCAGCTTCAGAGAGACCATACACGACGCTACCGAGGGTTGATAATCCAGCAAAAGTGGCACCACCCAAAGCCCAAAAACCTGCGAGCGCTAATGCCGGTGTCCAGGTACCTGGATTGTGATTGAGCGACTTAATCTGATGAATAACCATCCAAGGCATAGCAATTGGCGTATGCGGGGCTTGTGCTGGTAATGGCGGAACGCGGTATGCGGCAATTATACCGGCCGTGCATAAAATGGCGCTGACTATAGCTAAGGACCAGACAGTGGCATGAGGCGAAGCCGTGATGCCAACAAAAGCAAAAACTGATGAAACCCATGCTTTATCCGTACAAATAGCCAGGACGGTACCGCCAAGAATGGCCATCACCGTGACTGCTGCGATGACGCCATTTGCTTTACTTAAACGTTGATTATCGACTAATTCAGGAATGACGGCCAATTTTACGGGCGCAAAAAATGTACTCGCAATCGCCAATAAGGTGAGGGCGGTCAGCATCATGGTCGGTGATTGGATGGCGAAGCCCCAAATACCGAGCGCAGCAATTGGTACATCAGCAATACGCGCAGCGCGAATAATCAAATGTTTTGGTAAGCGATCACCTAAACTTCCAGCTAACGGAGCGAGTAATATAAATGGTGCGCTAAAAAGCATGAGGGCCCACGAACCATAAGTTGCACTTAATGTTTCGGCTTGGGATTTATCCTCTGGGTAAGCAATAACGGCGGCGGCGGCTAATGCGATGATAGCGACTTGTCGAAATAGATTATCGAGACCAGCGCCAATAATACAGGCAATGACATGGCCTGCGAACCCAGTTTGTTGTGGGGGCAAAGCCGTAATGGATGCGGGCGAAGTCGTTGGTAGGGATTTGGTCGTTAGCACGGTGGTCGACATAATCATGTCCTTGGTTGATGACAATAGATAACGATCGATAACAAATAAGTCAATAGGCAACAGTGAAATCAGTCGTATGGGTCTATGTAAACCCAGCTCGATTCAACGTAATCTGGTCTAGATAGCCAAAAAAGTGGCCCTAGACAGTCACTTCATTCTCTCACTATGCAGTTCATTATCAGGAATTTTGGCATGGACTTTCACGAAGTTAATGAAGTTACCGTCATCGAAATCGTCAATGAAGAGTGCCAATCATTGATGCGCATCGTTGAGCCAATGTTGGCGAATGGGAAGCGCTCTTTTGTGTTTAATATGGCACAATCCAATTTTTTGAACTCGGTGAATATCGCCGCAATTATTGCAACACGGAACAAAATTGCTGCAGAACGGGGTAAAGTCGCCGTTTGTAATTTGACTCCCAATATCAAAGCCGTGTTTCGTATTTTAAAACTGGAGCGTTTATTCAATTTGGACCTTGATCTCGATGGAGCGCTCATCGCGGCCAAATAAGCTGGCACGGTGATTGCGTAGGTGTCGAAGTCGGATGCTCCATCCCGGGGTAACGACTGGAGGCACCACACTATGTGCATGGCTCTACGACATCTGATGTTGTTACTTTTGTTGCTGCCTTTGCAGGCGGAAAGCCTGTTTAAAGCTGAAACATTGGCTGATGGGACGCTTTATTCTGATCAAGTGGCTCGCCGTAGTGGTGATTTGATCACTATTCTGGTGAAAGAAACGACTTCTATCTCTGAGCGTCATAAAACCCAGAACAAACGTGAAAATTCTGTTGAAGCTGCCGTTACTCTATTTCCAGGATCGAATGAGTTACCGGCTGAAACGGGTTCGCCACAAGCCGGTACCTTACCTGCTATAGCGATGAATTCGGAGAAAGATTTTAAAGGCGAGGGTAAATACGAAGCAGAAGGTGAGGTCAAAGCAACGATCACCGGACGCGTGATCGATGTATTGGATAACGGCAATTTATTAATTGAAGGTCGTCGCTTGGTAAAAGTTAACAAAGACACGAAAACGATTTTAATTACCGGAATAATTCGCACGGCAGACATTCAAGCAAATAACACTATTTTCTCAGAGAAATTGCACAATTTCCAAGTGTCTATAGTCGGTGATGGGCCCCTTACCCGTTCAGCAAATGAAGGTTTCCTTGGACAAATCCTTGACATCCTGTGGCCATTTTGAGGTCCTTTATGCGACATATTTTTATGGGCATGGATTTAGTCTTTCTGCGCCTGCAGTGCGTGGCGATGCAGCAGCAAGCAACTCCTACGCCGGATAAACCAAAGGTACATACACAGGTGCTTAAAGATAAAAACTTTCGTCGAACAGAGGGTATAGTTGCTGGTCTTAGCGCATTTTTGCTGAGTGGTTTAATTGCAAATGGATGGACGAGTGAAGTTGCCAGTGCACCTACGGCTATTTCCGTACCTGCAGCTACGATGCCATTGATTTTACCCGAAGCAGATGGCGTTCGATTAAAAGATTTATGTGAAATATATGGCGTTCGTGATAACCAATTACATGGCATCGGTGTGGTCGTTGGTTTGTCTGGCACTGGCGATAAAACTCCGGCGACGGTTCGTATGTTGCGGCAAATGCTGGCGACCAAACACCTGAGTTTTTCTGAAAGCGATTTACAGTCAAAAAATGTTGCCATGGTGGCTGTGACGGCGGATTTACCCGCGTTTACGCGCAATGGTTCGCGCCTTTATTCACAAATTTCTTGTTTGGGTGATGCGACGTCCCTCAAAGGCGGAGTCTTATTGCAAACGCCCATGGTTGCTGCGGATGAAAATATCTATGCCGTAGCCCAAGGGACGGTCAGCGTCGGCGGTTTTGGAAATGCTGGCCCTAATTTTGCGGCTAATGGTACCGATCATAAAAATATAGAAACGGTGGCGACTTTGGCAGCAGGCGCGTTAGTCGAGCGTGAAGTGCCCGTCAGTTTATTGTACGGAGATCGACTGCGCCTAGTTTTAAAGAACGCGGATTTCACCACGGCAAGTCGTGTTGGGCGAGCGTTGGCGGTTGAATTTGGGGTCGATCGTGTGAAGGCAGAAGACGCAACCATGGTAACACTTGGCTTTGAGAAAAAACCAAGTGAAACTGAATTAGTTGCGACGATTGCGAAACTGCAACAATTACGAGTTTCCCCCGATATTCGTGCACGTGTCGTAATTAATGCGCGTACTGGCACGGTAGTAGCAGGTAACGAAGTGCGTATTAGTCAGGTGGCGGTTAGTCACGGTGGGTTATCGTTGCGCGTGATGCCGGTAGCAGAACGCCGCTCTGATCCACCTGATCGAAATAAGGTCATCGACTCGGTCGCCTGGGTGGATCCTGTTACTCGTCTTCGTTCGCCGGAGCCGCCTGCTGGCATTAAACCGTCGCAGACACCCGGTTCATTGAATGTTTTTTCGGGTGCGACGGTGGAAGATATTGCTAACGGTTTGAATGCCTTAGGCGCACGTCCGCGTGATTTAGTCGCTATTTTCGAAGCCATCCAACGCGCTGGCGCATTACATGCGGAATTGGTGGTGATGTAATGAGCGATTTATCGATTACATCTGATGGACGTTTGCCTGGTGTTAATCATGATGAACGCAGTCGCTTGCAAAAAGCAGCGAAACAATTTGAAGCGTCATTTATTGATTTGTTGTTTAAAGATTTGGAACGAAAAACCATCGATGATGATCCAATTTTGGGCGGAGATAATGCCACGGAACAATTTACGGGTTTGTTGCATCGTGGATTAAGTGAACGCTCAGCGGGCGGACTTGGCATTGCAGATATGGTCATGCGTGAATTAGCTGCACGCGCCGATATTAAGACGCCACCACCCACTGATATCGGAGGTTTATTATGATACCGAACGATTTGGTTCAGGGTTTACGCGACCAACTGAATGCTGAACTAGCGTGTTATCGTGGATTGTTAGCGCTCGCTGAACGGCAACAACAAGCCTTGATCGCTACTCAGGTAGCAATTTTTTCTGATTTGACGAAACAAATCGAACCAAACATCGCGGAGCAGCAGCGCTTGCGAAAAAATCGAGATCGCCTGTTATCCCGTATTGCGGAATCCGTGGGTAAGAAAGACGGATCATTATCGTTAACGCATGTTGTCGGAATGAGTCTTGAGCCGTTACAAAGTGAATTGAAGGCACGTCAGTTATTAATTCGCGATGCACTTGATCGGTTGCGAATTGTTCAGGAACGCAATCAGGCGCTCTTGCGGCAGGGGTTGGGTTTGATGCGTGATTTGGTGAACGCATTGACTGGGACTACCGAGCCACAGTCGTATGATCGCCGTGGACTGGGCGGTACACAACGTGGTCACGGTCGCTTGGTCAACCTCGCCGGTTAATACTGATATTTCGGCACGCTGCGTGCGTTGTCCCAGTGGGTTACCCTGGAGGCGGCCATGCCTGATGCCATATTAGTCGGACTATCTGCGCTTCAATCGCATCAACGAGCGATTGAAGTCACCAGTCATAATATTGCGAATGCAACCACCCCTGGTTACACGAGGCAGCGGGCGGATCTGGTTACGCAGACACCCGATAATCTGAGTATTGGTCAAATCGGTCGTGGCGTATCGATTGAAGGTATTCGTCGATTAGCCAATGACTTGGTCGTTGAACGTTTGCGCCAAGGCGAAAGCGAATCGTCACGTTTAGGTCGTTTACAGGAAACGCTAAACGCTGCTGAAACGCTATTTAACGAACCAGGCGAAAACGGAATTTCAGCAGCGATTAATCAATTGTTTTCAAGTTTTGAAGATTTGTCTAATAATCCGGAATCGTCTGCGTTGCGTTCAAGCGCAGTCGCACAATTGGATTCGTTTGCTTATACCATGAATAATTTGGGAGATCGATTAGAAAGTCTGCGTGATAGCATGCGTGGTTCTTTAGATGGTTCTTTAACTGAGGTAAACCGCCTTACGAGTGAAATTTCGAAATTGAATCAAAGTATTCGCGACCAAACGGTTCTTGGGAATAGTCCCAATGATCTTATGGATCGACGTGAGACAATGATTGGGGAATTATCGAAACATATGGAATTGCGCGTTCGCCATTTGCCCACTGATGGCACCGTAATGATTGATGCCGCAGGTATCTTATTAGTGGGATTAGATTATGCAGAACAACTGTCATTAGGATCGCAAGCTGATGGCTCATTGGTGTTATTGGCATCCAATAAATCAGCGATCACCGCAGGAGGTGGCGGCGTTGGTGCGTTATTAGATTTGCACAATACCATACTGCCTGAATTAATTGGTAATATTGATGATGTTGCGTCGACGTTGGCCTTGGAACTCAATGCGCGGCAATCAACCGGTACAAATCATGCCTTTCCAGCTACGTCGTTTACCTCCGTACAAAAGATAGACGGCGCTTTGAGCGCGGTGAATTTAGATGATGCACAACAGCAACAATTGGCTCAAGGTGGCGTCGGCATTCCGGCAGCCTACATGCCGTCGTTTACCGATGTAAACGGTAATGATGTCGCGCGAAATTTGACCATCAACGTTTATGATCCGAATACCAAAGTTGCGCAGAAATATACCGTGCGCTACGATCCTAACACGGGTGCAGGAACTCGATCGTTAGATGATTTGGTGTCTGTTATTAATTCAGGCCGCAGCACCATGTCAGGTGGATTTACGTTATACCCTCCTGATGCGGGCGGAATTCCCGATGTAACCGCGCGCAAGGTACCCATCGATGGCGGTTATCGTATAGAGTTAGCCGCAGGTGCTGGTAAACGATTAGATTTTAGCACGGCCCTTGATGTTAATCCGGCAGCGGGAGCTTGGACCAGTGGTGCCACAACGGTCAGCGGTACCGATGTCGCATTGGCTGGTAAACGATTAACGTTGAGCGTGGTCGGCAATACCTTGCAAGCGAGTACGCGTGATCCAGGTACTGGCGCTTCGCAACCTTATGGCGCGCCATTCGTTTTAGGTGGAGCAGTGGGCAGCATTGGTGCGCTATCATTAGCGCTGACGGCTGGCGCTGGAAATTATAATTCTGGGGACAGTTTTTCGATTGATTTTGATAGTACCGGTGCGGTCATTAATGGTGCTCAATTGCCACAATGGACGGCAGGTGATGCCACCACGAAAATTACCGGACGTTACACTGGAGCATTAACCTTTGTCCCAGGTCAAGAATGGTCGATGCGAGTCGTGAGCGCGGGCACGATCGGTTCAGCTACCAATGCACCTATCGTTGAATTTTCGTACTTCACGGGTCCTAAAGATGCGCCCGTGCAACAAACGATGCAGCGTATTTTAGATGATAGTTATTTACCGGGTGCTCCGGTGCAAATTGCCGATGGTGTGTATGCAACATTCGCCGCGGGCTCGTTTAGCACCTCTGGAAATCAAGTGTCTTTCGTCGTCGACAGTGAACCTGACCAAGCACGACTACTGCCTGCGTTGGGCATTAATACCATGTTTGACGGAACCACAGCTGCGTCATTAACGTTGAATGAACAGCTCAAGAAAAATCCAAACTTGCTGGGTGTGGCATCATCACGTAGTGAGGGGGATAATTCCAACTTGCTTGATCTGGCAGCAGTTCGAAAAGGTATTTCATTCGGCAATGGGAGTATGGCTGTCGATGATTTTTATCATTCAACGATCACCGATTTAGGGGTGCGTTTATCTGACACTAAACGGTTATTGGATAATCAGGGAGTGATGCAAAAAACTTTAGAAAATCAACGCCAACAAACGAGTGGTGTGTCGATAGACGAAGAGGTTGCTCACCTTATTTTAATGCAACAAGCTTATACGGCGGCGGCGCGTATCATTACAACAGCACGAGAAAATATTACCACGTTAATGGAATTAGTGCGCTAAGCGCACAGGAGCTGAGCTATGGCTGATCGCATAACTATGAGTGCCATCAACAATACGGTGTTGTCTGACAATCAACGCACTTTGGCGCGGATGGCCACCTATCAGCAACAATTGTCTTCTGGCAAACGCATTAACCAAGTCAGTGATGATCCCGTGGCGGCGAATATGTCACTGCGTTATCGCGCTGAATCGGTTCAAACAACAAAATACCTCGACAATATCGATAAAGGATCTGCATTTATTGCCGCGGGTGATAGTTCGATGGGGTTAATGTCGGAAGTCATGGCTGAAGCGAAGCGACTCGCGGTTCAGGGATCAAACGGTACTCAGGATGCAAATAGTAGAAAAGCTTTGGCTAGTAGTGTCGATTCTTTGTTGACGCGCATGGTCGATCTTGCGAATACTGTTCACGATGGACGTTACATTTTCGCTGGCACGGCGACCTTCTCACCGCCATTTGCAAAAGCGGCTGATGGTTCATCGGTGGGTTACTTAGGAAATTTAGATGACTTTTCCGTACAGATTGGGCCGTCCGCGCGAGTGACGGTTAATCAAAATGGAAATGCCATGTTCAAGGAACCGATCGACTTATTCGCCACGTTGATTTCAGTGCGCGATGCACTTACCGCAAATGACCCAACCACGGTTACGACGTTAATCGCTGATGTGGATGCAGCCCATGATCAGCTGAATAATTTGCACGGTGGCTTAGGGGCAAGCGAACAACGATTGGATCTCGCGCGTAATCAATTGGAAAGCGCGCAAACAAATTTAGGGGCACTGATCAGCGGAGCTGAAGATGTCGATTTTGCGGAGGCCATCTCCCAGATGCAGTTGACACAAGTGGCTTTGGAAGCTGGTCTGCAATCTGGGGCGAGGGTTCTGCGTTCAACCTTGCTGGATTACCTATAGGGCTCAATCGTCATCTTAGCCGCTTGAGTGTCGCAGTGGCTGTAAACTAGGGGGCGTCCATCACCGCTGGATTTGCTATGGTGCTTTGGCAACTGGCGTTGTATAAGCGTTGTCAGCATGCGGCGTATAGCCATCATCAGCGACATTCACAGTAACATGCCCGCCTTAAATGCTGTTCTGGCGGACATAGATCAGCAGCGGGTCGATGCCATCTACTGTTTAGGGGATGTTGTCGGTTATGGCCCTGAGCCTGTAGAAGCGATGCGTAAAGTTTTGGATGTGTGCGATGAAGGAAAGGTGATTGCTGGCAATCATGATCATGCCGCTATTCATGAACCAATTGGATTTAATGCAGAGGCGCGCGCTGCCGCGTTATGGACGAATCAGAAAATTCGCGCCAATATCTTTTCCTGGTTTGGAAAACGCAAACGTTACAATTGGTTGCGTGATTTGCCGACGTCTTTCTCCGAAGGCAACGATTTGTATGTCCATGCCAGTCCGCGAAATCCGCTCGAAGAATACATTCTCGAAGAGCATACTTTGGGCCGTACTTTTTTAGGCGAAGATCCGAAGCAGCTCTTAGATGAAAATTTTGAATTGGTGAAGCACAACTGTTTCATTGGCCATACTCACCGACCTGGGGTGGTAACGGGTAATGATATGCAGTGGCATAGCATTAAGTCGCTGGAGTATCGTTGGAGCATCGATCCACGTAAGACGATCATCAATGTTGGTAGCGTTGGTCAGCCGCGTGATGGTGATCCGCGTTCATGTTATGTCGTTTATGATGGCGAATCAGTGGAATGGCGCCGCGTAACGTACGATGTGGAAAAAACTCGTAAGATGATCCTTGATGTGCCGCAGCTTGGTCAACATTTGGGCGACCGTTTGCTCGTAGGCCGCTAGTTTCTCCTTTGAACGATATTCGTCGAAGCGATCAAGTTGGTAAAAGCACCACTGGTTTGGCCGACTGGCTCTTGCAAGTACCGTGCAGTCACTATCTTCCGCGCTCCCATCCAAGGGCGACCTGCCTTTAGGAACTTGTCGGATTAGAGAAGGATAGCGTTATGCCAAAAATGAAGACCCACAAAGCGTCAAAGACTCGCTTACGAATCACCCGAACTGGTAAAGTTGTCCGCACCCAGTGTGGCGTGCGCCATTTGTTGACCAATCGCAGTCCGAAACGTCGTCGTAATTTGAGTAAAAAAGCGACTACCGTAACGGCTGGTTATGTGCGTCGCGCTCGCATCGCTTTGATGATGGGCCAACCTAAAAAGTAAATTTATTGCGGTCTTGTTCGCTTGCTATGCGTATAGCGGAGTAGGCAGGGCTGTGATTTTTTGATCGTGTAATAACGCGATCACCACCAAGTAGGCCCTCGGCCTCTCCGATAACTGTTCGCAGTTTCGGACAGTTAATAAAGGATATCCTATGCGCGCAACCAATGGTGCCGCTCGAAATCGCTCTAAAAAGCGCCTGCTGAAAAAAGCCAAAGGCTTTTACAGCGGTCGTCGCAAAATGTACACCGTTGCTTGCGAAGCTGTCATGCGCGCAGAGCAAACGGCGTTCAGAAGTCGTAAAGAAAAGAAACGCGATTTCCGCCGCTTATGGATTCGTCGTATCAGCATCGCTTCGCGTGCACTGGGCGATGAAGGCTTGGCCTATAGCCGCCTAATCGCGGGTTTGCAGAAGGCTGATATTCGTCTCGATCGTAAAATGCTGAGCGAATTGGCTATTCATCAACCTGCCGCTTTCGCGGATGTGGTCAAAAAAGCCAAGGCCGCTTTGATCGCTGCGGGCACGGTCGTCTAATTAGCCAAGAATCATTTTGGTGAAGACAAAACACCTCAGGAATTTTCCTGGGGTGTTTTTTTTGTTCACGAATAAAAAAGGCAACGAGTTTTATTGGCCACTCAATAAGGAATTGAGTCGTCGCTGACATTCCCCACTGGCAAAGGGCAGCGAAAACATGCGCGCGCCTACTTCTGCATTGATGCGGCCTTGTTTGTCTAATCGAATCGCGCGAATTGCTTGCACGGCGGACGGAGAATAATTCGCCATTTCGCGCGCTAAGACGGCAACTTGTTGCTCGTGATCTATTATTCGATCAAGTAAGCGATGTTTCAAAGCCTGTTCAACGCTCAATACCGTACCTTGTAAAAATAATTCGGACGAAAATTGTTCCGTCGCCCGACAGGCAAGTCGCCGTAGACCGCCCATGCATGGTACTAGCGCCCAGGCTAAGCCAGGTAGTCCCATACGGACATCTTTCGTGCCAACGATCATGTCGCAGCCAAGTGCCAGCTCTAATCCAGCTCCCAACGCATAGCCATTCAGGTGCGCAATCGTGACGCCTGGCCAATGTTCCAGTGCTTCTAAAACTTGGTGCCCAAGTTGACTAAATTGCACGGCCTGTTTGGCATCTAGGGATGCTAACTCATTGATATCTGCACCTACTGAAAATTGATCAGCATCACCTGTGATCACGAGTGGCATTTCCAAATGTCGGTAAAGATCGAGATAGCGCGCCAATCCA
>SXGR01114967.1_pt1 | contig 14585 bp, 12 predicted proteins | sample 3174711 | NCBI WGS metagenome assembly SXGR01 (sample SAMN11356860, study PRJNA531348) | freshwater metagenome | isolation source: freshwater sample F1-60 | place: China: Fuxian Lake, Yuxi | collected 2017-12-25
CAGGCCGGTGGTGGGCTCGTCGAAGAGGAAGAGGGGGGCTTGGGGCGCGAGGCGTGAAGCGGGTTGCGTGGCTTGTGCCAGATGTCCGGCCAGTTTCAGCCGCTGTGCTTCACCCCCGGACAGCGTGGGCACCGGTTGCCCCAGCCGCAGATATTCCAGCCCCACTTCCGCCAGCGGGCGCAGCGCGGCGGCGACCCTGTAATCGTCTTTGAAAAATGCGATCGCCTCGCTTACGGTCATGTCCAGCACATCGGCGATGGATTTGCCTTCGATGGTGACTTCGAGAATCTCCGCACGATAGCGGCGGCCATCGCAGTCGGGGCAGCGCAGGTACACATCCGACAGAAACTGCATTTCCACATGTTCAAAGCCGTTGCCGCCGCACGCCGGGCAGCGCCCGTTGCCACTGTTAAAGCTGAAGGTGCCTGCGGTGTATTGGCGCTCCATCGCCAGCGGGGTCTTGGTGTAGTGATCCCGGATGGTGTCAAACGCACCGACGTAACTGGCCGGGTTGGAGCGCGTGGTGCGGCCTATCGGGGATTGATCGACCATCATCACGTCGCCAATGTGTTCGTGCCCCGACAGAAGGCGATGCGCGCCCGGCGTCTCGGTCGGTTTGCCTTTCGCTTTGAGTAGCGCGGCATACAGCACATCCTGTATCAACGTGGATTTGCCGCTGCCCGACACGCCCGTGATACAGGTCAGAAAGCCCAGCGGGATTTGCACATCAATGTTCTTGAGATTGTGCTCAGTCGCGCCGCGCAGCGTGAGCAGGCGCGTGCGTGGATGCGCCATATCCGGCGCGCGCCCGCGCAAACCAGCGTCGGCGCGCAGTGCGCCGGATAAATAGCGCGCCGTCAGTGATTTATTATAAGTATCTGATTTAAATAGGTTTTTTGTTTCGCCAAAAAACACCACCTCACCGCCGCGCTCGCCTGGTCCGGGCCCCATGTCAAGCACGCGGTCGGCGGCGAACATGACTTGCGGATCGTGCTCCACCACCACCAGCGAATTGCCCGCATCGCGCAGCTTGTGCATGACGCCGATCACGCGCCCCATGTCGCGCGGGTGCAGCCCGATGGAAGGCTCATCCAGCACGAACAGCGTGTTGGTGAGCGAGGTGCCCAGTGCGGTGGTGAGATTGATGCGTTGCACTTCACCGCCGGATAGTGTGCGCGATTGCCGGTCGAGCGTGAGATAGCCCAGGCCCACCGCCATCAGGTAATCCAGCCGTGTGCGGATTTCCGTGAGCAGCATGGCGGTGGCTTCGTCCGCCAGGCTGGGCGCCTTGAACGCGTGGATGAAATCGCGCGTGCGGCTCACGGGCAGCAGCATCAGGTCATGCACGTTGAGGGCATCGCGCCCAACCTGCCCATCGTGCCCGTTGCAAGGTCCGCCGAGCTTCCAGCACAAGGCCTCCCTCTTCAATCGCGCGCCTTTGCACGCCCCGCACTCGGTATACGCGCGGTACTTCGACAGCAGCACGCGCACGTGCATCTTGTAGGCCTTGCTTTCCAGCCATTTGAAGTAGCGCGCCACGCCATACCACGTGCCCGGCCACGACTTTTTCCAGCTCACCCACTGCGGTTCGCCGTGAATAACCCAATGGCGGTGTTTCTCCGCCAGTTCGCGCCACGGCGTGTCGAGCGGCACGCCGCGCTTCTTTGCGTAGTTGACGAGATCGTCCTGACATTCCTTGTTCGACGGCGTCTGCCACGGTTTGACGGCGCCTTCGCGCAGCGTTTTCGCTTCGTCGGGAATCACCAGCCCGTAATCAACGCCGATCACGCGCCCGAAGCCGCGGCAGGTGTCGCAGGCGCCAAGCGGCGAATTGAAGGAGAACAGACTCGGCGTCGGGTCCTGGTAGTGCAGGTCACAGTCGGGGCAGTGCAGTGCCGTGGAGTAGCGCCAGGGTGCGTGCGGCGCGAGGGGTGCCGCGTCAGGCGTGTCAGTCGTGGCGTGGATGTTGACTCGCCCATTGCCGACTTTGATCGCGGCCTCTATGGCTTCAACGACCCGCGCGCGCTCCGCATGGCTGGCGCGAAAACGATCCTGAATCACTTCGAAGGCCTGTCCACTTTCGCTCAGGTAACGGGTATAGCCCTGTGCCTCCAGCAGTTTCTTCACCTCGGCGGCTGCAAAGTTCTTCGGCACCGCCACGGGAAACGCCACCGTCAGGCGCGGATCGTCCGCTGCCCTGGCGCGTGTCATCAGCGATTCAAAAATCGATTGCGGCGTATCGCGCGAGACCTTGGCGCCACAACTCTGGCAATACAATTCCGCTGCGCGTGCGTAGAGCAATTTGAGGTGATCGTTCAACTCCGTCATGGTGCCGACGGTGGAGCGCGAGGTGCGCACGGGGTTGGTCTGGTCTATGGCAATCGCGGGAGGGATGCCTTCGATGGCATCGACTTGCGGGCGATCTTGCCGGTCGAGAAATTGCCGCGCGTAGGGCGAAAAGGTTTCGACGTAACGCCGCTGGCCTTCGGCATATAGCGTGTCGAATACCAGTGAGGATTTGCCGCTGCCCGATACACCGGTGACAACGATCAGTTCGTTGGTGGGCAGATCCAGCGACAGATTTTTGAGATTGTTTTGGCGGGCGCCGCGGATGCGGATGAATTCCATGACGGACTTTATGAGAATCGGTGGGGTGAAACAGCGGGGTGTGCAGCGCCCCATTTTACGCCGCGCCGTGCCCGCGCCTCGCGCGACACCGCATCTATTCTGGCCTACAATCCTCGCGCATTCACGCATCCGCACGTTCGCGTTGCGGACAATTTCTCAGGGAGAATTTCACATGAAAGCTGTGTTGCTCACCGGCCCCGGCCAGCCGTTTCAGGTCGCCACCGTGCCCGACCCCAAGCCCGGCCCCGGCGAGGCGGTTGCGCGGGTGCTTGCCTGCGGTTCGGGCCTGACCATCCATCACGCGCGTGCCGGGCGCATGAAGCTCAATCACTATCCGCGCATTATCGGCCACGAAATCGCTGCCGAAATTGTCGCTGTGGGCGCGGGTGTGAACCCCGCCGAGATCAAAGTGGGCGACGGCGTGACCGCGTATTTCTATTTCACCTGCGGCTATTGCCACTGGTGCCGCATCAACCGTGAGACGCTGTGCGAGAACTTCAGCGGTTACGTCGGGCGCGAATCCGATGGCGGCTACGCCGAATACATCAAGTTGCCGGCGCGCAGTTTCATGAAGTTTCCCGACGGCATCGACTGGCGTAAAAACCCCGCCGAGGCGGGTGTCATCACCGATGCGCTCGCGACGCCGCTTAAAGTCGTACGCCGCTCAAGGGTGACCCCGCACGACACGGTGGCGGTGTTCGGCGCGGGCGGCGGGCTGGGGGTGCACATGCTCAAAGTCGCGCGCTGGGCGCGTGCCAAAAAAGTCATCGCCATCGACACCTCGGCAGCCAAGTTTGAAACGGCGGTGAAGTGCGGCGCGGACATCACCATCGACGCCTCGGCAGGCCGCGTGGCCGAGCAGTTGCTGGAAGCCACCAACGGTCAGGGGATTGATGTTGCGATTGATTTTGTCAGCAACGCCAGCACACTCGAACCCGCGCTGGCCGCGTTGGGCAAGGGCGGGCGGCTGGTAACGCTGGGCGGCCACGGTCAGCCGGTCAAGGTGGATGCCGCCAAACTGCTGCGCAACGAAATAGAATTCATGGGCAGCCGCTACGCCACGCGGCAGGAAGTGATGGACACGCTGGAACTCGTCGCGCGTGGCGAGTTCAAGGCGCTGGTTACCGACAAAGCGCCGCTGGTTGAGGCCGAGGCGTTGCATCAGCGACTGGACAAGGAATTGATTATCGGGCGGGCGGCGTTGGTGATGGGGTGAGTTGTGCTGGCGCGCCTTACGAGACTTCGAGTAGAACGAGATTTAGGGAAGAAAACGTAACTAACACTTGTCATTCCCGCGAATGCGGGAATCCATAACACCGTGCCCGTTGAGACGGGCTTATGGGTTCCCGCATTCGCGGGAACGACAGATTTTTTGTGTGGTGATATTTCGATGCATGGATAAAATATGAATAAAAACAAATACTTAGAAACAGTCGGCGTAATCGGCTTGGGCATCATGGGCGGTGTGATGGCCGAAGCGTTGTGCGCGACGGGCTACAAAGTCGTCGGCTACGACCCCATGGCCGCAGCGCGCGCCCGCTTGAAAAAAGCCGGTGGCCGCCCACTGGCTTCGGCCACGGCAGTGGCGGCGGTGGCCGATGTGGTGATCACGTCGCTGGCCAAGGCCAGTGTGCTCGACGACGTGGTGAAAAAAATCACCGCAGCCAAGCGCGGCAAAAAACAGGCGCCGCTGATCGTCATCGAAACCAGCACGCTGACCATGGCCGACAAGGAACGCGCCCAACGGGCGCTTACCTCTGGCGGCGCGCAAACGCTGGATTGCCCGATCAGCGGCACGGCGGTACGTATGAAGGAAGGCGGCTGGACCATCTTCGCCAGCGGTCCGAAATCTGCTTTCAAGAGCGCCAAGCCCGTGCTCGACGTGTTCACCAAGAACGTGCGCTTCGTCGGGGCGTTTGGTAATGGCACCAAAATGAAATTCATTGCCAATCATCTGGTGGCGATCTACAACGTTGCGGTGGCGGAAAGCATGACCTTTGCGCGCAAAATGGGCCTTGACGCCGGGCAGACGTGGGCGCTGTTCAAGGACAGCCCTGTGCTGGGCAATGGCGTCTACAAACTGCGCGGCAAACTGATGGTGGATCAGAACTACCTGCCCGCCACCATGAAAGTCGAAGTGTGGCAGAAGGACATGCAGGTCATCGGCGACATGGCGAAGTCGGTGGATTGCCCGCTGCCGCTGTTTACCACCTGCGCGCCGGTTTACACCACGGCCATGGCGCAAGGGTTGGCGCAGCAGGATACGGCTTCGGTTTGTGAGGTTCTGGGTAGGATGGCGGGGTTGGAGGGTATGCACCGCAAATGAAAGAAAGGAATGAGCATTTTCCGTCCGCCTTAGAGGCGATATTTGTAGTGATTGGCTTGTTCGGGGCCGAACATCTGGTTGCTGCCGCGTTATACGATGCACGAGGGGTCTTGGGGGTCCATCCGCGTGATCTTGAGGGCGCTGTTGTTATTCTAGGAAATGCAATTATTTTCATTGCCTTGATGCATTACAAGCAGCTTAGCTATGGCCCGCTGTTCCATTCCTCTCGCAGTTCGGCTTCGGCAACACTCATCACGCTGACACTTCCAATTTTGCTTGTGGTTCCCGGTCTACTGGCTTTTATGTCAGCCGTGAATAATCTGCTGGTATGGCTCTTCCCAATGTCTCGTTGGGAGGAAGCCATGTTCGAACGCATGATGTCAAATGGCATCGCCTCTGTCATAGCGACGTGTCTACTTGCACCCGTACTCGAGGAAATGTTGTTTCGGGGTATTATTCTGCGCAGCTTTCTTCATCAGTATTCGCGCTGGATTGCGATCGTCGGATCGGCAGCATTGTTTGGTGCGGCGCACCTGAATATTTATCAGTTCGCGGTGGGTTTGGGCGCGGGATTGCTTCTTGGCTGGCTCTACGAACGAACTCAGTCTTTGTGGCCCTGCATACTGCTCCATGGTGCGTACAATTCGGGAGTCACGGTTATCTACTTTTTGTTGGATAAGCCTGCAGCCAGTGAGCCTTGGTCGATGGCGCCGCAATCCGGAATACTGGCAATTGTCGCCGCGGCGGTGGGGTTGGTTCTATTGCATCGTGTTCTGGTGCCGCGAGACAGCTCGTAGGTTGGGTTGACGAAGGAACTCCAACAATCGTGGTGATGAACCGCTAAAGTTGGGGTTCGCTGAGCTAACCGCCAACCTACGAATTACGAACCACGAGCTGTTAGCGTTTTTTCTTCTTCTCCGCCAAATACTCCGCCTCCAACTCCGGCAACGTCGTCTTCATCACATGAAACGCGTCCAGCGAGGCCGGCCCGCCGCAATACAAAAACGAGTGCAGGCACAGTTCGCTCAATTCCTTTTTGCTGATGCCGTTGCGTAGCGCGCCGCGCAGGTGAACCTTGATTTCGTTGGGGCGGTTTAACGCGATGACTTGGGCGAGCGTGACGAGGCTGCGATCGCGCAGCGACAGGCCCTTGCGCGGCCACACGCTGCCCCAGGCGAATTCAGTGGCGACTTCCTGAAACGGCATGCTGAATTCGTCGGCGTTTTTGAAAGCGCGCTTGACGTATCCGGCGCCGAGCACTTTGCTGCGGGTGGCGACGCCGGTCTTGAAGGCTTTGCTGCGGGCGGGAGTTGGTGTTTTTTTCATGGTCGGAATTTATATAAGTAATTGATTTAATTGAATTTTTGTGTTTTGGCGAGTTTCATCCACTTGTCGATGTCGGCGCGGATGATGGCCGCGAATTGCTCGGGCGTGTTGCCGATGATGTCCAGACTCAAGTCGGTGAGCGATTGCCGAACGTCGGGCGCTTTCAGGGTTTGTGTCACACCGCCGTGCAATTTGGCGAGTATCGGCTTGGGCAAATTCGCCGGTGCGATAAGGCCGTACCAGATCGAAACATCAAAGCCCGGCACGCCGGATTCAGCGATGGTGGGCGTGTCGGGCAGCAGCGCTGAGCGCGATTGCGTCGAGATGCCCAACACGCGCAGACGGCCACTTTTCACGTGCACGATGGATTGCGCAAAGCCCGCAAACGCCATGTTGACCTGGCCCGCGATCAAGTCGGTAATGCCCACCACGCCCTTGTACGGCACCAGCAAAATGTTGACACCCGCCATGGTGTTGAATAACTCGGCAGTGACCTGGATCGCGCTGCCCGGCCCGGCGGTGGCGCTCGACAACGCGCCCGGCTTGGCCTTCGCCAATGCGATCAGTTCCTTGATTGATCTGGCCTCCACGGCTGGATGCACCACCAGGATGTAGGGCGAGGCCACTGCCAGCGACACCGGCGTAAAGTCGCGCAGCGAATCGTAAGTCAACTTGAGTGTTGACGCAGGCTGCATGGAAAACGTCGATGAAATAAAAATCAACGTGTGCCCGTCGGGCGCGGCGCGCGCGGTGAGTTCAACGGCCAGCATGCCCGCCGCGCCCGCGCGGTTATCCACCACAAATTGCTGGCCCCACGCGTCGGTGAGTTTCCTGCTGATGATGCGCGCCACCACATCGCTGGTGCCGCCGGGGGTAAAGCCCACCAGCATGCGTACTGGGCGCGTCGGGTAGTCGGCCGCGTAGGTGGCCGCACATGCCCAAAGGGTCGTGGCGGCAGCGAGTACGATGCGCAATGTGTTGTTCAAGGCATGGGTCGCGCGTGCGAACGGAGCGGCAGGCACTGAAAGGGATAGTGCAGCATGTGGAAGCGCTGTGGCATTTTTGGATGGAGCCGGTGGCAGTATAACCGAGGTAAATCAGGTTTCCATCGCGGGCCGGTGATTGTGCGCGCGCGCCCGGCGGTCTACGATACGGGCGTCATAAACCTTTCGCTCAACCGAGCAGTGTGGAATGCCCCGTGCGTAACGTGTACCGCTTGACTGTCTTTGCCGCCGTTTCATGCGTGGCCGGCGCTGCTTGCGCGCAGGACTATCCCGCGCGTTCGATCCGCATCGTGCTGCCGTTTGCCGCTGGCGGTGGCACCGATATTCTCGCGCGCGTATTGGCGCAACGTTTGCAAGAGGCGTTCGGGCAGACGGTGCTGGTCGACAATCGCGCGGGGGCGGGTGGCAGCATCGGCGCGGAGATCGTCGCGCGCAGCGCGCCTGATGGGTACACGCTGCTCATGACGACCTCGGCGATAGCCTCGAACGTTACTCTGTATCCGAAGCTGCCGTTTGATCCACGGCGGGATTTGATCGCGGTGACGCAGCCGGGCTCGGTGCCTGCACTGCTGACGTTACATCCTTCGGTGCCGGTGAAAACGGCGCAGGATCTGGTGGCGCTGTCGAAAAAAACGCGTGGCGGGCTTAATTTCGGCTCCAATGGCGGGGGTACCACCAGCCATCTGGCAGGTGCAATGTTTCAGCAGTTTGCGGGGGCTACTCTGGTGCATATCCCGTACAAGGGTGCCGCGCCAGCGATGAACGCGCTGATGGGCGGCGAAACCGAAATGGCGTTTCCGGGTGTGAACAGCGCCATACCCTTTTTGCGCGCCAACAAGGTGCGCGGCATTGCGGTCACCACAAAACGCCGCTCGGCGGTGTTGCCCGATGTGCCGACGCTGGATTCGATTTATCCGGGTTTCGATATCTCGAACTGGTTTTTGCTGTTCGTGCCGGGCGCAACGCCCGCGGCCATCGTCACGCGGCTGCACAGCGAAACGATCAAGGCCATGCAGCACCCCGATATGAAATCGTTTATGGCGCGCGAGGGTGCCGACCCGGTGGGCAGCACGCCGGCGGAAGCCGCGGCGTTTGTCGCGCGTGAAATCGAATCACTCGGCAAGGTCATCAGATCCGCCGGTGTGAAGGCCGAGTAGTGCGCTGACTTTCTTAAAAAAATCAATTAAAACAAATATTTACGAATGATCTCCCTGTGGTGCTTGCGTGGCTGACGCGACGGTCAAACGATCTGCGCTGGCGCCTTTCGCGGAAAAAAGTTTTCGTTTTCAATGGCCCGCCGATCTGGCGACCTCGTGGGCCATCGAGATGGAGAACATCATCCTCGCGTGGTACATCCTCGTCGAAACACAGTCGGTGGTGATGCTGACGCTGTTCGGTTCGCTGACCTATCTGGGCACGATGTTTGCGCCGGTGCTGGGCGTGACCGGACAGCGCGTGGGCAACAAAACGACTTATTGCGCCGTGCGGCTGGGCCTTGTGGTGTCGTCGGCGGTTACCATGACGTTGGCGGTGACCGGCACGTTGCAGCCGGTACACGTATTTTTCATCGGCGTGGCCATGAGTGTACTGCGCCCTGCCGACATGGTGTTGCGCTATGCCATCGTCGGCGAGACTATGCCGGCCAACGGTATCATCGGTGCTACCAGCATTTCGCGTACCACGCAGGATTCCGCGCGAGTGATGGGCGCGCTCACCGGTGCAGCGCTGGCGGTTGCCCTCGGCATGGCGCAGACCTACATGGTGATTGCCGCCTTGTATTTCTGCTCGCTGTTGCTCAGCATGAAAGTGGCGAACCAACCGGTGACGCAGGCGGCGCGTGACGCGCGTCCTGCTTCCACTTTCGGCGATCTGCGCGACGGCCTGGTTTACGTGTGGCGCACGCCGCATTTGCAGGCGGCAATGGCGATTGCGTTTCTGGTGAATGTGAGTGCGTTTCCGCTGACCAACAGCCTGCTGCCGGTGGTAGCCAAGGATGTGTATCACACCGACCAGCGCGGCTTGAGCTATCTGGCGGCGAGTTTTGCCTTCGGTGCACTAATGGGGTCGATCATCCTGTCGCGTATCGGGTACCGGTTGCCGCCCGCGCGCACCATGCTGCTGTTTTGCGGCATCTGGTACACCATGACGCTGACGTTCGCGCAGATGCCCGGTTTCACGGCGGGCATTCCGATGATCATGCTGGCCGGTTGTGCGCAAAGCATGAGCATGGTGCCGTTGTCGGCCATGCTGCTGCGTACCACGCGCGAGGGCTTTCGCGGTCACGTCATGGGCACGCGCACGCTGATGATTTACGGCGTGCCGGTGGGCCTGCTGATGGCCGGCCCGCTGATCTCGCACTTCGGTTACCGCGTTACCGCCACGCTGTATTGCGTGTCGGGGCTGATGTTTACGGCGTGGATCGGCTGGCACTGGCGCGAGACCATCTGGCGTGCGGATGCACCGGCGAACAAGCGGTGATGTCGCGAATAACCGACCGCGAATCACGCGTATGATATTGCATCACTTCACGAGGAGAGCGTCATGAGTTTTGTCGAAATCGAACGCAACGATGGCATCATGGTGGTGCGGCTGAACCGCCCCGAGCGCATGAATTCACTGGGTACCGAAATGCGCACCCTGCTGGCCGATGCGTGGAGCGAATTCCGCGACAGCAAGGATCTGGAGGTGGCGATTTTTACCGGCACCGGCCGCGCGTTTTGTGCGGGCGAGGACATGAAGGAATCGGTGGAAAAAGGCCGTGTCGGCGCATCTGCGGAGTCGGCCGCGAAGGTGAACCCCTACAACGACGGCTCGCTCTATAAGCCGGTGATTTGCGCCATCAACGGTTTTGCCATGGGCGGCGGTTTCATGCTGACCGAGCGCGCGGATTTTCGCCTGGCCGTGCGCGGGGCCACGTTCGAGTCGTCCGAAGCCAAGCGTTGGCTATTGGGCGGGCACAACCACGGCATCGTCAACAATCTGCCGCATGCGATTGCCACGGAAATCGCCTTCGCGTTTCGCTTCACCGCCGAGCGCATGTATGAAGTGGGTTACCTGAACCGCCTGGTTGACGCCGATCAGCTGATGCCCGAGGCGAATGCGATGGCACAGCACCTGTTGAGCCTGCCGCCTGCCTCACGCGTGAACACGCTGCACATGACGCGTGCGACGCGCGGGCGCGTGTCCGATGAACTCGAAGCCTACGCCAAGCTGTTGCATCAACATGGCGCGCTGTCGGATCGCGTGGAATCACGCAAGGCGTTTGCGGAAAAGCGTAAGCCGAACTGGAAGGGCTGGGATAATCCGGGGGATCGGGAGCGGACGCCGAAGTTTAAGCCTGCAGCAAAGTAGCGAGCACCTGATATACCCCACTGTCGTTCCCGAGAAGGCGGGAACCCATACGTAGGCGAAAGTGGCATCCAGCGCCCCATCCTACCTTCCCTGAGGGAAGGGGATACCCGCTTTCGCGGGAATGACAGGTCAGGGTTTTGATCTTCACGACATCTGAAAAAATAAACGGGAATCGAACATGTATAAATCCATCCTCTGGGAAGTCCGTGAACACACCGGCATCTTGACGCTGAACCGCCCCGACCGTCTGAACGCCCTAGACTACACCATGCGCGAGGAAATCGCTGACGTGGTGCGCAAGGTCGAGTACGACGCGGACATCTGGACGCTGATCGTCACCGGCACCGGGCGCGGCTTTTGCTCCGGCGCGGATCTGAAGGCGCGCGCTGAAGCTGAAAACACCGGCGGCGGTAACAGCATCTTGACGCAGCCGATGTTCGACGCGCATTACTACTATCCGATTGCCTTTGGCGAGATATCCAAACCGGTGATCGCCGCTGTCAACGGTGTGACGCGCGGTGCGGGCAACAACATGGCGTTCGCGGCGGATTTTCGCATTGCCAGCGACAAAGCCACCTTCGGCTGCAATTTCGTCGAGCGCGGCCTGATGGCGGAGGCGTCTGCATACTACCTGCCGCGATTGGTCGGTATGGCAATTGCCACGGAAATCTGCATGCTGGGCGAGCCGTTCGATGCCGCGCAGGCCAAGGCCTGGGGCGTGGTCAATAAAGTGGTGCCGCACGACACGCTGATGGATGAAGCCATGGCGCTGGCGCGCAAGTTAAACAGCAAGGCGCCGATAGCGGTGCGCATGACCAAACAGGCGCTGCACCGCGCGCACGACATCAGCGCCGAGCAGTTCATCGACATGCAAAACACCATGAACACCAAGCTGCGCTACACGGCCGACGCGAAAGAAGCGTTGGCGGCGTTTATCGAAAAGCGGCCAGCGAAGTTTCAGAATAAGTAAAAGGCGTGGTTTCTGCGGGCGCTTGTTGCGACGCGGCGTGGCACACGACTGCAAGGTATTCGGCCGCGCATTCGGGCGTTTGCCGTAGCCCGGTCTTCTATTTAAAATATCAATAAAAACAAATACTTACGTTAATATCGGGTTTGGCTGTGGCCAGCCCCCTATAATCCCACCAGCGCAGGCCAGCCGCTAAAGGAAAACGCATGGAACAGATCGTGAATTTGCATATCGAGAAGCTGCCAGATGGGGTGTATCTGGCTACCAGCGAGGATGTGCCGGGCCTGGTGGCCCAGGGCCGCACGATTCAGGAGACGCTCGAGATTGCGCGTGATGTGGCAAAGAAGCTGCTGGAGGCACGCGCCGAGCGCGCGGGTGCGAAGCGCACTGGCAAGGTGAGGCTCGCGCCGGTGAAGGCGCGTTTTGATTATCCGTTGATTGTTAGTGCGTAGCCTCGGCCCATAACCCAAGACCGTTAAGGACATGGGCAAGCTCGCCGGGTTCCGCTACCGCGATATCGCCAAGCGGCTCAGGGAATTAGGTTTGCAGTTCGACCGCCAGGCGCGAGGCTCTCATGAGATTTGGTTTAACCCGGCGTTGAACCGCTACACGACTATTCCGAATCATCCCGGTGATATGCCGGAAGGCACGCTGCGCGCCATTCTCAAGCAGGCGGGTATTGACGCTGATCTGTTTTTGCGGAAGAAATAAACAGCGTCTTTAGCAGGCAACAGTCAATGCCTGACCCCTGCGCTCTCTATCTGCGCGCTCACGGCAAGCGTGCGGGCTGCGTGCCGATTGGATTTGGCGATTGCTGCGCGCGGATGGTTACCGACAGCGCAATAAAATAATTGGCAAGTTTATTGCTTGGATTTCAAGGTGCCCATTCGAGCCAAATTGGAATGTTAATTAGGTAAATTAACAGAAAATCGGATTTGAGGTGGTAACAGTGATACATTAGTCCATTGATTTGCAGCATGTACTGCTAAACAGGTCATAGTAGTGTGCTTTTAAATGGGACTACACTTCATGCGTTTCTACGTGCCGTATGAGGCGGATGCATAGCCATGGCAACTCAATCTCTCGGTCTCCAACCTACTGAAATTCTGCAGGTCGATACGGTTGACTCACAAAAGTTTTTTGAGAGACTTCAAGTCAACGCGTCGGAGATGTGCGAATGTCAGCGGCTGGTAAATGATTTGTTTTCGCAATGCTGTCAGAAGCATGGCGGTTACGTGCAGCATTGGTTGGGTGATGGTGGGTTCGCGTTTTTCCCGGCAAGCCTGCAATCTGGCCAATCAATATTAGCTGCCCGCGAATTTCTTTTCAATTTGCACACCTTAACGCAGCAAACAGCGACCGTTCTCGACCGAAGTGGCACACCAAACGACGCGCGACGCTAGTTCAGAATTTCTGCGCATTTCGATCTTATTTTCCTTTCTGACAATCCTGGCTCTAACGCCGGCAAGGATCTTGCCTCGGTGCTAAAGAATGAACGAAATTTATCTCTTAGCCCGGATGAATTGTATATCACGCGCCAGCTGTGGGACCAACTCGGTGCCGTAGAAAAAAACGTTTTGAACCATGCTCTGAAGAAATCAATGTCGGAAAATTAACCACAGTACTTTTCAGGCAAAAACATGTACAGGGTGCAGGGGAGGGGTTTATCGAAAAATTAGCTAATGTACCTGATCAACTACAACAAGAAAAAACTACCCCCATAACTAAATCCGAATCAGTTAGCACATCTGATCCCAAAGCTGAATCAACACCGCACTATCACCGTAGTCTCTTTGAACAAAGTATCACGCCAGACAAAATCACTCCTAGCGAATGGGAGTACCTAAAAAAATATATGGATCAATTGCGAAGTGGCGTGGCCGCGCGAAATCAGATTATTACTGGTTTGATTAGTTGGGTATCTAACCCGGAAAACAAAGGCAGAATCGAGCATTCTACGTTGACAAACCTCGCAATTCGCGCAGCCTACAATTACTTGTGTGCAACTTACCAGAATGTTCAGTTTCGCTTGACAGTTTGGCGTCCCCGCCATGATGACAGAGGAGATGTCATTGAAAATGTCGCACAGTGGCCACCCGTAGAAAACGCAGTAAATCGAAGTATTGATGCATACGATGTGCGATATTACTTGGTACGAACGCTGAATGGGATTGCGCCGGCAATTATCCCTAATGTAAATAACGCTAGATTACGTGGGGAATGGTTCGATTTTGATCCCAAGTATGCCCAAGGCCCTCCCCGAGTAAATTCCGTCTTGCTCCTTCCGATATATCGCATAAAAAACAAGAACGAAAAAATTTGGAGCGCACCGGACAAGCCAGAAGAAGTGCTCGGGGTGCTCACGGTGGTTTCGGACAAGCCCGAGTTCTTTATACTCGAAGAGATAGATTTGTGGAGACAGACGTTTATCGGCTACTTAGGTAATCTCGCGCTCGCTGAATCCCTATTTCGGACTACGGTGTAGTTTTGGTGCGTAAGGTTGTAATATTTTGTTAAATGGTAGTCCATTTATTGAATTTCTGAAAAGGAGACTTATGTGAACAATATGCTTAACATAGCTTACTTGGGCTGCCGGTCATGAATTACGAAACCAGTAAAGAGGCCGAAGAAGACTTAGCTCTACAAATGGCTATCCGTAGCAGCGCTCGGGCTTCGCGTGCAATTGTAGAGAAGGCTTTCTTACGCAACGGGTCTGGACGTTACTTTCCGTTGCAAACCGATTCAATCGACTTGCGGCGACCGCTCGTTGATTTTAATGACTATGGCACTGACGGAAAAGAAACCAACAATTATTGAGGGTTACTAAACCGTGCTACAAAAATTAAGGTAATTAGGGCGAAACGTAACCAAAGTAGAGTTTCAAGAAAAGCTTAAAAACGTTGTCGTTGCGGTGATTGTATCGGTATTCGATTTCCTTCAGATACATCGGGAAATAATACTTCGACACGCCGCGATAGTTGTA
>SXGR01122735.1_pt1 | contig 14583 bp, 17 predicted proteins | sample 3174711 | NCBI WGS metagenome assembly SXGR01 (sample SAMN11356860, study PRJNA531348) | freshwater metagenome | isolation source: freshwater sample F1-60 | place: China: Fuxian Lake, Yuxi | collected 2017-12-25
ACGTCCGGCCACGGAGCCAGCCGCCGGTCATCGTTCGTCAGGTGTTGCCAGCCTCGCACCGCTGCCTGTGCCCGGATGAAGTAGTCAGGCAACACGGGTTGGTCCTTCTTGCTCTTTGGAAACCGTCCAAACGCCTGGCCGGCCCGCCAAGCATCCTCCATCAGCAAGTCCACAGGCACAAAACCCTGCAACGCTTCCAGAACTGCCTCATGCGTGCGGTTTCCAGCAGCGAGCTCGGCGAAGGTCACCGCAGAAACCGCGAGTTGATCCACGGCAGCCGCCCGCTCCAACGCGGCCGCACAGGCCAAGTGTTGCTCGTGCGCGGGATCGAGCCAGGCAACGATGATGGAGGTGTCGACCAGAATCACGGCCGGGTGCGTTTGAGCAATTCGGCCCCCTTGAAGCCGCGCCACTTGCCGGCCTTTTTCCGCACCTGATCGACCATGGCCTGACGATCTTCTTGGAGTGTGCCAGAGCGGGCCTGCAAAAGGCCTTGGACTACTTTAGGAACCCCGGCACGCAGGGCCTGCCGCGTCAGTTCAGACTGGTCGAGTTGGGTGGCTGAGACTCCGGCACTGAGTAGCCGGATCAGTTCCTCATCCATCCGCACCAAAACATTCGTCATTGCCATAGCGAAAGCAGACTATACGAACCATATCGTTTGTCAAACTTCCCGCAATCGTCAGAGCGTCGAACGAGGTGCAGGGATTGAGACGCTTGATGGGCGGAGGCTTTAGTTTGACACGCGCCACGCCAGGTTTCAGTTTCAAACCACAAACCAACACCTCGCCATGAAACGCTACTCGCTCCCCGTCCTGTTCGTCGCACTGCTCACCGCTGCCGCTCACGTTGTTCCCGCCGCCGACAAGAAAATCCCCGAGGGCAAATCCATCCTCACGCCCGATGTGCTCAAAACCACGCGCCTTCACGTCGGTCCAAAGCCCTCCGGCGAGTTCAAGGTTGTGGACGTGAAGGACCAACCATTCAAGCAGGCCATCAATGCACGCGTCAAAGAGCGGCCCGAGAATCCCTGGACCGTCCAGATCAGCACGCTCACCACGCAGGCGGTCAAGGCAGGCGACGTGGTGCTGGTGTCCTTCTACGTCCGCACCATCGAGTCCAAGAACCCGGAGAGCAAAGGACATTTCACCGTCTTCTTCGGAGTGCCAGAGGGACCGGAGCAGACCGTGGGGATGGAGGTGGACGCGGGAGCCAAGTGGACCAAGGTGCAGATTCCCGCCACCGTTGCGGCCGATTACGAGGCGGGAAAGTCGATGCTCAATCTGGACCTTGGCTACGAACCTCAAGCGCTGGAGTTCGCCGACATCAAACTGCTGCACTACGGCCGCACAGTGAAGGAAGACGACCTGCCTCGCTCAGGAATCTGACGGTCTCGCGCAGCGAGATTCAGTTGGCGCTATCCGCTTGCGTTTTCCCTGGCCAAGAACACCCTCGACGAAGATGGGCGCGTCTCCACAATCGTTGAAGCCTCTGCTGCATCAGGCCATCAGGATGGTCGAGGAGTTCCACGCCAACCGCACCGAAAACCCCCAGCCAGATCGAATGCGGTTTTTGCACCTGGACCAAGAACAATCTCCGCCTCCAAACTGGTTGAAGCCGAATGCCAACCGTGACCTGGCAGTGCGAGCGGCGTTCAGTTTGGCCCGGAAGACGAGGACGAAGGGCGGTTATTTGGCAGTGGGAGAACCTGCGCTCCACGCCGTGATGCGGATGTGGTTGCTGGTGGCTGGAGTGAAAGCGGGCAAGGTGCTTCGCGGTGACATCGAGGAGAAGGATTTTCCACGCTTAACCGCAGCGGCTGGACAGATCGCCGGCACCGGGCTGCTCTTCAGTAATCAAGATGTGCCGAGAAAGAAGATCGCCCAAACGACCCGGAAGTTCATCGAGGAGAGCCAACTCGAATTCCTCGTCGTCGATGACCCGGATGTGGAGACGTTGAGCGACCCACGCCTGCTACCGGAATTGGAGCGCTGGCGAATCAGGATGGAGTTCCGGGAGGCAGTGAGAGGAACGAAGGTGATGATGATACTGCCCGGGTGAGCCGCAGGCGGCGTGCAGGATAGGACAAGCTGTGTCAGCAATGGCTGTCCGTTGCCAACCGGAACCGAAGTGGTATTGGAACGCCTGGACGTGCTTTCCGTCGCTGACATCCGCCTGGCTCAGACTCAACCGCGTGTATCGCCATGATTTGCCCCGCCAAGCCCACTCGCTTCCGCGACGGAACCACGTTCAAGGACGGCAAGCTCTACGTCTTCGAGCGCAACTCGGTGCTGGTGGTGCAGCCTTGGCCACACCTGCGCGCGTGGCGAATGACGGCGGGTCGCCGACAGTGGCGTCAGGTCAGGCCCAACCTGTCCTTGGAGGTGTCGCTGGATGGAGTCCTGTCGGCCCCATCCACCACTCCGCGACGGGTGAACTCCATCTGCCAGCCGTTCCCCGGTGCCCGGCGGCGATGGAATAACGACCCCTTCCTCGATGCCGGTCTGGCATTTGACGAGCAGCCCATTGAGGAACCAGCGGCCCAAGCCCACCGTTTCGCGGAGGCTGCCACCATCGCGGGTTGGTGGGAGAAGCAGCAGGCTCGGGAGACCGCCGCGGTCCGTCCGTTCCAAGCGTGCTTTCCGTCCGAGGTGCGGGCGTGGTTAAGCCCGTTCCGGGAGCGCCAATGGCATTTGGCCGTGCTCCTGCGCGGTTGTCCGGGCGCAGCGGAACTGCTGCAAGCCAATCCCGCGCTCGCGTTCTGCCTGGCCTCCAACTGGGTGTTCCGCTCGCCCCGGCCGAAGCTGCCCCAGCGCGATGCGCGGCGCTGGATTCGCCGCCGCCAGCGGGACATCGCCGGCTGGCTTGGGTTTCCCGCCACGGGGGAAACCGTCAACCTGCTGCGGAAGATTCCGCCGGAATCCTGCTCCATTCCGGCGCTGCTCTACCTTCGGCACGCGTTGCGCACGTCCAACATCGCCGCGACCCTGCGCCACTCTCCATGCCTCAATGCCACAGTGCTGCGCATCACCGGGGAGGCGCGACTGCGTGCGCTGGTCGCTCCCCGGTTGCTGCGCGAGCTGTCCGCCGGAGTGCGCGAACTTGGCGTGTGCTCCGGCCATGTCCGGATGCTCCGGGACATGCTGGACATGGCGGCCATGCTTGTCCCCGCGCGCACGCTGCCGGCGTATCAAACTCTGCACCAACTGGAGCGGGCGCACGACGCGCTGGCGGATGAACTCAACCTGCACGGCCCGCGAGCGATGGAGTCGGTCGAGTTTCCAGCTCCGCCGATTCCCGGCCATGACGGCATCGTGCCTCTCACCGAGCCGCAAATGCTATTGGAGGAGGGTCGCGCTCAGCAGAACTGCGTGGCCAGCTACTTCGGGCGGGTCGCGGACGGAGGGGAATTCATTTACCGCGTTCTGGCCCCGGAACGGGCCACGCTGCAAGTTGTGCGGACCAGGCAGGGCTGGCAGATGGGCCAACTGTCCGGCGTGCGCAACCGCGCAGTTTCCGAAGCCACGCGGGCTGCGGTGCTGCGGTGGATGGAGGGCGAAGGCTGGAACGAGAATTGGGAACCGTTCTGAGCCGGCGGTCGAAACGGTCAAAGCGGCAGTTCGACGACTTCCCCGCGCGGGTGCATCTGCACGGTCAATCGCCGGGGCAGCGCCGGCTTCGCCGAGGTGAACTCCGCCGTGATGACGCAGTAGTGCAGTGGCCCGGAGTCGGCCTGCCCGGCGTTGACGCAGACCGTCCGCCCCACGCGGCAATGCCACCGGCCCGAACGGCGCGGCGTCACATGGTCGTGCCCCGACACGGTGAGCCACGGCGAGTAGCGCTCGATGGCGGATGTCCATTCTGGATTTCCACCCACCACGCTCCCGGCCTTGGACAGCGGAGTGCCTGCGGGTGGTTCGTGCATCAGCCAGAGTGTGCGTGCCGCCGCGCCGTGCGGCAGGAGAACCTTGGGCAGCCAGGCCAGCGGGTCTTCCTCGCAATTCTCGCGCCGAACTTCCCCTTGGCTGAGTGATTCCACGAACGCCGTCTCGTCGCCCATCAGGCACGGGAAGCCGACCAGCACCAGCGGTCCGTGAACGAACACCGAACAGTGCAGCGCGTGGAGCGGACGCCCGGTGGCCTGCCAGGCAGCGAGGAACTCCCACCAATTGCTGTCCTCGTGGTTGCCCCGGACGAGGACTACCTCCTTGCAGTCCAGACGGCCAAGGAACGCCGCGCACTCTGCCGTGCCAAACTGGTCAGCGTTCTCACCGCCAGCGTCAAGGAAGTCCCCCACCAGCGCCACGATGTCCGGCTGGTGTGACGCCACGGCCTTGCCGAGCAACTCGTAGAGCGAGCGCACCCGGTGAAGGTCGGTCACGGTGAGAACTTTGATAGGTGGCATAAACGGGATCGACATCTGCGATCCGGGGGGGGCGTCACGCGCGGTCAAGGCGCAGTCGGATCGGCGCAGGCCAGCAAGGGTGACTCACTTCTTCCTGCGCTTCACCCGTGGCACCCGCCGGACTGCATCACGGCGCTTGGCCCCATGTGCGCGCCGAATCACAAATGCACGCAGGTCGTCGCCATCCTCCTCCTTGCTGGCCGGGGGCGGAGGCGGATCGCCCATGACTCCTTTGTAGAAAGTCCCCAGAGTCTCCATCTTGTCGTCCTCCTTGGACCAGGCGTTCCAAAGCCGCTGAAACTCCGGCGTGCAGACCTCGACCTCCATCGGATAGCCCTTCAACACCGGCAACTGCTGCCGTGCCGACGACTGGTCGCACACCGTAATGACGAGCTTGCACCGGGCCGGGAAAAGTTTCCGGCAGAGCTTGTGGAGGGCGCGGAGCTTCTTCGAGGCACCGGGACCAGAGAGATCATGCTCCGGCGCGGGCTGCAACTTCCTGAAGTGCGACGCCTGCTCCTTGAGTTGCGGGATGTCACAGACGTGAAGCGCGATCATCAGGAACGCATTCTCCAAGACCTGCTCAGGGGCGGTAATCCAATGGACGACGGCCTGCGCGTCCTGAGTGATGCCCCGCAGATGCAATTCAGTGCGGCCATTCTCACGGAGGGTGAGCGTGTGTGTGGGTTTGACCCCGCCGTGAAACTGGCAGGCCCTGCCAATGAGGATGTGCATGCTGATGGTGCTCATAAAATGTGTGCATTAGTTCGCCAGCATCGCCCAGACGCCCGCCAGCAGCCAAAGCGTGCCGAACAGACACTTGACCAGCAATTTGCGCTGCGCGTCCACGGACTGCTCTGAGTCGTGAGTGGCCGCAACCGGCATCGGTAGTGCCAGCCGCGCGAGCCACTCGCAGAACAGCAGCGGAACCATCACCAAGACGATGACGATGAGCAGCAGCAACACGGTCTCGGCTGCTGAGTCGAGCAGGCTGGGTTGTTTGCGTTCGTTCATGGCGACAGTGGCACTTGATGGCCGCAGCATGGGCCTCACCGGGCTGACCGGATAGGATTCCCGTTGCCGACAACGGATGTCCTTTCAGCAACGCGAGGGAACCGGGAGCCTGTGAGCATGAACTACTTCGCCTACGGCTCGAACATGGACGTGCAGCAGATGGCAGTGCGCTGCCCCGACGCGGTCGTTGTCGGGACTGCCTGTTTGCCAGGGCACCGGTTTCTCATCAACACGCACGGTGTGGCCACGGTCGTCCCGTCACATGGAGTGGCGGTCTATGGCGTGCTGTGGAGAATCTCCAAGGCTGACGAGGCGAGCTTGGATCACTACGAGGGCGTGGCGGTTGGGTTTTATCGCAAGGTGATTACTCGCGTGCGGTTCGACGAGGGCAACGCGGCAGACGCCCTGATCTACGTCGCCCGTGACGACAACCCGGGTCGTGCGCGCCCAAGCTACTTGGAGCGAGTGGTAACGGCTGCCGAGCATCACCGATTGCCTGATGCTCACCTCGCAGTGCTCCAGAAAAGTTTGGTCGATGGCTAAGTTGGTAGGGAATTGCCTGCCTCAAGCGGTTGCCTTGTTTCTGCTTCTGGGGGGCATCGTCCAGTGTGGCTAGGTCGCAATTGACTTTCGCCCCCACCACTCAATGGTATCGTCAATTGGAAACAGTCAACCGCACGCTAGCACGACTCAACCTCCTATGCCTCGCTTTCAATTAGTCCCATACGCAGCTTTGAACGGCCCACAAAAGGAAAACCACAACTATCAGAAAGTGTCCGGTGTGCTGGCCGGTTACGGCTTTTCCACCGTGCGGCTTACAGATGATTGGAATGGTGCTGATTTCATAGCCCAACACTGCGACGGGATGACGGTGTTGAGAGTGCAACTGAAGCCACGGTTAGTCTTCTCAAAAAAGTATCAGAGAAAGGAACTCTGGATGTGCTTTCCCAGCACCAGCGGGGCCTATTTGTTTCCACATGACCAAGTTTTGCCCCTGTTCCTGAGTTCCGGTAAGGTCATGCGTGGCACCTCTTCTTGGGATGAGAAGGGCAGTTATTCCATCAGACAGGTGGCGAAATGGATGGTGCCAGTCCTTGAGCGTTACCATTACCGCGCGACTGAGCGCCAGTAAGCTACGAACGAGAACCACGCTTGTGGCGGCGGGTCAGGCTTGACTGTTTCGCCTGCCTCAACATTCGCCTCAGTTGCCCATCGTCAGTAGAAAGGGAAAGTCCTATGGCGTTCTTCAGGTATTCGTATCGCGCTGTTCCGTGCAGGCGCAGCGAATGGGCATCAAGGTCTGCCTCTGCCAAGAGGCGAAGCTGGCTCGTCTGCTCACGGCGGTTGCTGGCGAGCTTTGGTCCCTGTTTGGCAAGTCCGCGCGCCCGGTGCAGGCGGGTGACAGATTTCCAGTTGATGTCCCGGGCAGGGTCGAAGTTCCAGTAGCCCGGAATGAAAATCTGCGTGCCGTAGGGAGTGAGGGTGTAGGTGAGCTTCTCCAGCAGCGGGTCGTCGTCGCGCATCCCGTAGAGAAACCATTTCCAGCAAAAGAAATCGAAGACCACTTGGAACCGCTCCGTGGTGACGCCCAAGTCGGGATGCGTGGGTCGCTGCCAGTTTCGCTCCGGCAGGCGGGAGCGGCGGATGATCCCGCGCGAGTCGCGCCAGCGTGCCACCTCGAAATGCCGCTTGAAGCTCGCCCAGTCCGCGTGGAATTCAGGGTTGTCCAGCAACGACTGCCGGTATTCCGTGAACTTGTGGGATGCCTTCCACGCCTGCTCCGCGAGTCCCTCGCGCCGCTCGTGCTCGCTCTTGAGCACGATCTCGAAATCGGCTGCCTCGCTGGCGTTGTTGCCGGTGCGCGCCGTGGCTGATTTCTCCTCCACGAACAGTTCCAGCAGCGCATCCAGGAGATCACGCCCCGGTGTTGGCGACTTCAAGGAGAGCTGTGCCAGCCGGGCGAGATGAACCGGGTTCTGTGGGCACAGCGAGTTCCCCTGCAAGGCCATCGTCACCAACATTTCGAACAACGCGCAGAGCCGGACGGCCCGATCGTTTCCCTTCTGCTGGAACTTCTCGCGCAGGACGCCCAGTCGCGTGTGTTGGAACACCAGCAGGTCCGCGATGCCAGGGAAATCAGCGAACGGCAGCAGCCATGCCCGGCGGAGTTGGGTAACGAGCGCCTCAGCGTTTACTGGCGGAAGTTTCGCGTCCGCCAACCACGCCGCCCAGTCCGGCTCGGACGCCGGCAGATGCGGCTCAAACTCCTTCGTCGAGTAAATCAGTTCCCTCAACCGCTCGACGGATTCGCGAGAAATGCCTTTGGGAGTCTTCACAACGGCAGTGTGACGTGAGCGGTGGGTGGGAGCAATCCCACAACCGTCGTCTCGTCGAGCGCCCGCGTGCAAGGAGTGGAGTCTGACAGTCAAATCACCCGTGAAAGAGCGTGTCTGCTGCGCGAACTCGTGGTCTGCTCGGGTCATGCTCAAAAAACTCATGGGTGAGTTTGGAGACAAGATTTCTGAGTGGACCGGCTACGTCGCAACTCGGGTGCCAATCAGCCGGGCTGCCGGCTCCCGTGAGGTTACCTTGGATCTGCCGGGGTATGGCCAGATTGACTCCTACTGTTGCGGCGTGGTCGCTGGAATCATGGCGTTAAAGCACTTCCAACCGCGCGCCAGCTTCGAGCGGTTCTACCAGCGAGTGCAGCCCGACTCCGAGACGGGGACATCCACCACCAGACTCATTCGCGCATTGCGGCAGAGCGGCGTGCGCGTGAAGGAGCGGCACGACCTTACCTTTGCCGATTTGTGCGGGGCGATCGATTCCGGCTGCCCGGTCATTGTAGTCGTCCAAAACCCCGGCGAAGACGCCGCGCATTGGGTCGTGGTCTACGGCTACGGGAAGCGGCCCAATCGTGTGTTTCTAGCCACCAACGGTTTGCCCCTTGTCACTTCGAACCGCGTGCCGCTCCGCCGCTTCGCTCGCCTTTGGTCTCCGCATGGCAATGGTCTGGTTTGCTCAGAGCGAAAACGGAAATCCATCGCACGCCCCGGCGGCAGAGGCCGATCTGCGGCGATCCGAGATATGTAGCTCCGAGGCCCTGCCTGCAGGCTCGAAAAGACTCTGACACTGCGACCCACAGCTTCAGCTCAGAAACTGCTGGCCTGAGACGCTTCACGGTGAACGCAGTCGGGGTGAGGAAGGACTATGTCCCCCGAGTCGACCTGCGCCTTTGCGCAGACGGAAAAGCCAACTCAGCCGCCTCGCTCCGAGCTAGGAACTTCTAACGACGCCCTCGCTGGCATTCATGCGTAGCGGCGGATGGGGAGAACGAGATCGGACGCGAAAAGGATGAGCGTGAGGCGGCGTGCCGCGGCAAGGCTACGGATGCCCTGCGCTTCGTGGTCAGCAACAGGAACGTCGCTCAGGGTGAGCATGTCAGCGGGGACGGAGTCGAGGTGGTCCTGGAGCTCTTTGGCGCGGTTCACACGGATTATCGTCATCCGTGAGGCAGCGATTCTTCCGCAAGCTACAGTAATGAGCGGAAAATCGCGCTCCCGCACGTCACCTTCGAGGAGGTGTTCCATGGGAACTCTCGAATGGTGAGCCACCATCGCGAGTGCCAGATCCACCGCTTCCGCTTGTGTGCAGACGTAAAGTTTCGCCCCACGCCCTGCTCGGATTTCGGCCACAAGCAGCGGAACCATGGCGGCGGAGGCAGAGGGGATTCGTAGAGGCGCGGTCGGCCGCAATCGGGATTGCCATCGGAGATGCGCAGATTCGATCTTAACGACGGCGGCGTGAACCGCCTCCTTGATGTGGTTGGGTTGGGTGCTCATCGGCCAGCGTGCGGCTCATCAATCGAGATCAATGGTTTGGTTGAACGGTCGCCCAAGCCCACTCCGGCGCCGACTTCGATTCAGTGGTGCCAGCGAGAAGGCGTGTTTGCAAGCGACACAACCAACCGAACATCGCGCGCAAGATGACGACAAGCGCAATCGTCGGGAGCTCAACCAACATCAACGCCATCACCCGTCCTGTAACACCTTGGGGACGCCCAATGAACTCGAGTGCGCGTTGGCCCAAACAGTTTGACCGCTTCGGCACCCGGCTCCGTAAACGTCCTTGGCTGCGTAACAAATTCCGCGCAGAGCGCCGTCACCGTCATGCCTTCCCACCAGATGCGACGGATGGGCAGTGGACCACGTCTTTTTACTTTAAGTAAATACTGTCTTGCACGCAGTGTTAGCTCGTGTATGTTTCGGCCATGCGCAAGACTGCCCGCTCGTCAACACCTCATCCGGTTCGCAACCTCGGGAGCATCTTCTCGGCCCGCCACGACCTGCTGAAGCCCATCGGGAAGTTCGTCCTCGAAGGCTTCGACCTGCCCCTTGAGCAGGCGGAGATCCTGGTCGAGCTAAACGGCGTCCGCCACCTGGGGTGGACAGAGCCGGAGTCGGGCGGGGACGGCTTCGTGCGCTTCCGGGCATTGCTCGACAGCCTGGTCCACCACGCGCCCATGCTGTCGCGCCGCATTGCCACCCTGGAGCAGGCGGGCTATTTGGAGACGAAGCGGGCGTATCAGGTTCCAGGAGTGAACACGGAGGGCCTGCACCGAAATGCACAGGTGGTGAGGATAACACCGGCGGGCAGACGCAAGATCGCGCCGGTCTGGAGCCGATACGAGCAGCTTGCCGAGCGGCTGCTGGCGGATGTTCCAGCGGACAAACTGGCGGTTCACCACGAGATAAACCTGCTCATCCGTGCGGCGATCAGGCGGGAGGAGTTGAAAGCCGCCGGCCGGACCGAGCCGGGATGACGGTGACACTTGTGCCGCGCCGCGCTGAACAATTACGAATCAATGGACCACCCCATGCCTGAATTTGACCTCGATAATGTGCTGATGACGCCACCGGAATGGTGGCGCGTGACGGAGATTGCTGAGCAGAAGGCCTCCACCACCGCCTTCTGCACTTGTGGCGACGGCGACTGGGAGCCGATGGTGACATTTCACCCCCTGCGCGACACGTGCATCCCCGCCGCGCTGCGCGCCGGTGGCGAGGAACCGGGGGTCTCCTTGCGTGGCTCCTTCGAGCGCATTGCGGGCGAACTTTGCGGCGAACTGTGCCTTGTGCAGGCGCGTGACGGGACCGCCGTCGCCCCACCGGTGGCGCGAACTGCCGGAATGGAATCTCGTCTCTTTCACACCGTGACCGCTTGCCTATGTGCTGGTGGCACGATGCCCAGCAAGTGCGGGTGCGAACTCAGCAGCCGAACCTCAACAACCTAAACACAAACACCGCAAAACATTATGGGCCGACCAGCCATCAAAACACCACCCGCAGTCAGAGCCGCCGCCGTCGGGGACTACAAGGAAGGGTTGCTCCTCAAGGTGATTGCCGAAAAATTCGGCTTCACTCCCGCCACCATCAGCATCTGGGCGCAGGAGGCGGGCCTGCCGCGCCGGCCGCGTGGTATTCGTCGGACGGTCACGCCGAGCGACCGGGATCGGCTCATCATTCGTCGCGCCCGCGAGATCCCCATCAACGCAGTGGCCAGGGAATTCCGGATGACGCGCGCCCGCGTTTGGTCCATCCGCACCAACTGGAAAAGGGCGGGATGGGTTGAACCCATGCCGTGGAACGTGGGCGCCATCATCGATTGGGCAGGCGAACTGCTGAAGGTCGTGCGAATTGACGACGAGAAACGCGGCGCGGTAAGGACGGCTAACGGCATCACGCTTGACCCATTCGAGTGGAAGTTCAAGGGCAAGACCGCCCGCATGCTGATGAGGAGCCAGGGCGGCAACGCACTGAACTGATCGGCGCCGAAGCCGTGCTCATTGAGACCTGGTTGGTCTTCCCCGGGGTCGAATCTCAACTTGCTTGAACTGCGAGCTCCCGCCAATCAGGGACCAAAAAGTCGAGGGCAGACGTTGTCAGGCGCGTCCGGCTTTCGGATGTCAACTGTTCGAAGAACCCTTCGTTACGAAGTAGCACGGGCAGGCAGGCCAGCACGATCAACCGAGTGTCGAGGGTCTCGACAAAAAGAGCCCGCAGCCTGCGGCAAGCCTCTTCGGATGGACGGGCCAGAGTGACCTTCGCGGGCAGGCACCGGATTGACGAACCGGGCTTGTATTCAACTGGGATGTTGAGGCTCCCCTGCCCTCTCCGGTCCTGCCCGATGATCTTTGAAACGACGTCGCGGTCACCGATCAAGCTGTCCACCAATCGCTCTGTCGCGGACTTGCGGTCCACAGCCGCCAACTCGGCCTGCTCCAGCTTGAAAAGCGCTTTGGTGGAGAGCTTGCGGTCCCCGCGTTGGACCATCAGCAGCATACCACGAGACACCCCGACTTTTTTTGCAACTTCATCCCAAGTCAGCCCTTGGGTGACTCGAAACGACTGGAGGCGGCAAACCACGGGATCTGAACTCCGATTTATTTCTTGCGCGCTCAAGATAGTTGTGTCCTATTGTTCACATGACACGTTTTAACAGTGAACATCCGGCTGCCCCGCCTAAACCACCACTTTCTGCTGATCTGTCAGGCGGCTGCAACGCCAGCATCCTGCGGCAACCTGCTCTTGAAGCCAAAGAAAAATCTGACCATGAGTAAAAGAAATCGAAGCAGCGGATCCCGTGAGATCGAACGGCGCCTGGCCGAAGGCCGTGGTATGGGGCGGGGGCGGCACTATCTGCCGTGGATTGAGATTCACGACGTCCCGAGCCGCGGCTTGTCAACGAGGATGAAAAGCTCCCTGACTGGGCGCACCCACCACCTGTTGAGCCAGCTCGAGACCGACTGGCTGTTCGCGTTCCACGCGATGAACAACCTCGTTGACGTCCGCGAGCAATTTCCGCTGCTGACGGTTGAGGAGACCCTGGAGATCGCGAACCAACTGCGAGTCGCACATCAGGTCGATCCAAAATCAAAGGAGCCCATCGTAGGCACAACCGACTTCTTGCTCACTCTTCGGGATGGCCCGCGCGAGGTGAACATGGCGATTGCGATCAAGCCTTCATCCGACCTGGCTTCGCCACGGGTCTTGGAAAAGCTGGAGATCGAGCGGGTGTATTGGGCGGCTCGCAAGACTGATTGGCGCATCCTGACCGAGCAGGAACTTCCGCGGGCTGTGGTTAAAAACCTGCGTTGGGTGCAACCCCACATCGATCTCCCGGAGTCAGGTGCCTTCGCCGTGCATGAACTGGACAGGATCCGCACATCCATGGAGTCGGCGGTAAGGGGCGGCGGGCAGAGCCTCGCCGAGCTAACGATCAAGTGCGATGACCGGCTCGGACTCACTCCGGGAGCCTCCCTGTGCGTCGTGCGCCATCTGATCGCAGCCCAACTGTGGCTGGTCGATTTGACTGTTGAAATCGACCCCCGGAAGCCACTTCAACTCATCGAGAAGTATGAACATCCCACTGACGCGAAACTTGCTGCTTGAATGGATCGCCCCCGACGGGCAACAGGCGGTCGAGCGGATTCTGGACGTTGCCAACGTCCAGGATGTGGTCCACGTCATTCGGATTGACCGACCCGACGCGCTGCCGGTGGCGCGCCGCCTCCCCGAGGTTTTTGAGGGCCTTGATGAAAACCGCGCCCGGGTGCTGACAATTGACCCGTTTGCCTACTTGCAGAAACCGGAGGACTCGATACCGGCAAGCCATCGGCGACGACGCGACGCCGCGTGGGCGGTGATTGAGCCCATCGTCACCTCATCGAACTGCGCAGCTTACGATCGTGATGCTCGCGGGCGGCTGATCCGGACGGCGCTCGGGAGAGCTGGCGCGTCGAAGAAACACATTTACCGTTGGCTGCGACGCTACTGGCAGGGCGGCATGACCCCGAACGCGCTGTTGCCAAAATTTCATCTGTGCGGCGCACCCGGCAAGGAAAGGAATGCCAAGGGGCCGAAGCGCGGTCGGCCGCGCACTCTCGCCAAACTCAAAGGCGTGACCGTCGGCATCAACATCGATCCCGACGCCGCGGAGAAGCTCCGCAAGGGCTATCGGATGTTCTACGAGAAAGCTCCTGAGGACGGCGGACTGACGAAGCAGCAGGCGTATCAGCGGACGCTTGAAAAATTCTTCCACCGCGGCCACGCGTTCCGCGACGGTGTGATGGTGCCTGTCCTGCCGCCAGCTGAGGCACTTCCCAGCTTCGACCAGTTTTTTTACTGGTCCTCCAAAGGCTCAGACGTGCGTGACACCCTGACCCGGCGGCACGGTGAACGAAAGTTTAACCTGCGGTATCGCCCGGTGCTCGGTGACTCAACGAGCATGGCCTTCGGCCCTGGCTCCCTCTACCAGATCGACTCAACCGTCGGTGACAGCTGGCTGGTTAGCGATCTGAACCGTGCCCGCCGGCTTGGGCGGCCAGCGGTGGTGCTGGTGGTTTGCGCATTCAGCCGGATGATCGTTGGTTTCCACGCGGGGCTTGAGAATGCGAGCTTCTTCACTGCGGGTCTCGCACTTGATAACGCGACGCTGGACAAGGTGAACTTTTGTCGCGAACACGGCATCACGATCTTGCCCGAGGACTGGCCCAGCTTCGGCTTGCCTGAGGCGATCCTCGCTGATCGAGGCGAACTGGAAGGGCACAGCGCATCGAACCTTGTGCAGTCGTTGGGGGTGCGCGTAGCCAATACCAGTCCCTACCGAGCGGACCTGAAGGGGACAGTGGAACGCACCTTCCGCTCCATGAACGACTTGTTGATCCACGACCTGCCGGGGGCGGTCCGGAAGCCCAAGGAGCGCGGCGAGCGTGATCCTCGGTTGGATGCTGCGCTGACCTTGCGTGAATTTCGTCGCCTATTGATCCACGCCATCCTTCAGCATAACTCGCACCTCATCGAAGACTACCGGCTTCAGGCGGACAACGTGCGCCCCCGGGCGTTGCCCGCCGCCGCGCGGTTGGGCCGCCAGTGTTCGCCGAGCAGCACGCACTGCATCAAGTCGAGCAACGCCGACTTGCCGGTGCCGAACTTGCCCGAGATGAGGGTGTCGTTGCTGACGTTGATGATCTGCCGGAAGCCATACCAATGGACAGCGATAATCCGCGTCAGGGAAATGCGCTGGCTCATACGGATTCCTCCGGACCCTCGTCGGGCGCGCTGCGATGCAGGGCCACCTGCTGCTCCCAAGCGGCGGGGTTCTCG
>SXGR01033824.1_pt1 | contig 14582 bp, 16 predicted proteins | sample 3174711 | NCBI WGS metagenome assembly SXGR01 (sample SAMN11356860, study PRJNA531348) | freshwater metagenome | isolation source: freshwater sample F1-60 | place: China: Fuxian Lake, Yuxi | collected 2017-12-25
GATCAATCAGACGCATCAGAAAGCAAAAAAGAAACTTTACGAAAATATTTTGGAAATGCTCCAGAGCGGCCAGAGTCTTTCAAAATCTCTCCGCGAATACGACTACATTTTCTCCGAAATTTTTATCAACATGATCGCCACCGGCGAGCAAAGTGGTACCCTCGAAAAAACCCTGGAATATCTTGATTTACAGCTGGAAAAAGAATATGAAATCCGCAAAAAAGTAGTCGGCGCCTTCATTTATCCCGCTGTAATTATCAGTATTACAATCTTGATGGGCTTCGGTATCGTAATTTTCATCATGCCAAAAATTACCAAAATTTTTAGCAGCATGAACATCGAATTACCCTTAATTACACGTGCTTTAATCGGCTTTAGCAATTTCATTCTTCATAAAACACTCTTATTTCTTACAATCACCATCGGCACAATCGTCGGACTCACAACACTTTTCCGCCTAAAATTTCTGAAACCTTTATGGGACACCATTGCCCTCAAGCTTCCCGTTTTTGGAAAACTTCTAATCGCTTCAAATGTTGCCCGCTTTTCCCGCACGCTTCATTCGCTTCTCCAGAGCGGCGTACCGATTATTGAAGCCCTCGATATCACGAGCAAAATGATCACAAATATTCATTACAAAGTTGCCCTTCAGGAAGCCCGCGACAAAGTTCAGCAGGGTGGCCGCCTCGGCGAAAGTCTCGAAAAAAGTCCAAAACTTTTTCCGGAAATCGCCAGTAAAATGATCTACATAGGTGAAAAGACCGGTAGTCTTGAAACCACCACCGAACGCATCGCCGAACTGTACGAACACACCGTGGACAACATCACAAAAAATCTTTCCGTTTTACTTGAGCCATTACTACTGGTTTTCATGGGTACGCTCGTTGGCGGAATCGCCCTATCAATTATTCTTCCGATTTATCAATTGCCAAACTTACTCGCAAAATGAAGCAAAAAGGATTCTCACTTATTGAAGTCATAATTATCGTAATCATCGTCAGTATGTCAGTCGGTCTTGCCGCGCTTTATTACCAAAGTTCGCAGGTCCGTAGCGACGTCAACAGCCAGACAAAAACTCTCGTCGCTTATCTCAGATTGGCGCAGAGCAACGCTGATTCCGGCAATAATGAATTCAATGCAATTCATCTCGATCCAAATTCCTACACGCTTTTTACCGGCAATATTTACAATCCCGTAGCGCCAGAAAATTACGAAATCGAACTGCCACCGACAATGATTATTCAAAATATCGCCCTGAACGGCGGAGTAACAGATATTATTTTTGACAGTCCAAAAGGCGAAACCGAAAGCTATGGCACATTCCAGATTTTTTCAAACCAAATTACCAAAACAAATACCATAACAATCAACCAAATTGGCACGATCAACTACTAACATAAAAGGCTTCGCAATTATTGAAATTATGATTGCAATGACAATTTTCACACTCTTCAGTGTAGGTATTTTCTATCTTTCACTCGACAGTTTGCAGAGAGACAGCAAAATCGAACTTCGCAGTGATGCTTTAAATTATGTTCAGGAAGGAATCGAAGCTGTCCGCAGTATGCGCGACCGTAATTTTCTTTTACTTACCAATGGCGATCATGGATTATTACTTCAAAATGATCAGTGGTCCTTCATCGCCGCCCCGGAAAATATCGACAACTTCTATTCCCGCACCGTCACAATCTACGACGTTTACAGAGACATCAACGGCGATATTTCGAACAATGGCGGGACTCTTGATCCTGACATTAAAAAAGTTACCTCCGAAGTTGCCTGGACTGAAAAAGGACTTTTTCCAAAAAGTCTCGAAATCACTACTTATCTCACCAACTGGACCGGCGACGACATCCTCGAAACCACCTGTACAGAATTTGATGATGGCACTTTTGACACTACCGAAACCACCCCGACACCTGAACCACCGGCAGACAATTGCGCCATCCAGCTCGATCTCGTTGAATCACAGAGCGCCTTTTTCTCTTCAGCAAACATCGGCGATCACGGAAACGATGTTGATATCAACGGAAATTACGCCTACATCGCCAATAATAAAAATCAAACCGGCTTCACAGTTGTTGATGTTACAAATCGTCAAAGCCCGCAAGTAATCAAAAATCTCGATATCGAAGGTAAGGGCCGCAAAATTACTTACGATGGAAACTACGCCTATGTCGGTGTGGAAAAATCCAGCAAAGGCCTGGCAATTATCAATGTTTCCGATCCCGCAAATGCGTCGATTTCCTCAAAATTCAACATTGGCGATTATGGTAATGCGATTGCCGTTTCCGGCAACTATCTCTATATGGGAATCGAGGAAGACACGAACAGTTTCAAAGTTGTAAATGTCACAAACAAAGCCGCGCCATCAATTGCCGCAACTCTCAACTTCGACGCAATAGTCCATGAAGTCCACGTAAACGGAAATTATGCTTATGTCGGCCTCGAAGACGACTTTGAAGGATTCCGCATTGTAAATATTGCAAATCCCGCGAATCCTCAGAAAATCAGCGCCCTCGATGTTGACGAAGAAGTAAATTCTATCAAAGTTCAGGGGCCATATGCCTATGTCGGCATCGAAGATTCTGCTAATTCACTAAAAGTAATCAACATTTCAAATCCCGCCGCACCGATCGAAGTCGCCTCTCTCAATGTAAACGGCGAAATCAAAGATCTCACAATTTCCGGCAACTATCTTTATGCCGCAGTTGACGACACAAATGCCGGACTCGCCGCTATCAGTATTGAAAATCCAGCCGCACCGGTTTTGGTTTATAATCGCGATATTAACGGCAAAGGATCGGGTATCGACTCCGATGCCAGTTATGTTTACATCTCAACCGACACAGCCAATCAGGGAATGGTGATTGTCGGAACAACCGTAACTGAATACACAAATCTCGGCACCTATATTTCAAACGCTATCAACACCGGCTCCGCCTCTACCCGCTACAATTTTATTGAATGGGAACATACCGAAATCCCTGGCAGTTCGGTAAAATTCCAGATCCGTACAGCAAACAATGAAGCAAATCTCGTCACCGCAACCTGGGTCGGCGCCGACGGCACAGCCGGAACCTATTACGAAAACTCCCGCACCCCAATTATCGTCGATCCGGCAAATAGCGGCCTCCAATACATCCAATTCAAAGCCATCATCGAAAGCGACGGCATCAGTACGCCCACAATCGAAAGTGTTCGCATAAACTACACACCATGAAACTAAAAGGCACTACATTAATAGAAATTCTCCTCTACTTTGCGATCTTAAGCGTCGTCCTTCTCGCCGGACTAAATTTTTCTATTCAAATTTTAACTGTAAACCAGCTCTCCGGCGACTATCACGAAATGCAGTACACCATGGACTTTCTTGGTGAAGACATGACGGAAACAATCCAAAACGCTACCACGATCGACATCGGCAATTCCATCTTCGATGCCGATGAAGGAAAACTTTCGCTAACTGTCGAGAATCCCGCAAAATCCCCTACTCAATTTTATCTCACAAATGGTGACCTATACCTAAAAGAAGGAGCTGCTAATGCTGTTAAAATTAATTCCAGCTTCGTAAAATTCACCTCCTTAAATTTTCACAGAATCGTCACAACAAAAGCGCCCGACCAGATTGTCATCAATGCAGAAATCTACCAATCACAAGCCGAGTCTCCCAATTTACAACAAACATTAACATTCCATCAGACTATCACTTTAAGAAGTTTATGATCAAAATAACAAAACAAAAAGGTTCAATCGCTCTTATCAGTATTTTACTAGTAAGCGCCATTACTTTGATCGCTGTTATTGGAATGTCCGAAATGACAATCTCCAGTTTTTCGCAGTACGCAAACAAATCTTCCAATAAAATTTCCTACTATCTTGCCGAGGCCTGTCTTGAAGAAGCACTCCTCCGCTCTGAAGACAGCGACAATTTTACCACAACAACAATCACTCTCGACGCCGACACCACCTGCACCGTAAACATTGCCGGCGCAAATCCAAAAACTGTTACCATCGATGTTACATTTTTAAATTACACCGAAACTTTTCAAGGAGAGTTCACGGTTAGCGAAAGCGGTCAAGCCAACAACGTGAATCTTTCAAAATGGAAAGAAATCTAATACTATAAGCCCATGAGCTTTTTGCCAAAACATATCGTCGGAATCGATTTTCATGACTACTCAGGACAACTTGTCGAACTAAAATTCGTTAAAGACAAGACTTATCTCGAGGCCTATAACCGTATTCCTATACCTCAAAACGTAATCAAGGACGGCGATATTATCAACGAAACCGAATTCAAAAATCTCCTCACAAAACTTTTGCAAACTGCCAATCCAAAAGCGATCGAAAGCCGCGAAATCGCCATTATTTTTCCTTCCTCAAAAATTTTCACCCACATTTTTTCTTTCCCAGGAAATCTAAACCGCGACGAAATCCGCACCGCACTTCCTTTTGAAGCCGAAGGTGTAATCCCCTTTTCGATGAACGATATTTACTGGGATTTCACTGTCCTGGAAAATGACTCTACAAAAACCCAATCCCGCCAACAGGTGCTTTTTGCCTCAGTAATGAAATATACCGCTGACAAATATACGGAAATCTTACAGTCACTAGAACTGACGCCGATTCTTTTTGGCATCGACACGGAATCTTTATTCTTCGGCATCAAAAAACAGCTCGAACCAGGGAAAAACAGTCTTATCATGGACATCAATACGCTTTCAATCGATTATCTTCTCCTAAAAAACCAGACGATAAAATACTTTTTCAGCGGCAACAAAGGCGGAAAAAGTCTAATCAAAAAACTCAGCGAGGAGTTCCAGACACCGGAAGCGACAATTCTTGATAAAAAGGAAAAAAACGCTCTGGAAAAAACTTATTTTCCAACAATTTCAAAATTTATCGAAAGAAATTACAAAGTCGGCCAAAAAATTATCGAAGAAAAAAAATCCCTTGTCGGTAAAGTAGACAATGTTTATCTAACAGGCGAATTTCTGAATCTTCCAGGCTTCTACGAGTTCGCCCAAAAAGCTTTCCCGGACAAAAAAATCCACATCGGCGACCCACGAACTTATCTCACCGTCAACGCCGATCAGTTCAATCCGCCAAAAGCTGAAGAAAAAGGCACACCTTACTCAACATATTTTATTAATGCGGTCGGCATCGGCCTGCGCGCTTTGGATAAAAATGAAGGAATCAATCTGCTTTCGGACAGTTTCCGCGAAAGTACAAAAACCAAAAAACATCATTTGCTAATGGGAATTTCCGCAATCCTGATGACAATTATTTCTCTTACCACTGCCACTTTCCTTTTCTTCAAGCACCAGGATCTTTTTTATCAGAGACTTTCCCTCGAAATCAAAAAAAATAATGTAACCCAGCTTCTTTACGGCACCCGTTATCAGGATATCTATAAGGAAATTGAAAACTTTAACAAAGAAGTTGCCGAACTCAGCGCGATCGACAACAGCCTTTTCACACTTCCTGGAACCATCGACAAAATCTACAAACTGCTACCGGAAGGAATAGAGATCACCAGCATAAATTTCACCGATAGCGATCTTACCATCGAATTAACCGGTATCGCCGCAACCCGCGAAGCCCTGCTTCAGACTCATCAAAATTTCAAAACCGCAGAATTTATCGAACAGGTGATTACTCCGATTTCCAACTATGATGAAAAATTCGAAATTTCCTTTTCTCTCAAACTAAAATTATTATTCAAAGAACTCGAAAAATATGGAACCAGTACTACCTAATGGCCTAAAACGCATCATCGGGATCTGTTCGATTCTTATCTTAATAAGTACATTCATCGTAATCCTTGTCGGCACCTCTTTAAAAAACATCAATCGCGACATCAAAAGTCTTGGAGCCTTTCTTTCCAACTCTGAAAACATTCAGGCAAATTTCGAAAAAAGTCTGATTCTATATACGGAAAGCACCGAAGAAACCATTAAATATTTGCTAAATTTACGTCCAAACAGCGAGGAAAAATACATCAATTTCATCTCTGAAATTGAAAGTATCGGCGAAAAACTTGCAATAAAATTAAACCTCAAATCTTTCGAACCAATTCTCGACAAAAAAGCCCAAAAAGAAAAAGCTTTACACTATCAAATCATGTTTTTCGGAAAGCAAAGCGATTTAAATGACTTCCTCGTCGAAATGGAAAAACTCCCTTATTTTATAAAAGTGGATGAAATTAACTACACAAATCCGGCAAACATCGACGCCGAATCTTTCAAAGACGGCAACATTACCTTAAAAATTAAACTCTACATCAAATAATGGAGCTAAAAAATTATAAAAATTATTTGCAGTTTCTCGTTTCTATTGTCTTATTCATAGCTATAGTTATCTACAGCTTAGTGATCTATTTTGGCTGGAACAACCCAATAGATAAGTCTAAACAGGAAATTGAAGTTGCCTTACCGGTTATCGATTGGCAAAAGTACACAAACTTGTCAAAGCAATACGAAAAAGATAAGATGGAAAGCGAAAAATAACCTCATACACCTATGAAAACTCTCAGCAAAAAAGGGTTTACACTAGTAGAAGTACTTCTAGTAGTAGTTATTATTGCGATTTTAGCCGCAGTAGTAATCGTCGCCATTAACCCAGGACGACAAATTTCCCAGACCAACAACACTCAAAGAAACGCTGATGTAAAAGCGATTCTTGATGCCGTCATTGAATACTCTATCGACAACCGCGGTGCCTTCCCTGCGAATATCACTAACGCTGCAACTGTTGTCGGAAGCGGAGTTGGCCAAATCGATATTTGTGCCGACCTAGTTCCAACATACCTTGCAGAAATGCCATTCGATCCAACAGCTGCTAACGCTGCCTACACCGATTGTACGGCTTACGATACCGGCTATACTATCGTTGAAGACGCTAACGGCCGCATCACTGTTGCCGCTCCAAGTGCGGAACTTGCAGAAGTAATCAGTGTGACTCGTTAAAAATTTCGCTAAGAAATTTTTTCTTCCTTGAAATCAAAAAAGGCTCTAGACTTCTAGGGCCTTTTTCCTTATCCCACCATGAACATCGACCAATTCGTCAGTTCTAAAAATCCTCTTCATCACGACAAATATTAGCCTAATAGTCTTAATCGGCTTTAGCCGCATCTAACTCAATGTTCACTGGTTCACCGATGTTCTTGGCGGTTTACTTTTGGGTCCCATTTGGGTTATTTTCTATCTACGATTAACCAAAAAATCATGAAAAAACTTATTGCAGCAATCATTGCCTCCACCCTCTTAATTGCCTGCCAGCCACAAACTGAAGAACCAGCACAATCCATGGAAGATCTTCTGGTTTACTATGTTGCGCTTGAAGGAGCAGAAAAAGTCGGTGAACCAATCGGCTGCGGCGACAGCATTGTACCTATTACCATCACGGTTCCGCCAACAGATAACACATTAAAAACCGCTCTCGAAAATCTCCTCGCCGAAAAACAGCAAAATATTGAACCCGATCTTTATAATGCACTTTATCAGTCAAATTTAAATATTGACTCCGCAACAATCACAAACGGCCTAGCCGAAGTAAAATTAACCGGAACTCTTACACTTGGCGGCGTTTGCGACAGCCCACGTGTCGAAAGCCAGATCGAGCGCACAATTTTACAATTCCCGGAAGTTAAAGAAGTTAAGGTTTTCTTAAACGGCAAGACTTTGCAAGAAGCGTTATCGCAGAAATAGTGTTGTACAGAGATCAAAAAGAGGAGTGAACATGTTCACTCCTCTTTTCTTTGCTACAGATTTTTCTAGGCTTTAACAGTCGTCACGCCCGATTTTTTCATCTTCAAAATAACCACAGTCGCAATCACTCCAACAACCGCAACCGCCACGATCGCCCAAACGTTATGGAGAATCATTGAAATTAAAACAGTCGCTGCCGTCAAAATCAAAGAAACGATAAATGTAATTGTTCGGCTAACCGCTCCAACAAGTTTTCCAAAGAATGGAATAACACTTGATAGAACCTCGAAAATTCCAAGTAATCCGGAAAGACCAAACCACATCATCAAGAAGCCAACAACACGAAGAATCCAAGTCATAAAGCTGTGCTCACTATCAAGAGTTGCAAGCGCCTCATCGCGGCTTCCTGCAAAGAAACGATAAAGTTGAGCATTGTCATTTTCTGCATCTACAAAAGGATTAATCTTTCCTCCTTCAAGTTTTCCAAAAATTGTTCCATTAGTGTTATTTTTCAAAACTGTGTAGCTCACACGCAAATCTCCAACTTGCGGCGCCTGCATTGTATTAGTCGCAGCTGCTGGCACATAAACAAAATTTCCTTCCAATTTGCCGCCATTTTTCTGCTCAACATTTGTCGCAGTCAAACTAAGTGCATCCATTGCCGGCAAAGTCATTTTGCTCAAATCAACAGCAAAACCGTTAACCGCCGCGCTAGCAACAGTTCTTGAAGTGCTTTCAAATTTCTTTGTCGGATTTTCATGGCCGGCAGGAACATTGAAATTCGAACTGCTCGGAACCATGTCCGCCCATTCTTTCACATAAGTATAAGTGGTCTCTGTAGTCTCTGAACCGCCGGTATTTCCGGTAGTTTTACTTTCAGATTTTTCTACCCAGGAATACATTTCCACTTTGCGATTTAGCGCAAGATAATCCCCAGGAACAAGGAAAAGCTCATCTCCCAGAGTTTCATTTGTAGAAACTGCCCCGGTTGTATAAACCTGTTTTCCTTCATTTGCCGTATCTCCAGCTTTAACTTCAACGGCATTTACCGCCACGTCAGCCAGATTCACGCGCCCTTCATTCCAGTATAAAACTGCGAACGACGCAAAAAAGAGCAAAAGCCCAAAACCAATTCCTTTTATGGAATTGACAATTCGACTACCAAAACCGGTAGTTGTAACTGTTTTAAATTGATCAGCCATGTAATGAGGTTACATAATACATTTAATCCAAAGTATACTTAAAACTTCACAAATTCAAATAAAACTTTATAGTGGGCGCATGACAACCTACAGCAAGAACAAAAAAGCTTATCACGATTTCGAAATTCTCGATTCTTTTGAGGCCGGAATTGTCCTAAATGGGGACGAGGTAAAATCAATCAAAGACTCGCAGGTGCAATTAAAAGGCGCCTACGTCGATGTCCACAACGACCAGGCTTTCTTAAATGGCGCCCACGTCTCCCGCTACAAATTTTCACACCAGCTGGAAAATGATCCGACCCGCATCCGCAAATTAATTCTCCACAAAAAAGAAATCGAAAAAATCTCCAGCGAACTCGACACAAAAGGAATTACCGCCGTTCCACTCGAGCTATACAGCAAAAAAGGCTTGATCAAGCTAAAAATCGGCCTATGCCGCGGAAAAAAACTTCACGACAAGCGCGACACAATCAAAAAGCGCGACCAGGAAAGAGAGATAAGAAAAGAAATAAAGAAGTTTTCGTAAATACGTCAACATCACAAATTCACCGACCCCTCAAGTCCAATTTTTAAACTAGGCTTTCTTTAAGCGGCAAAAATCCCTAAATTTTCCACATGCACAATATTTACACAAAAATCATCGCCGGAATCCACAAATATTTCAAAGAATCCGGTTATGAAAAAGCCGTTATCGGCGTCAGCGGAGGAATCGACTCCGCCTTAACTTTAAAACTCACTGTCGACGCCCTCGGCCCCCAGAATGTCACTGGCCTTCTCATGCCGGAAAAAGGCGTTTCCAGCGAAGAAAATTACCAACACGCAAAAACTCTTTGCCAATTTTTCGAAATCGAATATCACTCCGTTTCCATTAACAAATTTCTTACAGATTTTCTTACATTGCCTTGGAAACCAAACGAACTCGCTCAGATCAACACAAAATCCCGCGTCCGCATGATTGTACTCTACAATTTCGCCAACACCAGAAACGCCCTCGTCGTAGGCACCTCAAACAAAACTGAACTCGCTATCGGCTACGGCACAAAACACGGCGACCTTGCCGCCGACATCGAAGTAATCGGAGATCTCTACAAACACGAAGTCTACAAACTCGCCGAACACGTCGGCCTTCCGGAAGAGTTCCTCCACAAAGCACCTTCAGCCGAACTCTACAGCGGCCAGACCGACGAGGAAGAACTCGGCATCACTTACCGCGAAATCGACAACATCCTTCAACAGATTGAAAAAGGCTTCAAAAAGGACGAACTAATTGGCAAAGGCATCAACCCAAACTCCGTTCACAAGGTTTTCCGCTTGATGGAGCTAAACCGTCACAAGCTGACACCGCCCTACCTAATCTCCGTGCATAACCGCTAAGCCCAGTCGAAGATTGACATTTTAGACAAAATGCCTTACGATAGCTATCCCTTTAAAGGTATTTATGGAAGATCGTAGAAACTTCCTTGGCAGAGCGGCACGCCTAATCCCTGGCGTGGGCAACATTCAAGATGCCAATGAAACAAAAAATGGTTATGGTGAAAATCCCCCCACCGAAGTTGAAGACGAAATAAACAAGCTAAGACGCCGCGGATTTCTAAAACTCGGATTAACACTCGGAGGCGCTTTTACAGTTACAGGCATTTCCTTATATGTAAGAAATTTAGTCAGAATATCCCTTTTTAAATCAAAGATTAAAGAAAATAAAGCAATAGAAACTGCGATCTGGAAAACTCTTAGCGATAACGTCTCAGAAAGCGTAGACAGGCTCCAGAATACTCAAGACATCGATAATTACCTCGCTGAAAATGGAGAAATTACAAATTATCATCCCCACCCAGCTGATGAAAGAACAATGATAATGGGCTTTAACTCAAGAGGAAAAATACCCGGAACAATAAAAGTAAACGACGAAGAAATTGAAGTAGAAATTGATACAGACAATCTAGCAATTACTCCCGTTTCCGAAAAAAAAGTTGACGGAAAATTACAAAAGACTTTACGCCGCAAAACAACACCATTTAAACGCAATATTGCTGCCGGCGAAAACTACATTACAAAAAATGGCATTACAACATTCGAGTTAAAAATCCCGGTAACATATACACAAGACGGCAATACAACAAAGAAAGATTTCATTTTCAAATATGAAGTTCTAATGGAATACACCAAGGAAAAAGAGACCAAAGCTCTTGAAGATATAAAACAACAAGTAGACATATTGAAACCTGAAAATCCTGACAACCTATCCGAAAAAATGATCAAAACCTTAGGAAATCTCATCGATAATGCAGGCAACTTCCAGTGTTTCACCTGCCTTCCCCTGCCAGAAGCAACTTTTCATCTCGGAGAAAAAGTTATAATTTTAGGTGGTCCAAAAGTTTTTGAAGGAGTTACCAGTGAAGGTTACAATTTTTCTGTATCAAAACAGGGGCGTGCAGTATTTCTGGATGGAAATAACAAAGAAATTACGCATGCAGACTTTGAGAACAACATAATAATGTCCTGCAAACATTTACTCGAAAAAGGCTTTAAAAAAATAAGACTTCTTTTCGCTACAAAAGTTCAGATAAACGAGGCAACAACTTCATCTCCAATACTAATTTTTGAATATGACATCGCTGATTCTTCTTTAACTCTGGACAAAACTATTCAAATCAAAACCACAAACGGCAACACGATCAACATAACTCCCGAAAACGAATCACCCTGATGAAACCTACCGAAATCTTAAGAAATTGGCCTGGAGCCAAAGAAATAATCCATGCTCAAGAAACAAAAAAGGGGTTGGGAGACACTATCACACCTGAAGTTTTCCAAATGTTGGAAAAACAAAAATGGCGCGGAATCAAATTAATTGCCGGTCAAATACTCACTGCCATAATGCTTGTCTATAGCACCTATGAATTATCTCGAGACAAAGAAGCATTAGAGGTTGACCAACTAAGTGAGTTAACATCTGCGCAAGAAAAGCCACCAATCTGGAAAACCCATCCAGAGTTCGAAAAAATTGGAAAAGAAGAAGCAGAAAAAAAACTTTTTAGCGATATGTTAAAAATAGTTCGTGAAAAAGTTGCTGACGCTTTTGACGAAAACGCAAAACTCGATAACTTAGAACCAGAACATTTTCTTACAGAAAATGGTGACATTGTAGATTCTCATACTTATTCAGAAAAATATTCTAATCGACAAGATAACGCATTTGTATTAATCAAACCTACAAAAAGTCACAAAGAATTTGTCGTTCATGGAATAAGCGAAAAAGATAAAAACTTCCAATATAAAGTCAAAGTTAAAATAAAAACCCAAAATCTCCAAGTATCTTTCGGCAACAACGGCAGTTACACCAAAATGTTTCCTTTCAAAGAAAGCCTCGGAATTTCATCAAGCTTTATAAAAACCTTTAAACTCACAGAATATACCATTGCTGTACCATTCACATTCACCATTGAAACTATGAATGAAGAATTTGAAAGTAAAATGGGAGTAGTAAAACCATTTGATGAGAGATTACGATAGCACTATACTGACTACATGCACTCAGCACTTTTTATCGGCCGCTTTCAGCCCTTCCACAACGGCCATCTACATGTCGTCAAAGAAATTCTCAAACACAACGATCGCGTTATTATTGCGATCGGTAGCGCCGAGTTAAACTATCTTCCCGAAAATCCTCTCACTGCCAGCGAACGATTTCAGTTAATTGAAGCCGCTTTACAAGAAGCCAAAATAAATCCAAAAAAGTACTGCATCATTCCCGTTCAAAATATTAATAATTACGCAATCTGGGTCAACCACGTAAACACCTATGTTCCGCCATACACCCGCCTTTATACAGGCTCCGACATTGTCAAAGCCTGCTACGACGGCAAATATACTAATTCCGCAAAAACCGGTCCGGAAATTATGCATCTCGAACGAAAATTTGAAATCAGTGCGACAAAAGTGCGCAAAGCAATCATCGAACAAGACCCAGAACTCAACAAAATGATTCCGAAGGCAATTGAAAAAAAACTCAAAGAATGGGATATTGCCAAACGTCTTCGCACAATCGTGAAGACCATGGACTATCACAAATACACTAATGAATCTCGTTAATCCTCACATTTTCCGCGCCTACGACATCCGCGGAATTGCTGACCCTTCTTTCAAAAACCCCGCCGACCTCACGGAGGAAACCGTCTATTTAATTGGCAAAGGCGTCGCCACTTATATTCGTGCAAAATATAATGTCAAAAATATGATCGTCGGCGCAGATTGCCGCCTCACCGGCCCAGCGCTAAAAGCCGCATACATCAAAGGAATTACCGAATGCGGCATCGACGCCATCGACATCGGCCTCTCCGTTTCACCAATGGTTTATTGGGGAACTTGTGCGATGCCATTCGACTCCGGCACCAACATCACTGCCAGCCACAATCCCAAAGAGTACAACGGTTTAAAAGTCGTCGTCCACGGCGCCCATTCCATTTGCGGTGAAGAACTACAGGAAGTTTTAAAAATAATTCAGGAAGAAAAATTCGTCATAGCCGAAATTCCTGGGAAAATTACTGAAGAAAATCTCTGGCCAAATTACCGCAACGACATTATGAAGCGCCTTTCCCACGGCCGAAAACTCAAAGTAGTCATCGACGCCGGAAACGGCGCCGCCGGACCTTTCGCGCCAGAATTAATCAAAACTCTCGGCCACGAAGTCATCGAACTTTTCTGTGAACCCGACGGAAATTTCCCCAACCACGAAGCAAATCCCGAAGAACTCCACAACATGCAAGATCTGATCGCCGCCGTAAAAGCTCACAAAGCCGACATCGGCATCGGCTTCGACGGCGACGGCGACCGCGTCGGAATCGTCGACGAAAAAGGCCACATGTACTCCTCCGATTTCATGCTTCTCCTCCTCGCCTACGACCTCCTAGATCGCGTCCCAAATCCCCAAATCGTCTTCGACGTAAAAGTCTCTCAAGTGATTATTAACGAAATGCAATCGCGCGGCGCAATTCCCGTAATGAGCAAAACCGGCCATAGTTTCATCGAAAACAAAATGAAAGAATTAAAAGCCCCTCTTGGCGGCGAAGTCTCCGGCCATCTCTTCTTTGGCGAAAATTACTACGGCTTCGACGATGCTCTCCTTGCTGCCGGCAAAATTCTCGAAATCGTCTCTAAATCCGACAAACCGCTCTCTCAAATGTTCGACCATTTGCCAAAAGTCTACACCACACCAGAATTCAAAGCCGCCACTCCCGACGACAAAAAATTCGAAATCGTCGCCGCTCTCGTAAAACACTTCACCGCAAAATATCCCTGCATCACAATCGACGGCGTAAGAATAAACTTCGACGAAACCTCCTGGGGAGCCGTCCGCGCCTCTAACACCAGTCCAAATCTCACCTTAAGATTTGAAGCCGACACCAAAGAAAAGCTCGCCGAGATTCAAAGAATCATGGTCGACGAGCTAAAAAAATATCCTGAGGTGAGCTTAGATTGGTACACGGCCTAAATCGTAAAATAGTAAAAAAATTTTACTATTTTACGAACTCGTCGAAAGAATCACCTATTTCTTAGTCGAAAATACAAACGAATCCGTCGGCACATAGAAAACATAAACCGGATAGTAATCGCCTTCTTCAAGTCCCTCCGCCAAATTTCCAAGCACCGGCATTAGATCTCCGCCATC
>SXGR01045044.1_pt1 | contig 14582 bp, 7 predicted proteins | sample 3174711 | NCBI WGS metagenome assembly SXGR01 (sample SAMN11356860, study PRJNA531348) | freshwater metagenome | isolation source: freshwater sample F1-60 | place: China: Fuxian Lake, Yuxi | collected 2017-12-25
ATTTTGGGGCTCAGAGAGATCTGGAAGTGAGCCAATCCGCGACCGCGCGCCAGCGGTTTCTTTCTGTCACGGCCAGAATCCGATTCTGGGGCGGCGGCTGATAGGAAACTGGATTTTCAGGGGGATTGGATCCGGGAGGGGGTTGCCGGGCACCGCCACGCCGAGGTTGTTCCGGCAAAAGTAAAACGTCCCGTACGTGAGCCACAACACCCAGAGCGTCACCCGCTGCCCCGCGGAAAACCGCTCGACGGCAAAGGCGGCGGCAGTGGGGACAGGGTTCAAGGCGGGCGAGCGAAAGCGGGGCCGGGACGGCCGTCAATCGCGCCGAACCCGGATCGCAAATTGCCCGCCCACCCTCCGTCTCCCCGCGACCGCTACTTCGCACTACCCGCCGGCGCCGCGCCGGAGCGCGGCGTGCCACCCGGCGGCAGCGTCTGGATCCACTGCTCGAGCAGCCGCGCGAAGCCCGCGTTGACGCGGTCGTTCCCGAGCGGCGGCATCCGCCGGCCGATGATGTTTTCACTCACCCGCAGATAGAGCTCCGACCGCGCCGGATCGCCCGGTGTCGCCACATGGTGCCGGTCGTCGGGCCGGTGCCCGAGCACCGAGCCGTGGACGATTCCCTGGCTCTCCAGCGGCAGGTTGAAGTTCGCGTTCCACGCCGCGTGGATCGCCGTGGCGCCGTGGCAGGACGCGCAATTCGCGTCGAGGTAGGAGCGCACGCGCAGTTCCGCCGACGCCCCGGCATCCTCGAGCGCCGCCAGCCGCGGCAGCCGCCCGATCTCGCGGTCGGACAGCGGCGCGGAGAAGAGTCCCGCCGCGCTCCATGCCCGCAGCTGGTTGTCGACCACGCCGCCCGGATACGTGAAGTCGCGGTTGAGCTGGCGCGCCTTCACGCCGAGCACGTGGCCCGCCCCGGGCGTGTGGCACTCGGTGCATGCGCCGGAACCGGGAAACGCCCACAACAAGCGGCCGCGCTGGCCGGCTTCCTGCCAGCCGAGGCCCTCGCTCACGTCGTCGTTGTCGACCAAGTCGGCGTCGGAGCCGTCCTTGCGCCACCGATACGTGACGCCGTAGGGCTCGTTCGCGCCCACCACCAGGAGCCGCGTCTCGAGCGGCCGGGTCGCCCCGGGCTTGTCGCTCCAGTCGAGGTGCTGGACCAGCACCGTGCCCGCCGGAAAGGTCCAGGGACCTGTCGGATCAAAGCGGATCGTCTGGCCGCGCGGGACGGAGATCCACCGCCGCGCCGTCGCGCCGTTCATCCAGCCCGGCACGACGACATCGTACGGCAGCAGCGCCGGAGCCGGCTCGCGGCGCGCGAAGTCGCGGAACACGCCCGTCTGCGAGAGCAGCGCGGGGACGTTGCCGCCGCGCGGCCGGGTCTCGAACAGGCGCTCGATGCGCGTCTTCAGCCCGTGGCGCAGGACGTACAACTCGCCCGCGTGATCGAGCCCAAACGAGGTGATCCCGCCCGCGCCCCCGTGGTAATTGCGAAAGCCCGCGCCGGTCGCGAGGTGCTCGACGCGGTCGATCTTCACGCGGTCCGGGCCCGCCGAGAAGCCCAGCGCCCAGATCCGGCCGTTGGCGAAATCCCCGCAGATGTATTTCCCCTGCAGCGACGGATGCCGGCGCCCGTGGTAGACATAGCCGCCGATCACCGAGCGGCCCATCTCGCGGCCGTAATCCCAGACGGGATCCGTCCAGATCCCGAGCGGCTCCGCCGGCATCGGCTTGAATCCCGGGCGGCTGCCTTCGCGCACCGCCCACTGGAAATTCTGCGGCGCGCGGCCGAACCGCAGGACCTCGATCTCCTCGCGCGTCGCCTGGCCGATCTCGCCGATCCATGCGAGGTCCGTGACGGCGTCGTAGGTCATCCGGTGCGGGCTCCGCAGCCCGATCGCGTAGAATTCCTCGAGCGCGCCGGGGCGGCCGACGAAGGGGTTGTCGTTCGGGATGAAGTAGTGCGCCGTCTCGCCGTCGGCCGGCTGCCGCGGGATCGGATGGCTGATCGCGCCGCCGCGGCGGTCGACGTCGATGCGCAGCACGCCCGCGAAGAGATTGTGGTCGATGCGCTGCGAGTTGTTCAGCGAGTCCTGCTGTCCGCCCTCGTCGCCCACCGCGATGTAGAGAAACCCGTCCTTCGGATGGAAGAACATCGGGCCGCCGACGTGGAAGATGATCCGCTTGCGCTGGTGGATCAGGACCTGCTCGGACTCCGGACGCAGCGCGCCGGTCGCCCGGTTCATCGTGAAGCGCGACACGCGGCTCCAGGTGATCGTCTCGGGCTCCGGCCGCCCGATCATCACCGGCTGCGGGTTCCACGAGTAGAAGACGTACACGAAGTCGCGGTTCGGCGAATCCGCCCGTCCGTACTCCGGGTGAAACGCGAGGCCCAGCAGCCCGCTGTCGAAGCCGCCCTGCGTCTGGCGCGTGAGATCGAGGACAATCTGCTTCGCCCACGAGGCCGGGTCGCTCGTCGACACCGCGGCGAGCGTCCCCTCGAGTTCGCCAATCCAGAGCCGGTCCGTGCCGGGCTCGGGCTCGAGCAGGACGGGATTCTTGAAGGTGACATTGGGAAACGCCGCCTCCGTCGACCACTGCACCGGATACGCGAACTCCGGCGTCGCGGGCATCCCGAGGTAAGGCGCCGCATCCGGTCGGGCGGAAAGTCCGGCCGGCCGCCGGAACCACCCGAAGTGCTCCACAACGCCGTAACCGAGGAACGCGAGCCCGAGACCGGCGGCGACGACGGGTACGGCGCGGCGGAAAAGAGAGCGCGACATGAATGGCAGCGGGCGCGGCGCGGATCAGAAGCGGCCGTTGACGCCCGCGTGGATCTGCGGGTCGTTGCGATCCCGCACATACCGCGGCCGGTCGTAGCCCCAGACTTCGCGCTGCTTCTCGTTGAAGACGTTGTAGAGATCGACGTAGACGTCGAAGGTCCGCGTGAAAAGGTAGCGCAGCTTCAGGTCCACACGGTTGGACGCCACCTCGTAACGGCGGCGGTTCTCGGCGGCGTTGAACGCCATCAGCTTTGCATCCTTGTAATTGTAGGCGACCCGGAGGTTGTACCGCCCGAGGATGTACGAGAGGCCGGCGTTGGCAGTCGACGGCGTAAAGCCGACGAGCTCGCTCGTGCTGCGCACGGTGCCGATGGTCCCGTAGTCGCCGCGGGATTCGAGCTTCGTGTAGTTGGCAAACGCGCCGAAGCCCTTCAGCCAGCCCGGGAGAAACGTGAACTGCTGCTGGTAGCTGAGCTCGAAGCCCCGCACGCGCGCGGAGCCGCCGTTGCGCTGGGTCTGAAGTTCGTAGCCCGAGTACTGGCCGTCGAAGCCGTTGTCGCCGCCCGTGCCGATGAAGGTCCCGCCCGCGGTGAACATGAAGTCGGAAATCTCCTTCTGGAAAACGCCCGCGGACACCAGGCCGACCGGCTCGAAGTAATACTCGAGGCTCGCGTCGAAGTTCTCGGAGTACTGCGGCTTGATGCCGGGATTGTTGGCGGTGACCACGCGGGTGTCCTCGTTGACGGTGATGTTCGGCGTGATCGCGTTGAAGTTGGGCCGCCCGATGCCGGCCGTATAGCCGAGGCGGGCGATCAGCCCTGGGCGCGGCTCGACTTTGAAATGCAGGCTCGGGAACGCGTGCCGGTAATCGTTCGACTGCCGCTGCCGGACGCCCCACTCCGCCCGGACCCGGCGCAGGCCCTCCTCCTCCGTCACCGGGCCGACCCAGGCGGCGCGGCGCGCGCGCTCCTCGGGGCTGACCCGCCGCAGCGGTCCTTCGCCCTCCACCTCCGTATCCTCAATCCGGACACCGCCGAGCAGCGAGGCGCGGCCCCACCGCGTGTGACCCATGAGGTACGCGGCGCGAACGTCCTCCTGGGCGTAAAGGTCGTTGGCCAGCGTCTGGGTGAGCGCAAACACGCGATCCTCGCGCCAGAGTCCGGGCGAAGCGACGATGTGGTCGCGCATCGCATCGACGGACGGAATCGGGCGCGGCGCGTAATACCCGCGGAAGTGCCCGTAGTTGTAGTCCGGATCGCGAAACTGCCCGAGCCGGTCATCCGCGGTGCCCGTCGTGCCGTCGGGTCCGACGTGGTTCCACCGCCGGTCGCGGTTGTCGCGCTGGTTCTCCTCATGCCGGAACTTCAGCCCCGCCTTCACGTATGTCGGTAGCGGGAGCGGCAGGTTCACGCGGGCGTTGAACTGGGCGCCATAGATCGTGTCGTCGACGAAGGGCCGGACCGAGTCGAAGACGTTGGTGCGGAAATTATCGAGGTTGGTGATGTCCGGTCCGCTCACCTGCGTGAACGCCGGCGTCCAGCGCGAGCGGCCTGTGCGGTCGAGCACCCAGCCGATGCCCGTCACGCCAACCGTGGCGCGGTTGAAGTGGTCGAAGTGTTCGCCGAAGGAATACGAGACGTCGTAGTCGAGTTCGTAGGCGGGATGTCGCGTGCGTCCGCCAGCCTGCGCAGTCGTCACCGCGGCGGAGCGCTCGCGGTGGAGGTTGACGATCTCGGCGAGACTCGCGGCCACGGGCCGCGCCTCGGTACGCGTGTCCGAATAGCCCGGCAGGATCGCGCCGGTCCCGGTGGGATTGCCCTGGGCGTCGAGCGTGGCGACCGTCTGACCGGTGGCGATCCGGTGGGTGATGACGAAGTTGTCCTCGGAGTTCGGGGCGTAGCTGACTTTGGCGAAGAGCTGCGTGGCGTCGCTCAACTTCAAGTCGACCTTCACGCCGCCGCCCCAGCGCCCGCGGAGGTTCTCGCGGTCGACGGTCTCGAGCCGCCACTGGTAGGCGGGGCTGGCCTCGGCGTTCTGGAAGTCGTGGATCGTGTCGTCCATCACCGCCATGTACTCGCGGAAACCGACGTTGAACGAGATGCCGAGCCGGCGGTCCTTCCCGAGGACGTCCGAGTAGGAAAACGTGGCCGCGAGATGCGGGTCGTCGCGGCGGACGGCGATCGTGCCGCCCAGCGAGTAGCTGATCCGGCGCTCCTTCAGGTCGAACGCGCTGCGCGACTTCAGGTTGATCGTGCCGCCGATGGAGTCGGCGTCCATGTCGGGCGTCGGCGCCTTGATCACCTCCATCGACTCGATCGGGTCGGCGTTGAGGTTTTCGAACCAGGCGCGCCGGTCGGGCGAGATCGACGCACTGCGGTTGCCGTCGATCTGGATCGCGCTGAGGTCGGGATTGATCCCGCGGATGGAGAGGTAACGGATGTCGCCGCCGACGTGTTCGGCGATGACGCCGGGGACGCGCTGGAGCAGGTCGCCGGGATTGCCGGCGAGCGAGCCGAACACGTCCGCGGAGATGACGTTCTTCACGTTTTCCGCCTGGCGCTGGCGCGTGAGCGCAAGCGCGTTGCCCTCGCGTTCGGAACTCACGACCACCTTCGCCATGCGGTAAATCGAGGAGGTGAGCGCGAAGTCACGCGTGAGCGTCTCGCCCGGCCGCACCGCCACCTGCACGCGCTGCGTTTCCAGGCCGCTGAAACTCGCCGCGACGCCATGCTCGCCCGCCGGCAGGCGCAGGCGGTAGGTGCCGTCGCGCTCGGCCACCGCCTCGGGACCGTCGGCCCCGACGCGGACGATCGCCCCGGGCAGAAAGGCGCCGGTGGCGTCGTTGCTGACGCGGCCCGTCAGCCAGGCAACGGCGGTCGCAGCGGCGGCGTTACCGGGTCCGAGAGCGAGGCCGAGCAGGGCGAGCAGCGGGGATCTTTTCATGGGAGGGGAAGGCTGGGAGGATGCGCCGGGCCGAGCGGCGGCGCGGTGCTGCACCAGGAGAGCCCCCGTGGCGGACTCCTCGGTGGCCACGAGCGCCGTCGCCTCGAGCAGCCGGTCGAGCGCCGCGCGCACCGGCAGCCGGCCCTGCACCGCGCGGGTGCGCACGTCCGCGACATCCTCGAGCTCGAACATGATCTCCCGGTCGGCCTCGGCAGCGAACTGCTTGAGCGTCGTGGCGGCCGCGCCGGGCGGCACATCGAACGCCCTCAGCCGCTCCTCCGCCGCCGGCAGCGCCAGACACCCGGCGAGAAAGATGGCCAGCCGCAGGCCCGCGCGACGAACAAAGGTCATGGCAGGAGGGGTGGGGGCTCCTAAGAAACAGCTTCTGCAAAGTGTTCATGATCTGCGATCGAGCATTTTTTTGGGGGAGGCCAACCAGGGGTTGAGGAATGCTCGGAAACGAACGGGATTTTGGGGCTCAAAGTCATCCGGTAGTGAGCCAATCCGCGACCGCGCGCCAGCGGTTTCTTTCTGTCACGGCCAGAATCCGATTCTGGGGCGGCGGCTGATAGGAAACTGGATTTTCAGGGGGATTGCTGATAGGGAACTGGATTTTCAGGGGGATTGGATCCGGGAGGGGTTTGCAGCAGCGCGTGGAGGCTCTCGCCCCGCTCGGCCAGGGCCTCGACGTAGGCGCGCGTGTAGATGATCTTGTCGCCCTCGCGCTTCACCGCCGGCCGCGGCGCCTTCTGGGCGGCTTCGATCTTGGACCAGAGAGCGTCGGCCGCCGTATCGGCGGCGGCCAGCGGCGAGATCGCCGCGAGGGCAAGCGCCGCGGCGAGCGCGGCGGAGGGGAAACGAAGGGTGGTTTTCATGGTACAGAGAAGGCTTGGGTATTCGTTACGGGGCACTGGCACCCTTGCCAGCGAACATTGGTTTGAGGGAGGCGGGCAGGAGTGCCCCCCGGCAGAAGCGATCGTTTGGCAAGCGGCTGCGGTGGGACCGGCTCGGAGAGCCGACCCCACCGGGTCACTACTTTCCCGGTGGGAAAGTAGTTCACAGCGCCTTCTTCACCTGCAGGTAGACGAACTGCTGGCGCGGGTCGTCGTAGCGGCTGTAGAAGCCCGTGCTGTCGGTGTAGAACGGCGGCTCGCGGTCGAGCAGATTGAGGATGCCGAGGCGCCATTCGGTGCCGTTGACCCACTTGCGCCAGCCGCGCTCCGCCTGCGACGCGGCGACCTTGTAACCCAGTTGCAGATCGATCGTGGTCGACGCCGGAATCTTGCGCCCGTCGACGTACGAGGCCGTCGGGATCGCCGGCACGGGCTGCGTGGTGCTAGCGTAGTAGGAATTCGTATACCGCACGGTCAGACCGGCCATGTAGGGGCCCTTGTCCCAGGAGAGGTTGGAGTTGCCGCGCCAGCGCAGCGGGGCGTTTTGCGTGTCGACCGCGTTGATCGCGGGGCTGCTGCGACGCGCCTTGGTCTTGTGCGCGTTGAAATTGGTCGCGGAGGTGCTCCAGTGAATGCGCCCCCAGGTATCGGCGGGCAGCGGCAGGCGGTAGTTGATCCGGTACTCGAAGCGGTTCTGCCAGACCGAGGCCAGATTGATGCGGCTCAGGTCAATCTTCGTGATCGCGCCCGCATAGCCGTTGGCGGTTTCGGCCGCGGTGGGCGCGGCGCGCTCGAGCCGGCCCTCATAGTCCTGCGGGAAGTTAAGCACGTCGGCCAGGGCCGGCGTGGAGGGAGTGTCCATGCGCTTGATCTCGCGATAGTCGACCGTGACTGAGAGTCCCTTCAGGAAGCGGGGCTTGAGGATGACGCCGAAATTCTTCGAGCGGGAAAACTCGGTCCGCAGAAGGGGATTGCCGCCGGTGATGTAGGTGGGCACCTGCGTGGTGGTCGCCACGTTGCCCCGCAACGGATCGGTGATGCCGACGTTCTGGTTGGTTGCCACCGTCGGAGCGACGATGGCCGCGGAGGTGAGCGGCACGAAGCCCTCGGAGAGCGAAGCGCGCAGCGAGATATCCGGGACAATGGTGACCATGCCGGACACGGTGTTGGAGATCGTGTTGCGCACGTGGTTGGAGACATCCCAGCGGCGGCTGAGACCGATTTCGGCCGTTTGCACCGGCACCGGGCGCCAGCGGCGGCCGATCACGGGCAGGGTGGACTCGAAGTACACCGACTGCACGGTTTCTGAGGAAGGGGTGTAGGACGGCTGGAGGGTGGTGAGGCCAGTGAGCTGGTTCATGCCCGTGCCGATGGGGATGTACTGGGCGGTGCGCTGCCGATCCCAGCGGATCTCGCCGCCCGGAGAGACGCGCCAGGGGCCGGCGGGGAGCTGCAGGACCTCGCCCACGGCACGGAACGTCGTCTGGGCGTTGTGATTGTAGTAGGAGTTGTGCCGATCGTAGATGAAGAGGCTGGTCTCGGTGGCGGGCGAGATGGGGTAGAGATCGTGATCGGCGAAGATGCTGTAGAGCGCCCACCGCTCGGCGAGCGAGGAGGGCGCGCGTACCGCGGTGGCGGCGCCGGGGTCGTTGGGGCCGGGACGGTTCAGGAAGGTGCTGATGCTGTTCGGCGGATTGTGCGCGTCGGAGAACAGCCGCTGGTACTGGCCCGAGGCGTCGAAGGTCCACTCCCACCTCTCGTTGAGCCGGCCCTTCAGCCCGAGGGTGAGCCGCGCGTCATGCCGCTCCTGGAGTGAACTGGGATCGCGGATGTCAGGCGTGTCGAACAGTACGGTGATGGGGATGCCGACAAAGCCGGGCGTGACGCCGGTGCGGAAGGGGTTGTAGGGATCCGTGGCCGTCATCGAATGGGACAGGGACTGGGGGAAGCTGTAGTTCTGCCGCTGGTACGCGACCTGGGCCTCGAGGTACAAGGTAAGCTTGTCCTTGATCAGGGTGTGCTCAGCCTGGGACTGCAGCGAGTAGTTGGTCTGGGGCCGGTAGAGCACGGAGCGATTGTAGCGGGGCTCGAGGTTCGGCTTGCCGGCGGTGGCGGTGAAGGACGCCGGAGTGAGGGTGACCGATTGCGCGGCGTTGAGGCCGGCCGGGATCGCCGCGTAACGCGCGGTCGGGTTGCCCGGGATGTTGAGCCCGCCGGCGGGGGCGTTGATCAAGATGTTGCCCGGCATGCCGGCCAGCGCGCGCAAGGTGACGCTCTCGAAGTAGGAGATGCCCGCGGCGGTGCGGTAGGAAGTGTTGGGGCCGTACTTGTCGAGGGCGCGCTGCAGGTAGCTGCGCTGATGGTGGTAGATCGGCTCGCGGGTGTTGTAGTCGAGAGTGAACGTGACGTTGGTCTTGCCGCCGTTGAGGCTCATGCCCTGCAGGCCGGTGACACGAAACTCGGTGCCACCGCCGTGGGTCGAGGTGCCGAAATAGGTGGTGACGTCGCGCATGGCGTAATCCTTGCGCAGGATCACGTTGACGGCACCGCCGACCGCACCGCCGCCGTAAAGCGCGGCGGCGGAAGCGGAGAGCACCTCGATGCGCTCGATGGCGCCGAGCGGGATGCGGGAAATGTCGGTGCCGCCGACGTTGCTGCCGGGGCCGAGGCGCCGACCGTTGATGAGCACGACAGTCTGCTGGGCGCCGAAGCCGCCAAGGTTTACAGAGGCGGTGGAGTACGTCTGGCCGCCGGAGACCTGCACGTTGCCAATGGCCGACTGGAGGATGTTTCCATAGTTGGTCGCCTCGGGCACATTGCGAAAGAGCTCCTCCATGCTCGTCGCGCCGAGGCGATCGATCTCGCCGCGGTCGATGACGTTGAAGGGCAGCGGCGCCTCCTCGTCGGTGCGGAAGAGGGACTTGTTGTTGAGGCCGTCGACCTTGCTCGAGGAGACCTCGAACTTGTCGAGTTCGACCGCGGCGGAGGAATTCGAGCGGGCGGGTGGCGGAGGCGTGGTCGACTGGGCCGAGAGCGACGTCGCAGCGAGCAGGGTGGCGGCGAAAGCAAGGCCGCGGAGCGGGAGGTGGGAGGTCATGGTGATTGGGTGCTAAAGTGAATGATTAACGCGCCGCCGGGCGGCGGCGACTGCGGGAGTACTGCCGGTTCTGATCCAAATTCAAGGGGGGCAGTCCACGACACGCCAGCCATTACCGCGTAGCAGACTGCATCGTTACGGCTTAGAGCGGCTTCTTGATCATCAACCGGTACTCGCGGAGGCGAATGTCGCCCCAGGTGGAATACAAATAGGTCGAACTCGAAACGACGTCGTAGCGCGGGCGGGTGTCGAAAATGTTGCGGATGCCGAGGTTGATCTCGACCCCACGCAGCGCGCGCTCCCAGCCACGCGCGGTGTCGGCCGCGACCCGCGGGAAACGATAGGCCAGCAGCGCCTCGTGAAAATCATGGCTCTTCACGAACTGCCCGCCCTGCCGGATCGGCACGGTCATGATCGTGGTGATCGGCGGTCCAGAAACGCGATAGCCGCCGATGTAGCGCATCGTCCAGCCAAAGGTCCACCGGCCGTACTCCCAGGCGGTAGTGAGGTGCCCCTGGCGCCGGAGTGGACCGGCGTTGGTGAAATTGACGTAGTCGATCTCAGGCTGACCGTACGCGGTCAGGCGTTTGTAGTGTGCGCTGACGGTGGCGAGCGCGCTCACATCGAGCGTGCCCCAGGTGGCGGAGGCCCGGCGGTAGCCGAGGCTGAAGTCGATCGCTTCGACTTCGGACCGCAGCAGGTTGAGCTGGGCAAGATCGACCAGCGTGATTTGGCCGACGCCAAACGTCTCCCCGGCCGCCGCGGGCGCGCGGGTCACGCGGCCGGGAAAGGCGGCCTCGGCGTCGATCATCTGCTGCAGCGGGAGCGTGCTGATGTTATTGCGCTTCTGGATACGGCTCCAATCGGCGGAGAAACGAAAGCCCTTGAGGAAGGTCGGCGTGAAGATGAAGCCGCCGCTCTCGCTGCGCGACGTCTCGGGGAGAATGTCGGGGTTGCCGCCCGACATGGTGTAGACGCCGTAGCTCGCATTGCCGCGGCGCGGATCGATGATGAGCGTGGTGTTCGTCGACTGGTCGGGGTTGTCGAGCAGCGAGTCGTAGCTCGGCGGGAAGAAGCCGCGCGCGGCGCTGGCCCGCAGCATAATCCCCTGGACGGGCTGCCAGCGCAGCGCCACGGTGGGATTGGTGGAGCGGAAGCGCGCCCGGTTGGAGAGGATTTTGGGCGGCGGCGTGGTGACGGGGAACAGTTGGATGAAACCGGTGAGCGCGTGGACGTTGCAGTCCTCGCTGCGGCCGGTGACCTGCAACTCGACCGAGCGGGCCAGCGGAATCTGCTGCGCCGGGCTGGTGATCGGGATCCGCTCCTCGGCATAGGCGGCGTAGGTGACCTGCTCCTTGCCGACAGCGTAGCGGACCACGTTGCGCGCCGGGTAATTCGGAAAATCCGTGATATGATCGCCGCCGGTGAGTCCGTCGCGCCGGCGTTCGGCGCCCACAGTGAGTTGCGGCGCGCCGCCGGGCAGGCGCCAGACCGGGCCGCTGGCCCGCAGGGGTGACCATGTTCTTGGAACCGCCGCCGCTGTAGTTGATGCTGCTGCCGTAACGGCCCATGAAGATCGGCGAGAGCTTGGTGTCCAAGAACGGGTTGAAGGTGCCCGCGGTGAGGGCCGTAGTGACGTCGGCGCCCGCGAGGAAGCCGGTCGAGCGGTAGGAACTGCTGGAGCTCGTCCACGTGTAATCGGCCTCGGCCTTCCACTGGCGGGGCCGCTTGGCGATCACCCCGATCGAGACGCGGCGGGAAAGATTGTTGCTGGTGACGGGAAAGTCGTCGGCGATCGGCACGGTCATCGAGATCGCCTGGTTGAAGGGATTCTGGGGCACGTTGGCGGCGACGCTGAGGGCGGAGATGCCGGTGTAATTGGTGGTAAAGTTGCGGAAGTTGGCGGTGCCCGAGTTGGTGAACTCGACGAAGCCCTCGAGGTTGGGCGTGAATTCGCGGCGGATTTTCGCCATGAAGGACTTCAGGCGAGGGGCGGTGCCGAGGGTGGCGCGGAGGCCGCCGAACTGCTGGATGGTGTTGGGCCGTTCGTCGTTGTACCGGCCGGCGTTGGCAAGGAGGCCGGTGGCGAGCGTGGCGGTCGGGGTGGCGGCGGTGATGCCGTAGGGAATGAACGTGATCGGCGAACCAAGCGAAGCGCCACCGGCTTTGAGCGTCAGGTTGGTGCCGGCGGTGCTGCGGATGTTCGGCGTGGAGCCGAGAAACAGGCTGGGCGTCGGGTTGCCCAAGTCGTTGTTGTAGTAGCCACGTTGATACCGATCGAGCGGATCAAGCCGGTCCTGGTAGCGCAGCAGTTCGCGGTCGGACCAACTGCCGCCGAGCATGACCTGGGTGCGGCCGCCCTCGAGCGTGAAGCCGTAGTTGGCGTCGACACGCCGGATCGGGGCGTCGGAGTCGAAGGTGTTCTGGTAGGTGTACTTGATTTCGCCGCCGGAGAAATGGCGCTTGAGGCTGATGTTGACCCCGCCGCCGACGGCGCCGCCGCCGTAGATGCCGGAGGCGGAGGACGGAAGCACCTCAACGCGATCGATGGCGGAGAGCGGGATGCCGTTGATGTCGGGCTGGGGCCCGCCGCCGTTGAGCTGAAGGTTGTTGGCCGGAGCCTGGCGGCCGTTGATCAACACGAGGGTCTGGCCGGAGCCGAAGCCGCGCAGGTTGATGCTGCTGAGGGTGCCGCCGATGAAGATGCTCTGCTCCTGCGAGGAAGCGCTGGCCGACATCGGCAGGCGCTCCTTGATGAAGGCCTCGATGCTGGTGGTGCCGGAGCGATCGATGGTGCGCGCGTCGAAGACGTAGTAGGCCTGCGGATCGTTGACGGAGCGCGGCAGGTCGATGCTCGCGGAGGAAAACGGTGTGATCCGATCCCCCGTGACTTCGAGCGCCTCCATGCGGATAGAGTGCTCATCGGGCTCGGTCGTGGTCGCGGGCGCGGCGGGTTTGACGGTCTGGGCCCGAGCGACCGAAGCGGACAAAGCCGCGGCAAAAGTCAGCGTGGGGATGAGGACGAAGGGGCGCGGTTTCATGGGTGAAAAAAGTGGTTACAATCGCAGGAGGCGGCGGATTTCGCTCTCGAGTTTTTCTCCGCCGTGGCCTTCGACGCTGTGGATGCGGCCCTGTCGGTCGACGAGCAGAGTGGTCGGCAGCTCGGAGACGCCGAAGAGCACGAGCAGTTCCTTCGGACCCCGGCGTTCGAGAGACGAAGTCTGGTCCCAGATTTGCGGCCAGGGCATGCCCTCCTTGTCGAGGAAGGCCTGGAGCATTGCCGGGTTCTTTTCCACGCCGCGCGGCGCGGCGGGATCGCGCGCGGGAATGTCATCGGTGACCCCAATGACTTCGAGGCCCTGGTCGCGGTACTTGGCGTGCAACCGCTTGATCTCGGGCATCTGCTCCATGCACGGAACGCACCAGGTCGCCCAGAAGTCGATCAGGACCACCTTGCCGCGGAGATTCGTGAAGTCCACCTCGCGCCCATCGAACGCCGTGCGCTTGAGGTCGAGCGGCGCACGGCGCAGTGCCAGGGCGGCGAGTTTCTCGCGGCCAATTTTGGCCACGGCAGGATTGGGGTCGCCCCGCAGTTTCTGCGCGTAGGCTTCGCCCGCGGCGGCATCGCGGCGGGACAGGGCCCGCAAGTAGGTGGTCTCGGCGTAGGCCCGTGACGGCGCGGATGGAAGCCGGCGCGAGAGATCCGTCAGGAGTTTTTCTGCGGCGGCGGGATTCCATCTGCCTTCGGCGTCATCGGTGAAGTACGGCCGCAACTCCGCCAGATAAACCGAAGCGACCGTCTCCTCGGGCGCCTCTGCAGCGGCGAGGATTCGCCGCCGGAGCTCCGCCTGGCTCTGCTCCCAGGCGGCTTGATCCGCGGCCGAGGTTGCGCCTTCGAAGGTGCGCCGCAGCGTCGCCATGAACCCGAGCGCCTCCCAGTGGCGCGGGTCGGCCGGAAAGGTGGTGGCAAACCGCTCGGACAACCGGCTGATGCGGTCTTCCCGCGCGGCGTACCAGGCGGAGCGTTCGTCTTTCGAGACGCTGGCCGGGATGCGCATGTCGCGGGCTTCGCGCAGTTCGCGGTGCAGAGTATCGGCGTCAGTTGCCGGCGCGGCGGCGAATGATGGCGGCGCGAGCAGCAGGGCAGCGAGGGCGAGGAGCCGAAGAAACGGGATCATGGCTGAACGAACGAAGGAGGGGCTGCGATTCCAACCCAGGTCTCGCGCGGAGCCGCGGAGGCGCGGAGCCAAGCCGGAAGTTGGCTGAGTTACCGTGATCTCTCCAAGCCATTTGGCAGAAAGATTTGGGGCAAAAAGACACCACCGACTTACGCCGGAGAAGTATTTCTGCCCCCATTTTTCTGCCACATGGATTGGAGAAGTCTTCATGCGGCCAATCGATTCGACTCCCGGCCACTCCGCGCGCCCGCGGCTCCGCGGGATCCGAAGTTTGAATCGAAAACGATTTCCCGACCTGCCGGAGGCCGGCGCGGGACAGCGTGGCGCAGTAGGCTCATGCGCATTATCATGGCGCAGCCAGCAGGCGCCGCACGGCGGCTTCGAGTTTCTCGCCGTGGGTGTCGGTGGTGACCAGGCGGCCGTCCTTGCCGAGCAGGAAGGCGGTGGGCAGTTCCTTGATCGCAAAGCGCCGGCCAAACTCGTTGTCCCAGAACTGTCCGTCATAATGGTGCGGCCAGGGCATGTCCTGCTCGCGGGCGAACTGCACCAACTGCTCCGCGGTCCGCTCCATCGGGACCTGGCGGGGACTCGGCGCCTTTTCGAAGGCGATACCGATCACTTCGAAGCCCTGATCGTGGTACTTTTTGTACGCGGATCGGATATTCGGCATCTCCTTCAGGCAGGGCAC
>SXGR01151827.1_pt1 | contig 14577 bp, 12 predicted proteins | sample 3174711 | NCBI WGS metagenome assembly SXGR01 (sample SAMN11356860, study PRJNA531348) | freshwater metagenome | isolation source: freshwater sample F1-60 | place: China: Fuxian Lake, Yuxi | collected 2017-12-25
AGGTTTGGTGGCTACGAAGGCTGTGGGGCTGTGGGCGAAAACAAAACAAAAAAAATTTTGAAAATGTAAAAATCGACCCTCGTTTTCTGCAAAAAAACGAGGGTACTCAACTGTTGATTTCAGTCAATCCCATTCGATTCACAACAAAGAAAAAGCGCGCGGCGAATCAAGCGCGATTGCGTTGGCGCAACCCAATTCGTCAGACTCCTGCTTCACGAATTGAGGTGGGAATCAATTTTTTTGCCCGAAAATCGAATCAATCTCCAATTTTCTCGAATGTTTTTGGATGCAGCCCAAGTTGGGGACATAATTGTCGTAGTGAACCCACGACCAATCATCGCTTTCATCTTGGCGCTTGCCTCGACACTCTCCGCGCACGCTCAGACCCTGACAACGGTCAGCGTTGCAAGTGGCCTGACCAAGCCAATGCAGGTTGCCTTCGCCAACGGCGATGACACGCGGTTGTATGTGATCGAGCAACGCGGAATCGTGAAGCTCATCAAGAATGGCGTGTTGCAGACAACTGCGTTTCTCAATATCGACACCGTCATTCCAGAGCAGACTTATAGCGGTCTGATGGGAATCGCATTTCATCCTGACTATGCGAGCAACGGTCGCTTTTATCTATATCACACGACTGGCGTGACCGCATCGATCATCGTGTGGCTTGCAGAATACACACGCAATACGACGAACCCTGATCTCGCTGACATAAACAGTCGCCGAGTGATCTTCAAACTCGCATCGCCTTCAACGCAGGGATATCACCTTGGTGGTTCGCCAATGTTTGGTCCCGATGGGTTGCTCTATCTGCCGCTGGGCGATGGTGGTTACACCGGCGATCCGCAAGGTGGAACGCGCAGTCAAAGCCTTGCATATTTGTGGGGAAAGATTTTGCGCATCGATGTCAACAGCGACGACTTTCCAACGGACGCGGAAGCGAATTATCACATTCCTGCTGGAAATCCATATGTTGGCGGTGTTGCAACCGACGACGCAATTTTCGCGCGCGGTATGCGCAATCCATTTCGGTGTTCATTCGATCGCGCGACGGGAAAGATTTGGATTGGCGATGTTGGCGGAACTGCGCGTGAAGAAATTGATGTCTTGGATCCACTGAACGATGCGGCGAAGAACTTTGGATGGAACTGTGTTGAAGGAACGCTCTGCACATCCAACGCAAATTGCGCTTGTCCATCACCGTCGCTGACTGCGCCGATTTATGAGTACACGCACTCGGTTGGACTGTCGATCACCGGCGGCAGTGTCTATCGAGGCTGCGCGATACCGTCGTTGGTCGGGCAATATCTTTTCGCGGACTATCAAAACAACAAAGCGTGGAGAATGAATCTCGCGACGGGAACTCCTGTCGTCACAGATGTCACAACTCAACTGGCAACAATCAGTGGAGTCACTTGCATTGGCGAGGATTCACGCGGCGAGTTGTATGTTGTCAATCACCTCAATGGAACGGTGAGAAAAATCACATCGAATCCCGCGCCACCAGACAGCGATGGTGACGGCATTCCAGATACGTGCGAAGTTCGCGTCGCAGATATCAATAACGATGGGCGCGTTGATGCGGCGGACTTGTCGCAGTTGATCGCGGGATGGACGACGACGGGGCCGACCGATCTGAACCGTGATGGTTTCACGGATTCAGCAGATCTCACGATTCTGATTGCGGATTGGGGTTGAGGCTTGGGGGATTTTGAAAACAATTTCATTCGGTGGAATTGATTCCTCCCTCGTCGTAATCTGCCGTATATGAATCGCCGAACATTTATGCAAACGCTTCCCGTCGGGGTCGCAGTTGTTGGAGGTGCGTTGTCGAAGGGGCACTCTGTTGCAAATCAGGAAGTCGCTGCGAAGCCACCAGTCGGCGGGGGATCAGGATTTCGCCACTCCGTCTGTCAGTGGTGTTATTCATCGATGGACCTTGCGGACTTGACCAAGCAAGCGAAGGGAATGGGCATCGAGTCAATCGAATTGCTGGGTGAAGAGCAGTGGAAAATTGTGCAGGCGAATGGATTGACATGCGCGGTTGCCAATGGCCCGACGACGATTTCATCTGGGTTCAATCGAATCGAAAATCATGATGCGATCGTGAAGCGCGCCGAAGAATTGCTGCCCAAGATCAAGGCGGCTGGAATCCCCAACATGATTGTCTTCTCTGGAAATCGTGCTGGGCTTTCAGATGCAGATGGATTGAAAAACTGCGCGATTGGATTGAAGCGAATTACGCCGTTGGCAGAGTCGCTTGGTGTGACAATAATAATGGAGTTGCTCAATAGCAAGATTGATCACAAGGATTATCAATGCGATCACACTGCGTGGGGTGCGGAACTTGTGAAGCGCACCCAGAGCGATCGATTTCGCTTGCTATATGACATTTATCACATGCAAGTGCAGGAAGGTGATGTCATCCACACCATCAGCGACAACCAGTGGGCGATCGCGCACTATCACACGGGTGGTGTGCCAGGTCGGGCGGAAATCGATCAGAGTCAGGAGTTGCAATATCCTGCGATTTGCCGTGCTTTGAAAGAGATGGGGTATCGCGGATATCTCGCGCAAGAGTTCATTCCACAGCGTGATCCAATGAAATCTCTCGCAGAAGCAGTGCGAATCTGCACGGTCTAGGTCTGTGCGGAGAGTGTTGGGAAAAATTAGTCGAAAAGAAATCAAGTCTATTTGCATTGCGTGTTATTGGTGATAGTCTGCATATGCAGTAGAGGGCAACGCCGACAGTCATTGGGCGCTCGGGTGGGCTCCTTCGTGGGGTAGCCCTCCCAGCGCCTTTTTTACTAGCGCCATTTGAATTTTCGATTTATTTTCAAACCGCAAATGCGATTGAGCAGGTCAATCAAATCCCTGAATTGATCCAGTGCCGTTGTTTGCGTATGGATCCCAGTTACCGACAAACGCACCGCTGCCGTACGCGACATTGTCGAGCGCTGGCCGATAGCCAGAGACTCCATTTGCCATATGAAAATTTGTGCTGCCAACGCGCGGATTCGCTCCAAGGGCTTGACCTTGTCCAGACTCGCCACGACCTCCAATATTTCCTTGATACAAATGCCAAGAGGTGTTCATCGAATTTGTGATCGGAGTGACATAGCTGTTATTCGCATAACCAGGCGTGGTTGATGGAGCTGACGGAATCGGCTTTCCTGCTGACGATGGTGAAGTGCCGTCAGTTCCATTTGCATTTCCGTCTGTATTTTCGTTTGGAGATGCCTGCTTGGAACTATGCGAGCCGTAATAGTGATAATGCACTGTCGCATTTCCGATCGCGGCTTGTTCGAGCGCTGTCGAACTGAGTTCGCCACCCTGCTGATTGAATCCAACTCCAGGGGGGGTCGCATTCTCATCAACCTGCTTTGGAGGTCCTGCAAAAGAAGTTGTTGTTTCTTCTTGCGCGCGCGCTTGTCCGATTGCGAATGCAGTGGATGCAAAGAGGATTCCAAGTCGTTGGGCGGTTTGTGCGATCTTCATATTGGAAAGGGTATGCTGACTCTGCTTCCTTTGGAAGTGAACTTCGAAGATCATTTGAATTGAAATGGAGAAATCAATGTCATCAATCACTTCGCAAACAACATCGACTCGTGCAACTTCCCAGAGCCCATATCCGATCAGTGGAGTTCCTGGAGATGTTCCTGAAATCGATGCACTCTGCATCAATACGATTCGCACGCTTTCTATGGATGCAGTCCAAGCGGCAAAGTCTGGTCACCCTGGCACACCGATGTCCCTTGCTCCAGTGGCGTATACGCTTTGGCAAGAATTCTTGCGATTCGATCCTGCGAATCCGCTTTGTCCTGGACGCGATCGATTTGTGTTGAGCAATGGCCATGCGGGGATGTTGCTCTATTCATTGCTTTATTTGACGAAGACTCAGGCGGTGAACGCGCAATATCAGCTGACTGGTAAGCCGAGTTTGACCATCGATGACATCAAGGGATTTCGTCAAATCGACACGCGTTGTCCTGGTCATCCTGAATATCACTGGACCAGTGGCATCGAAACGACAACAGGTCCACTTGGTCAAGGGCTTGCGACAAGCGTTGGTATGGCGATGGCCGAGCGTTGGCTCGCGGCGCGATACAACCGCCCAGGATTTGAACTTTTCAATTATCGAGTCTGGTCGATCTGCGGCGACGGCTGCAGGATGGAAGGAATTTCTGGAGAAGCGGCCAGTTTGGCTGGACATTTGAAACTCTCGAACCTCTGTTGGATTTACGACAACAATCACATCACCATCGAAGGCCACACTTCTCTTGCGTACAACGACGATGTCGGTACGCGCTATTTGGGATATGGATGGAATGTGCTTCGCGTTTCCGATGCGAACGATCTGGATGTGTTGCGACGCGCATATACCGCTGCCGCGGCAACGACGGATCGTCCAACTTTGATCATCGTCGATAGTCGAATTGGTTGGGGAGCCCCGACAAAGGAAGACACCAGCGCAGCACACGGCGAGCCACTCGGCGAAGATGAGATTCGCGGCACGAAGAAATTTTATCGCTGGCCAGAGGAACCAAAGTTCCTCGTGCCAGATGGCGTGATGGAAAATTTCACGAAGGGAGTCGGCGCGCGCGGAGCGACGATGTCGAAAGATTGGAACGCACTCTTTGCGGCGTATACCAAGGCGTTCCCAAAGGAAGCGAAAGAAATCAACCAAATGGAAACGCGCAAGCTGCCTGATGATTGGGCCGCGGATCTTCCAGTTTTCCCAGCGGATGCGAAGGGAATGGCAACGCGCATTTCGGGTGGCAAGGTTCTCAACGCAGTCGCCAAGCGTGTGCCGTGGATGATCGGCGGATCTGCGGATCTTGCGCCAAGCACGAAAACGCTGATGACCTTTGATGGCGCGGGATCCTTTCAAGCGGAAAGTTATGGCGGCCGCAATTTGCACTTTGGAATTCGCGAACATGCGATGGGCGCGATTTGCAATGGACTGAACTTGGGCAAACTGCGGGCTTTCGGCGCGGGCTTCCTGATTTTTAGCGATTATATGAAGGGCTCGATCAGACTCTCTGCGATTATGGATCTGCCCGTGATTTATATTTTCACGCACGATTCCATTGGATTAGGCGAGGATGGCCCGACGCATCAACCGATCGAGCAAATCGCGGCATTGCGCGCAACGCCACAAGTGTTGCTTTTCAGGCCAGCGGACGCAAACGAAGTGACAGAATGTTGGCGAACAATTATGCCAATGGTTCATCAAGTTGTTGTGATGGCATTGTCGCGACAAGATTTGCCGACGATCGACCGCTCGAAATATGGCGCGGCATCTGGTGTTTCACGCGGCGCATATGTTGTCAACGATGCACCAGACGGCAAGCCGGATCTGATTCTCATCGGCACGGGCAGCGAAGTCGGACTTTGTATGGCGGCACACGAACTGCTGGCGAAAGATGGAATCAAAGTACGCACGGTCAGTATGCCTTGCTGCGAATTGTTCAATCAACAAGATCAGGCATATCGAGATTCGATTCTGCCGCCATCGGTTCGCGCTCGCGTTTCAGTCGAAGCACTTTCGACATTCGGTTGGGATCGATATGTTGGACTTGATGGCGAGGCGATCGGCATGACAACATTTGGAGCATCCGCCCCGATGAATGTCTTGATGAAGAAGTTTGGATTCGAACCAGATGCGGTTGCGAATCGTGCGCGCGCGGTTTTGGCGCGAGTGAAGGCGAGTTCGAAAAAATGATCGTCGCGCTTGCATCGGATCATGCGGGCTTCACGCTCAAGCAAGAATTGGTTGCATTCGTGCGCGGGTTGGGTCATACCGCGGTCGATCTTGGAACGGATTCGACTGTCTCGTGCGACTATCCAGACTTCGCTGAAAAAATCGCGGCGGAGATTCTCGGCGGTCGTGCAGAGAAGGGGATTCTCTTGTGCGGTTCTGGTGTTGGCGCAAGCGTTGCGGCGAACAAGATCCCAGGCATCCGCGCTGGAAACTGCGAGGATTACTACTCCGCGCATCAAGGGGTGGAACACGATGCGATGAATGTGTTGGTCTTGGGGGGTCGCATCGTGGGCGGTGCGCTTGCACAAGATATGGTGCGCGCATATTTGGACGCGAAATACACCAACGAAGAACGCCACGCGAGACGACTTGCCAAAGTGAAGGCGATCGAAGCTCGTTACAGTCGGACTTAAAAGATTCTGTATCATCTCCAACTCAAATCCATCTCAAAATTACCGAAAGACAACTATGAATATCTCATCAATCAAATCCGCTTCCGCCACAATCGCTCTGACATTCGCACTGGTATCACCTGTGATGCCCATTGGAGAGAATATGAATCACGCTGCTGCCCAAGCTGCCGAAGTTGATTACGAAACCTTGCCACCAGATCCATCCGAGGGAGCGCAGAAGCTTGCCGCGGCAAAGGTCACGATGCCACAGGCAATCGAAATGGCAATGAAAGCATCTGGGGGAACGATTCTTTCCGCGTCGGCGGCGGCCGATGGCGACAAGGTGACATACGAAGTGATCTGCGCAGTCGGCGGAGTTCCGCAGCGCATTATGGTCGACGGAATGACCGGCGCGATCACCCGCATCAAACTTTCGCCACTCGATGCGATCGTCAAAGCATCCGCGAAAGTCGATGGAGTTGTTCAAAGTGTTTCTGGCGATTTCGGTGCGAATCCTCCCGCATATTTTGTCTCGCTTTTCGCTGCCGGAAAGATCCACACCGTTGTTGTCAACGCCACTGATGGAACCATTATCTCGGACACTGCTCGCGGACAATTGCCTGGTGTGGACACCGATGTAGAAATGGTCACCCTGCCCGATGGTTTGAAGTACATCGACATCGTGAAAGGAACGGGGCCAATGCCGTCTGGACCTAGCGCTGTTGTTGAAGTGCATTACACCGGATATTTGGTTGACGGGACAAAGTTCGATTCATCGGTTGATCGTGGAAGTCCCGCTTCGTTCCCTCTTGCGAATGTGATCAAAGGTTGGACCGAAGGCGTAGGATCGATGAATGTTGGCGGCAAGCGCAAACTGATCATTCCATACGCATTGGCTTATGGTCCTGCTGGCCGACAAGGTGCGATTCCACCGAAGGCAACACTGATCTTTGATGTGGAACTTCTGAAGATTGTCAGCGATCCTGCAACGACTCCTGCGGCAGTTCCTGCGCCTGCGGCGAAGTGATCAACAGATTTCTGATTTGAGCGCAGAGCTCCAAGCAGATCAAGCGATAAATTATGGTCGCATTGGTGATGTGTTTGGTGGCAAAGCAGGCGTCGCTGGTGGCGGGTCCTGCGGAGTTTTATCTGGGTTCGTATTGAAAATGTCGTCAGCCATCTTGCCAATCTCTGCGTCGCGAGCTTCCATTTTATCTCTAACTCGCACTGCCGCATCTCTGGATTTTCCCAAGACAGACTTGCTCCCACCTTCAGGAACGGTGTCGAATGTTTGCTGCTTCGGAGCGCCAGCTGGTGCAATTGGTGGTTGCTTCGATTGACCTCGATCAATGCTTGGCTCGCATCCAAGCGCGGTCACTGCTGCCAAAGTCAACATTACTCTTGTCGTAAGAGTCGCTGAAAATGAAGTAGAGTCTTTTTGCATCGTGCGTAAATACTACCCACTGATCACGCAGATCCAAGCGCTTCTGGATTGAGTCCCGACAGGTCTGCGACCACAAAGCGCCCATCTTTGCGAATGATTTCGTCGTCGAACGAGATGGTTCCACCGCCAAATTCGGGTCGTTGGATGCAAACAATGTCCCAGTGCACCTGGCTTCGATTTCCGTTTTCCGCCTCTTCATAACACTGACCAGGAGTGAAGTGAAAACTTCCAGCAATTTTTTCGTCGAAGAGAGTGTCCTGCATCGGAGTCAAGATGGCGGGGTTGAATCCCAAACTGAATTCGCCGATATATCGCGCGCCTTCATCTGAATCCAAGATGCTGTTGAGTTTTTCTTGGTCGCCATCGCAAGTCGCTTTGACGATTTTTCCTTTGACGAATTCGAAGCGGATATTTGCAAAGCTGCAACCTTGATAGAGCGTTGGTGTGTTGTATTGCAAGACGCCTTCCACGCTGTCGCGGATCGGGGCGGTAAAGCACTCGCCGTCTGGAATGTTGCGCTCTCCAGAGCAGGGGACAGCACCAACATTTTTGATTGAGAATTTCAGATCAGTTGGCCCTGGACCTTTGATATGCACCCGATCTGCTTTCTTCATACGCGCAACAAGCGGTTGCACCGCGCGATCCATCTTTGCGTAATCAACACAGCAGACGCGGAAATAATAATCCTCGAAGGCGGCGGTGCTTGTCTTGGCAAGTTGCGCCATACTGGCGCTTGGCCAGCGAAGTACGACCCACTTTGTGTGCTTCACGCGCCGTTCAAGATGGACTGGCTTCTGATAATTCGCGCCGACAATTTTCATTTGCGCCTCAGCCATTCCAGACATTTCATTCGCATTGTTCGCGCCGCGCAATCCGACATACGCCTGCATCTTTGTCATGCGATGCAGATCGCATTCCGCCCAGGTCTTGATGCCATCGACCGATGTGTTCTCTTGCAGGGTTCGCAAGACACGAGTGGAGCGCATTTCGACATGCGGATTGCCGCCTGCCTTCTGCGCGGCTTCGACAAGTGCGATCACCATCTCCTCGGGGATGTCGAAGGATTCGATCAGAATGTTTTCGCCAGCTTTCAGTTGGCAAGAATGATTGACAATGGTCGAGGCGAGGATTTGGAATCGTGGATCGTTCATAGTGAGATGAGGGATTGGAGTCGAAGATGAGAGAGTTCGTCAAGGTGGTGGACAATCAGGTCGGCGGCGGCAAGTTCTTCAATCGTGTGTCCTGCAGAACAGAGTGCGGCGCATTTCATCCCTGCTCGGTGCGCCGCTTCGATGCCCGGCGCTGCGTCTTCGATCACGACGCACGCATTTGCGGGCAGTTGCAATCGGCGCGCGGCTTCCAAGAAAACATCTGGATGTGGCTTCCCACGCGAAACGCAACCGCCGGTCACGATCGCATCGAAGGGAGTCGTTGACGCGCCGTGGATTGCCTTCATTCGAGACATCAAGCCAAGCATAAAATCAACATTGACTTGCGGAGCGCTCGAGCCGATTGCAAGTCGCCATAATTTGACATGCAGCGAGTCCAAGAGCTGGAAAGTTCCAGGCATAATTGGAAAGTTTTCAGCGACGAGTTCTCGAAAAGAATCTTCCTTGCGTATGGCGAGCATTTCGCTTGTCTTGGCATCGGGTGCGGGTTGACCCGCTTCTTCAAAGAGAGCTTGAATGATTGGCGCGTTCTGTCTGCCAAAGAATCGCATAAAGAATTCTCGCGAGACTGGAATGCCCACAGATTCGCCAAGCGCGCGCCACGCAAGTTCGTGACAGGCGCAAGTGTCAACGAGCGTTCCGTCGAGATCGAAAATTGCGCCGAGTGTGTTCACTGGAAAGTCACGCTGACATTTTTGCCACAGTTGTCAAGGCATTGACGGCGCGCTCGATGACATCGTTTGGCACATCGAGATGCATGACTGCACGCACGCGGCGTGCTCCCATTGGAATCATTTGCACGCCAGCGGAATGAAGTTTTGCGCAGAAGTCGCGTGCGTCGCCAAATTTCTCGTGAAGGGAAAAGAAAACCATATTGGATTCGATTTGATCGACGGGGGGATCGACGGTGAGTCCATCAATCTTCGCAATTTGCACAGCGAGAGTCTTCGCGCGTGCGTGATCTTCTTTCAGCCGATCGACATGGTGGTCAAGCGCATAGATCGCAGCTGCGGCGAGGAATCCGCTTTGCCGCATTCCGCCGCCGAACATCTTGCGAAATCTGCGGGCGCGGTCGATGAATGCGCTCGATCCAACAAGCGCGCTGCCAACTGGCGCTCCAAGACCTTTGGAAAAGCAAACGCTGGCGGTGTCGGCAGATTCGAGAAATGCGCGTGGCGAATATCCAGCAACGACGCACGCATTGAAGAGTCGCGCGCCATCGACATGGACCGACAGTTCGTGCTCGCGCGCTGCTGCGCTGACGGAGCGAAACTGTTCAAGTGTCCACACGGAACCACCGCCTCGATTGTGCGTGTTCTCTGCGACTACGAGCCGAGATTTTGGCGAATGAATATCTCGATTGCGAATCGCGGCGTGCACGGCGGCTGCGTTAAAAATTCCACGCGGTCCATCGAGCGGTCGGATCATGCAACCGGAAAGCGCGGCTGGAGCGCCAGTTTCATAATGAATAATGTGACTTTCACCGTGGGCGATGATCTCGTCGCCAGCTTCACAGTGTCCGCGAATTGCAAGTTGATTCGCCATCGTTCCACTTGGAACAAAGAGTCCGGCTTCTTTGCCAAGCATCTGGGCGATTTTTCTTTCGAGTTCATGCACCGCTGATTCATCGCCGAGCACATCGTCTCCAAGCGGAGCTGCCATCATCGCGCTGCGCATCTCAGGCGTCGGTTGCGTGACGGTATCACTTCGAAGATCAAGTGCGTTCATAGGAATGATCCTAGCGGTCACCAGTTCTGGCGTCGGCCACGCGACTATGCATTTGCGTCGTTCCTTCTATAGCCTGCAACCTTATGGCGAAACGAGCTGTTGTTCTTGTCTCTGGGGGAATGGATTCCGCAGTTGTGCTTGCGTGGATGAAGCGTGAGGGCTTCGATTGCATCGCGCTGAGTTTTGATTATGGTCAGCGACATCGAGTCGAGTTGGAATGCGCGCGCCGTGTCGCCGCGAAATGTGGAGTCATAGAGCATCTTGTGCAGAAAATAGATTTGCGCGCTGTTGGAGCGAGTGCGTTGACCGCTGACATTGAGGTGCCAAAAGATCGTGGCGGTGTCATATCTGACGGGGAGATTCCAATCACCTATGTTCCCGCGCGCAACACTCTTTTCTTGAGTTATGCGCTGGCACTTGCCGAATCGCGCGGCGCAAGCGACATCGCGCTTGGGGTGAATGCGGTCGATTATTCGGGATATCCAGATTGCCGTCCAGAGTTTCTTGCCGCTTTTTCTCGTTTGGCAAATCTTGCGACACGCGCTGGCGTCGAAGCAACCGCCGCAGGTGAATGCGCGTTTCGTGTTCACGCACCACTGGTTGCACTTTCCAAGTGCGAGATTGTCAAACTCGGCTTTGAACTTGGCGTGGACTTTGCAATGACGATCAGTTGTTATGACCCCACAAGTTCAGGCGCGCCATGCGCAAGATGCGATGCGTGTCATTTGCGTGCGCTTGGATTTGCTCAAGCACATCAAGTGGATGCGGGGCAAGCGGCAACAGTTCGCTGAGTCGAGAAAAATTAGATATCCAGATTTTTTACTTCGAGCGCGTGCTTTTCGATGTATGAGCGTCGTTGCTCGACGTTTTCGCCCATCAATACGGTGAAGAGTTTGCTGGCTTCTGCCGCTGCTTCGACGGTGACGCGCAGAAGGACTCGTCTTGCGGGGTCCATCGTGGTTTCCCAAAGTTGCAGTGGTTCCATTTCTCCCAGACCTTTGAAGCGTTTGATTTCGATTCCGCGTCGCCCACAATCATGCAGAGTTCGCATAATTCCAGCGACATTGCTGCTTTCAGCAAGATCGGGCTCGCCCTTTTCTGGTGTGACCAACCAGCCATACTTTGAAGGCAATTTTTCGCCAGTCACCGATTCTTCTTGCACCAATCCATAGTCGTCGATGTCGATTCCAAATTCGAGGAGTTGCGCGAAGATCCGCTCGAGTTCCGCGGTCTCGTGCATTTGACGCAGAGATGCGACCACGCCGCGCACTGGCGCATCTGGAGTCTGTGATGTCTTCTCAGTCGAAGAGCCGCCAGCGGATGCAAGTTCGTCAAGCACCATTGCGCGTGCGGTCACCGCATCATGCGCTTCATCTTCGCCCCAGGCAAGCAAATCTCCACCACTCCACACAACATGGTGGGTGGGCAATCGATGCGCTTTCGTTGGATCACTATTGCGAGCCTCTAGCAATTTCTGGAAGGGAATGCCGCGCCGTTGTGCAACGCCGGCCAAATCCTCTAGTCGATGCAGAAGTCGGAGCATCTTGCGCAGACCATCGCCTTCGAGCGTTCGCACGGTTGCTCCGCGCTCGTCCCGCACCACAAATACCGCGTGTTTGAGGGCCAATTCCGCAAGCGTTTCGTTCATCTGTCGATCATTCAGAACATACTTGCTGGTCTTGCCGCGAATCACTTGATAGAGCGGAGGCTGTGCGATAAAGATTCGGCCTTGCCGAACAAGTTCGTACATCTGTCGGAATAGGAAAGTCAAAAGCAGTGTGCGGATATGGCTTCCGTCGACATCGGCGTCTGTCATAATGATGACTCGGCCATATCGAAGTTTCGAGGGATCCATTTCCGCGCCGATGCCACATTGAAGCGCCTGAATGAGCGTTTGGATTTCTTCGAACGCAAGCACCTTGTCAAGTCTGCACTTTTCCACATTCAATAATTTTCCACGAAGCGGAAGAATTGCTTGATGCACGTGATCGCGTCCACCTTTGGCGCTTCCTCCTGCGCTATCGCCTTCGACGATAAAAATTTCAGTGGACTCGACATCATCGCTGGAGCAATCAGAAAGTTTCTGCGGAAGAGCGCTATCGCCAAGCGCACCCTTGCGCTTGATCAGTTCGCGCGCTTTTCGCGCGGCTTCGCGCGCTTCGGCGGCGAGGATCGCTCGCTGACAGATCAACTTTGCCTCGCGTGGATTCAGGTCCATCCACGCGGTCAATTCTTCATTGACCGAAGCGCTGACGAATCCTTCAATCTCTTCGTTGAGAAGTTTTTCCTTCGTCTGATTATTGAATTGCGGATTCGGCAACTTCACGCTGACCACGACAGTCAATCCTTCGCGCAGATCGTCGCCGCTTGGAACGAGATCTTTCAGAATGCCTTCGCGCTTGGCATAACCATTCACGACCCGAGTCAACGCGGACTTGAAGCCTTGAATATGAGTTCCGCCATCGGGATTTCGGATGTTATTTCCAAAGGCAAGCATATTCTCGGCAGTCGCATCGGTGTATTGCAGCGCGATGTCGCATTCGAATCCGCGCTCCGCATCACTGCGACGAACTGCAATGCAAGAACTTTGCACGATTTTGCCTTCATTGAGCCACTTGACATACGAGGCGATTCCCTCGGTGTCGCGAAATGTGACATCGCGGATCGTTCCATCAGAGCCGACATGTTCGTCAACAAATCGGATGCTGACGCCTGGATTGAGAAATGCTAATTCGCGCAATCGAGATTCGAGCATCTCGGCGCGAAACTGCGTGTCAGGAAAAATCTCGGAATCTGGAAGAAAGGTCATCCGAGTTCCGGATCCAACCACTCCTGATTCTTTGATCTTGTGCAGACGCTTGACGCACACACCGCGCTCGAATGAAATTCCCCACGAAGATCCACCTTTATGCACCTCGACTTCAGTCCACGCACTGAGAGCATTGACGCACTTCACTCCAACTCCGTGAAGACCGCCCGAAACTTTGTATGCGTTGTTATCAAACTTTCCACCCGCATGAAGTTCCGTCAAGATGACTTCGACAGCGGGGCGGCCATTGATTTTCGGATTGTCGCTCTTCATCGGATCGACGGGCATACCGCGTCCATCGTCAACGACGGTGCAAGATCCATCGACTCCTAAACGCACGAGAACTTGCGTCGCAAAGCCGGCCATCGTTTCGTCGATGGAGTTGTCGACGCACTCATAAACCAAGTGATGCAGGGCGCTCAGACCTGTACCACCGACATACATTCCTGGACGCTTGCGAATCGCCTCGAGACCTTCCAGAACTTGGATATCTTCGGCGGTGTAACGACTTTCGGATTCTGTGTGAGCGCTCATAATTTCAAGTATTTTCTAGAGAAATCTAGCCCCATTATTCTACCTGAACCATACCCGAAGCGGTAGCGTAAATTTCAGTTCATGGCGGTTTCAAGTCGATAAAAGAGGCTCTGCAATATGGACAATTTGGATTCCAATTTAACGCCTGTTTCTGGGGCGCAGGAAAGCGCGCCGACTGTGGGGCGGCGAAATATTTTGATGCTTGGTTTCGGGCTCTTTGCGGGCTATGTTGCGGCGGGTTGTGCGACGACGATTTCGAAGTCCGCCAAAATGCCCAGTCCCATTTGGCCAGATCAGTCGCTTTTCTCCTCGAAGCCGACTGTCTTGCCCCCTGTCTTGCCCCCGCCGACCCCAACATTGATGGGCGTCATTCCTCGAAGTTCATGGACAAAGGGCACGCCTGATGCAAGCAATATCGATCCGATGCTTCCAGTTCGGTGGATCACCATTCACCACGACGGGATGTCACCTTTTACGGCGACGGATTTTTCGTCATGCTCTTCACGCATCGAATTGATTCGCAATGGTCATCGAGGCAAAGGTTGGGCGGATATTGGTTATCACTTTGTCATCGATCGATCGGGGCGCGTTTGGGAAGGTCGCGATGTGAGATATCAAGGCGCGCATGTGAAGGATCAGAACGAAGGAAATCTTGGCATTCTGTGCGTTGGCAATTTCGATCAGCAGACGCCAAGTATGGCGCAACTTGCTGCGCTTGATCGTCATCTGCGCGTTTG